>Ga0209832_1000154_pt1 | contig 48909 bp, 57 predicted proteins | sample COGITO_mtgs_1104_2_FD_185516 | JGI IMG/M metagenome (GOLD analysis project Ga0209832, IMG submission 185516) | Pelagic marine microbial communities from North Sea - COGITO_mtgs_110407 (SPAdes) (version 2) | ecosystem: Environmental > Aquatic > Marine > Epipelagic ...
GTTGAAATAAAATAATTATGATGAAAAAACAAACTAGAGGTGGAAGAATAAATAGGATTAATCCACAAATTCATCAAATAATAGCTCAAGAATTTCTTAGAAGTTCAAATCCTAATTTAAACAAAGCTACGGTGACTCATGTTTCAACATCACCTGATTTAAAGAGATGTACTATTTATGTTTCCTCTTTAGAGAATGCAAAAGGTACTTTATCAAAAGCTTTGGATAAAAATAGAATTAAGATTCAAAAAGAACTTGGAAGACAACTAACTACAAAATTTATACCCAGAATACAATTTGAAATTGACTTTAGTTTTGATAATGCCGATAAAATCAATGAATTAATATATAAAATTAATGAAAAATAATTTCAAAGACAACTTTACCAATTTGCCTATATTAATAACAGGGCATGTAAATCCTGATGGGGATGCTATTGGTTCCGCCCTTGCTCTAAAATTGTTACTCGATTCGATGAACATAGATTCTACTGTATCATTCGATATCACAGGTGAACTTCCAAGTAACCTTAACCATCTTCCTTATGATCTTATTACCACTCCTCAAGTGGATTCTTTTGAGACAGTATTTGTATTTGATTGTGGTAATTCATCACGGCTTGGAGATTTAGAGGAACTAGTTTTAAATTCAAGTAAAGTTGTTGTTGTAGATCACCATATAGATCCTACATTTGGAGATATACAGATTATTGATCCAAAAGCCGCAAGTACTACTCAAGTGTTATACAGGATATTCAAAGAAGAAGAATTGCCTATATCTAAAGAAATTGCAGACTGTCTAATGACTGGTTTGATTACAGATACCGGTAGATTTCAATATTCCAATACAAATGCTGAAGTCTTTGCGATCGCTTCTGACCTTATGGATAGAGGGTCACAGTTGAGTCTGATTAGTGAAAATATATATGGTTCTATTGAGCTAAATGCACTCAAATTACAAAGTGAAATAATCAATCGTTTAATTTTAGACACTGATTTAAAGTTTATTTACTCTATCGTTTACCAGGAAGACTACGAAAAGTTCAATACTACACCAGCAGAAACGGATTCACTTATTGATGTAGTGAGGCTTGCTAAGGAATCAGAAATAGCATTACTGCTTAAAGAGCAAACTGATGGTTCATTTAAAGGAAGTTTACGTTCTAGAACAGAATTTAACGTTCAGCAGTTAGCATCATTTTTTAATGGAGGCGGTCATAAGGCAGCTAGTGGATTTTCTTCAGATTTAACGGTAGATGACATTATCTTAAATATTAAAAATGAAATCCGAAAACAGATCTAATTTTTATCTAATTAATAAACCGAAAACTTGGACATCTCAAGATCTCTGTTCCAAATTTAAATATTTATATAGGTTTAACAAGGTTGGTCATGCAGGAACATTGGACCCAAATGCAGAAGGGCTAATGCTCTTGGCTACTGATAAATACACTAAGTTATTTAATTACACAAAAGAAACAGACAAAACTTATAAAGTATCTGCATTATTTGGCCATTCTTCCGATTCTATTGATACTGATACTGAAGTTATTAAAAACGAAGAAATTGATCTTAGTAAAATTCCAATCGAAATTAAATCACTGATTAACACATTTCTTGGAACCTCTATGCAGAAACCTCCTATGTACTCAGCAGTTAAGGTAAAAGGTAAGCGACTTTACAATTATGCAAGACAAGGCAAAGACGTTGTAATACCTGAAAGAGAAATTAATATTTCAAAATTTACATTGTTGAATTTAGATGGACCAAGAGCTGAATTTCTTATTACCGTAAGCAAGGGAACATATATAAGATCTTTAATTCTAGATTTAGCTACCAAAATCAACACAACAGCAGTTGTTACAGAAATTCTAAGGACCAATATTGGGAAACTAAGTTTGGAATATCCTGAATACATAAAGGACATAGAAAAATTAGATAAATCTGAAGAACCGTCTAGTATCCACTGGAGTAAGGTTTTAGATTTGCCTATAGTTGAAATAGATGATTTAACTTGTGAAAAAATTCTTCATGGAGAACTTCTTGACGCAAAATTATTTGAGAATAAAGATATAACAATAATGCAACACGAACATAAAATTGCTGCTCTATATACACCTTTTAATGACAAGTTCTATAAACCAGAGAAAGTGCTTTTATGAGTGTTTACAATAATTTTAAAAGTACAGATAGTATTAAATCTGAACCATTAGTTACTTCAATTGGTGGATTTGATGGAATACATTTAGGTCATCAAGCTTTGTTCAAAAAAGCATTTGAAGTTTCTAATGGTACGTTTCAAATTGTAACTTTTAATGAAATTCCCAAGATTTTTTTTAATAATAATTTAAAACCTCTATTAGATCAAGATCAAAGATCTTCACTTTTTGAAAATTTATCACCCAAAAATATAATTTTTCTTGATTTCAAGTCAGTAAATAAAATGAATGCAGAAAAATTTTGTCAATTTCTACGATCTAACCTTCAAACTGAAAAATTAGTAATTGGTAAAGATTTTAGATTTGGAAACCAAAGAGTGGGGGATGTAAATACCTTAATTAACTATTTCGGAGAAGAAAATGTTACATTACTCGATGACTATTTGATATCCTCTGAAAAAGTATCAACTACAAAAATTAGATTATTTTATGCCCAGGGAAATATAAAAGAAGCTGAAAAATATTTAGGACGACCGATTTCTTATAAGGGTACCGTAGTATTAGGTAAACAATTAGGTAGTTCAATTGGTTTTCCAACAGCAAATGTTCAATTACATAATTTAACCCAATTACCAAGGTTTGGAGTATACGCAGTTAGAGTCCACATCGATAAAAAAACTTACCTAGGATGTCTAAATATCGGCATAAACCCAACTGTAGAAGCTAATTTAGACACAAAGATTGAAATTCATATTTTAGAATTTGATGAAAATATATATGATAAGGATATTTCCTTTGAATTGATTGAATTCATTAGAAATGAGAAAAAATTTGAATCTATAGACGATCTCACAGCCCAAATACAACTAGATGTTGACAAAATAAAGAATAACTTTTAACTACAACATTAGATTTAGGGGGTACTATCATTGTCTCGAATGAATACTAAAGAAAATATAATTAAAGAATACGGGAAATCTGATACTGATACTGGATCAACTGAAGTTCAGATTGCTCTATTAAGTGAAAGAATTAGTCATTTAACTGATCACTTAAAAGAACATAAAAAGGACCATCACACAAGAAGAGGTCTGCTTATGTTAGTAGGAAAAAGAAAAAGACTACTTCAATATCTTCAAAATCAAGATGTAACTAGATACCGTTCTTTAATTGAAAAATTAGGTATTCGAAGATAAACAAATAAAACTAAAGACAAAGAGTTGTTAATTGGGAGCTTTTAAAGAAGGCTGACAATTAATAACCTCTGTCTAGAAAAGAGGATATATGTCCGTAACTAATGTCACCTGTGAAATAGGTGGTAAAGAAATTAAATTCGAAACTGGGAAATTAGCATTACAAGCTTCTGGAGCAGTAGTCGTTACTTCAGGTGAAACTAATGTACTTGTAACAACTGTAGCTAATAAAACAGTACGTGAGGGGATTGACTTTTTCCCTTTAACAGTTGATGTTGAAGAAAGAATGTACGCTGCAGGTAAAATTCCTGGTGGTTTTTTCAGAAGAGAAGGTAGGGCAACAGAAAACGCTATCTTAGCTTGTAGGTTGATTGATAGACCTTTAAGGCCATCATTCGCTGATACTTTTAGATGTGAAACACAAATCATAGCTACTGTTTTAAGCGTAGATAATGAACATGAATATGATATATTAGCACTGAACGCTGCATCTTTAGGATTGCAATTAGCCGGAGTTCCGTTAGAAGCTCCTGTAGGTGCTGTGAGAATGTCTCTAATTCATGATGAATGGGTTGTTCAAGCAACAAATTCGGAACAAGAAGATTCTGTATTTGATATGGTTGTCGCTGGTAAATTAAACAATGATAATGAAGTTGATATCGTAATGGTTGAAGCAGGAGCTACAAGTAATTCTTTTGAAAAGATAGAAGCTGGCAGTATTGCACCTTCAGAAAATATTGTTGCTGATGGTATAGATAAATCCAAAGAATATATCTCAGTTTTAATAAGCGCTCAAAAAGAACTTGTTAGCAAAAATGAGGTTCCAGTTGTAGATTGGCCTGTAGTTGAAGACTATACAAAAGAATTAAAAGATAACCTTGATGCAGCTTTTAAAACCAAAGTCGAAGATGTTATGAAGATTACTGATAGAACTGAAAGAAGTGAAAAGCAAGCAGAGCTTCAAGATAAAGCTCTAGAAGAATTCACAAATGAGGAAGCTAATAATGTTAAACCAATCAAACTAGCATTTAAATCATTAGTAAAATCAGTCGTTAGAGATAGAGTTATTGCTGGTGGGCCAAGACTTGATGGTCGAACACCTACAGATATAAGAAATATATCAGCAGAAATTAATCTTTTGCCAATGGTTCATGGATCATCTTTATTCCTAAGAGGTGAAACCCAAGTTCTTAACGTAACAACATTAGGTATGTCTCGACTTGAGCAAATGCTTGATACGGTTGATACAGTAACTTCAAAAAGATATATGCATCATTATAATTTCCCACCTTATTCAACAGGTGAGGCTTATATGAAGTTTGGACCAAAAAGGAGAGAAATCGGACATGGAGCATTGGCAGAAAAAGCAATGATCCCTGTTATTCCTGAAAAGGTTGATTTTCCATACACAATTAGAGTTGTTAGTGAGGCAATTTCTTCAAATGGTTCTACTTCTCAAGCATCTGTTTGTGCATCAAGTCTGTCGTTAATGGCTGCTGGTGTTCCAATTAGAGAGCATGTTGCAGGTATAGCAATGGGTCTGATTTCAAAAGATAGTAATTATGTTACATTAACAGATATCTTAGGAGCAGAGGATGCTCTTGGTGATATGGATTTCAAGGTAGCTGGTACTAGAGGTGTAATTACAGCTTTACAACTAGACATGAAGATTGAAGGTTTACCATCTGATGTACTCAGAAAAGCACTAAATCAAGCGATGGATGCTCGTCATCATATCTTAGATGTCATGGAAGATGCAATCTCCGAACCTGCTGAGAAATTATCTGGTAATGCTCCAAGATTAGAAACTGTTGAATTACCAAAAGATAAAATTGGTGAAGTAATTGGACCAAAAGGTAAAAACATCAGAAAAATCGAGGAAGAAACTGGAGTCAGTGTAGAAATCGATGATGATGGAATCTTAACTTTAGGATCTACTGAAGAGGAAGGTCTTGCTGCAGCCAAAGAAATGGTAATGCTGATAATCGATCCTCCTGCAGTTGAAGTAGACACGGATTATGATGGTGAAGTTGTAAGTATTGCTACTTATGGTGCATTTATAAACATTTTACCTGGTAGAGACGGACTTTTACATATTTCAAAATTCCACTCAGAGAAGAGAGTTTCAAATCCTGAAAACATTCTCTCTGCTGGAGATAAGATTAAAGTTCATGTTGATTCTATCGAAAATGGCAAAATCAGTTTATCTCTATTAGAAGATCTTGAGATTCCTGAAGAATCTGTTGATAAAGGTGGATCTAGAAAAGATTCTAAAAGACCTGATAACAGACGTCGTAATGACCGTCCTAACAATAGGAATCGTAATGATAAACCTAGGGATGAAAAGCCAAGTAATGATTCCACAAAGAGAAAAAGAGTCTCTTTCGAGGATGACTTCGAAAAAGGAATTTAACTATTTCCTATTAGACGTTAAGTTAATAGGACTAGTTGACTCAGTAGTTACGTAAGCATCTGGATTAATTGTTGAAACAATGTTTAAAACTTGTTTAGCTTTTTTTCTGGGTGCTACACACCAAGCAATACTAACTTCTCCATCTCTACCTTCACCACTAATTATGGTTACACCAAAACCCTCTGATCGTAGGGTTTCTGCAACTAGTTGACTGTCTTGATCTTTTGGTGAAAATATACGTATAACAACATCTCCAATAGCAATAGACGTTTCAATATACGACCCTACTATTGTTCCAGAAGCAAATCCAAGTGCATATCCAAATACGAGAAATGGGCTATCTAAATCTCTAATAACTTGTGAAATAGCAACAACCCAGATAGCTGATTCAACAAATCCAAGTACTGCACCAAAAGATGGTTTACCCTTATTGACATAAAGAGTTCTTAAGGTTCCTAATGTTTGATCTAGTAGACGAAGTAAAAAAATTGAAGAAGCAGCTAAAAATATGTCCATTGAGCTATTGTATTGCAGTTACCATTTCATCGTATACTTTTTTCATTTTATTATGAGTTTCAGTTACAAGTTGCTCAATGTTATCTTTGTTGTATTTAGTAATATCAATAGGCTCTAGTGTTTTAATCATTGCCTTACCACTTTTCATGAACTTGCTACCTCTTGGCCATATATCACCTGTACCTGCAATAACAACGGGTAGTATAGGCACACCATTATCAAGAGCTATATGAAATGCACCACTTTTGAACTTTCTGAAGTCATCTTTAGGCACCCTTGTTCCTTGCGGGTAGACCATAAGAGACCACCCTTTTTCAAATATAATTTTTGCTTGTTTATTAATTGAGACCCTGTCATTTGGATTACTACGATCTACTTTTATAAAGTTAAACGCCTTGGCAGCTGTTCTGAAAAAGGGTAATTTGTATACTTCTTTTTTGGCCATGAAAACCCACTTTATTTTTAAATATTTGAATTGCATCATTGGATCTAGATTAGATAAATGATTTGATATAACGACATATGGTTGATTTGTTTTATAGTCTGAAGTTTTAACTAATTCTAATTTAGCTCTAGCTGCCCACATCCATGGACGGCACCAGCTTTTAGCGATGTAGTATTTTACTTTTGTGTATTTAGCAAAAATCCCAATAAACCATATGCTGTACGCCACAGGTATTGTGTAGATAGCCATTATGAATAGGTTTACCCATGTTAGGATTTTATTTTTGATCATATTGCTAATACTATATTGATTATCACTAGAAAAGAAACCATGACAGAGAAAAATAATTTAAGAAGTAACCTACTTAAACACAACATCTTAAATGATAAATTGTCAGATGAAATAGGTACAAAATTACAACAATTGGTATCTGATAGAATTATTTGTACGTATATTCCATTAGGTTCAGAAATTAATATACTTCCTGTGTTATCCAATACTTCTGAGATGAATACAACGTTTATGTTGGATGATGAGTTGGAAATATGTTCTTACAGTGCACCATTTATTAAACAACAAAATGGAATATTGGAACCTGTGAATAAAATTATAAGAAATAATACTGAAGTATTTATTGTTCCTGGCGTAGCTTTTACAAAATTTGGTTCACGTTTAGGCCGTGGGGGAGGTCATTATGATACACTTCTTAAAAAATATCCAAATGCTCTTAAGATTGGTATTTGTCATGATTTTCAACTTATCAAAGATATACCTCTTGAAGAACACGACATTCCAATGGATTATGTTTTAACAAATATAAATTATTACAAATCATCAACATAGTAATCTAAAGACATGGAATTAAGTATTAATGTTGGTTATTTTGGTCCACATATTTCTGATGACCATGACCTTTTAAAAAAAATAGATAGTTTAGGTTACTCTTGTATATGGACAGCTGAAGCTTATGGTTATGACGCAGTCACTCCTTTAGCCTATTTTGCTGCCGTTACAGAAAATATCCAAATTGGTTCAGGTATTATGCAAATACCCGGAAGAACACCAGCTATGACTGCTATGTCTGCAATTACACTGGATAAACTTTCTAAAGGTAGATTCCGGCTTGGACTTGGTGTATCCGGCCCGCAGGTTGTCGAGGGATGGCATGGGCAACCCTACACGAAACCTCTTGCGAGAACTAGAGAGTATATAACTATTATTAGAGAAATAATTAAAAGAGAAAGAAAGGTTGAATTCGATGGAGAGTTTTTCAACCTACCATATAAAGGACCAGGAAGTCTCAATTTAGGAAAACCTCTGAAGCTAATAGAACCGCCTATTAGGGAAGATATCCCAATTTATCTTGCAGCAATAGGCCCAAAAAATATTGAATTAGCAGCCGAAATAGCTGATGGATGGTTACCTTTTATGTATTCTCCAACAAAAGGAGATGAAGTATTTGATGAATTCCTGAGCAAGGGGTTTGAAAAATCTAGTAATCCAAAAAAGAGAAGTGAATTTAATATCGTAGCGTCAGTCTTTGCTAGATTATGCGAGTCTGATGAAGTAGAGGATTTTTTAAAACCAGCAAGGACTACATACACACTCTATGTTGGTGGAATGGGTGCTAAAGACAAGAATTTTTACTATAACCTTATGTGTAATTATGGTTATGAAGAACTTGCTTCTGAAATTCAGAACTTGTATCTTGATGGGAAAAAACAGGAAGCAGAAGAACTATTCCCTGAAGAGTTATTAAGAGACTTAACACTTGTTGGAACAAAAGATGATATTGAAAAGAAATTCAATAGTTGGAAAGATTCAAATGTAACAGAAATATCTCTCTCTCTTCCAATAGATATTCCAACATTGGAATTTATTAAAGAATTAAATTGAAAATATTACTTCTATCTTTTTATGATTTAGGAAAACAGCCGAAAATTATATCAGAGTTGTATAAAAAGCTTGATAATGGGTCCAATCAAATAGATATAGTCGATTATTCAATAGAAGAAAAAGACCTTACATTAGACAACTATGATGTATTAGGAATATATGCTTCTATGCATACTGCATCTGTATTAGCAGAGCAGTATTTACGTGATAGAAAATTACCAAATAAACTTTTTGTATTCGGTCTTTACGCCAACGTTTTTTCAGAAATGTTTTCAGACTTTCAATCAATTCATAGTTTTGATAGTGATGAATTAGAGTCTTTGCTTCAAGTGCAGTTAAATCTTAATTATTCATTCAAACATACTGTTCCTGATCGCACATTACTCCCATCAATTACTGACTACTCGCACATTGTTGACGGATCAAATAACCTAATAGCAGGTTCAGTTGAAACTACATATGGATGTAAACATGAATGTACGCATTGTCCGGTTCCTATTGAATTTAAAGGTATGTTTAAAACGTTTGGTACTGAAAAAATTATTACAGATGTAACAAATCAAGTTGAAGAAGGTGCAAAGCATATTTCATTTAACGATCCCGACTTTTTTAATGGTCCAAAGCATGCATTGAAGATATTGCAATTACTCAATGAAAAGCATCCATCAATTACCTACGATTCCACAATTAAAGTAGAACACATACTTAAATATCCTGACTATTTTCAAGAACTAAAAAATCTAAATATGCTTTTCGTCATATCTGCCTTTGAAACGACAAACGATCATGTTTTAAATATCTTACAGAAAAATCATTCCTCTAATGACTTAAACAAGGCAGTTGAATTATCTTTAGAAAACAATATTGACATAAGACCAACATGGATGCCTTTTTCTCCATGGACAGAACAAAATGACCTTATAAGCATAATTAAACTTATTGAAAACTATAAACTTCGAGAAACTGTTGATCCAATACAGTTGACGATCAAGCTATTAATTCCTAAGAATTCATTAATACTAAAAAGACCTGAAATGGAAGAATATTTACTTAATTATGATCCAGCATCGTTTTCCTATGCATGGAAGTATAAATTTCCGAACATTGATAATATCCAAAACGAGCTTTTTACTTATGTATTACAACATGAATCTGAGAATGAATATACTCAATATCTGGGTTTAGTAGATATTTTAGAATCTCATACAGGCGAAACTCTTCTTAATCCAGAAAAATACAATCAAAGGATTGTTCCCAAACTATCCGAAACTTGGTTTTGTTGTGCAGAACCAAACAAAATTCAACTTGACCGTATAAAATCTAATAAGGCTTTAATATGACGCACCCTTCTGATGAAGTATTGAACGTATCAACTTGGAAAATACCAAGTCCACTAGGAATCATTGGTTCAGGTTTTAGTAATGAATATAACGGTATGACCGCAAGTTGGATTACACAGGTAAACATGAGTCCTCTATTAATTGCTGTAGGTATTGATAATAAAAGTGTCACTCATAAATTAATGACACAAAGTAATTTCTTTAGTATTAATTTATTTTCAGAAAATTATACAAAAATTTTTGTTAAATTTTCAAAACCTGCAATTTATTCTGAAGGGTTCCTTAATAAAGAACCTATAACGTTAAGCAGCAATAATATTCCGATATTTAATAACGCACTTGTATGGTTCGAATTAAGTAAAAAAGAAGTTCACAACTATGGAACTCATTCACTTTATATCGGTGAGGTAGTTGAATGCAAAACAATAGATTCAGATGATCGCATTGCTTACATGGGCGATACTCGTATGAAGTATGGCGGTGTCCCAAGGGGAGGCCATTAATTAAAAAATATCTTTATTATTTTATTTCAACTTTCCTCCTTTTTATTGTTTTTCCTTTAATAAGGATGATTAGTAAGAAATTTTATGAGAAAAATGTACTACCTTCTCTTATCAATTCAACTTGTAGTTCAAGACCCATTAAGAAGCAAAAACAAAAAGTTATACCAAGCGCATATGGAAATGTTCTAGAAATTGGTTTTGGATCAGGGGTTAATTTACAATTCTATGATAAAAGCGCAACAAAGAAAATAACCGGTGTAGATCCATCTGAAGAATTACACGAATTAGCAATATCCAACTCGGAAGGTATAGATCTCGATATAGAGCTAATTAAAGGAAGTGCAGAAGATCTTCCTTTTAAAGATGAAACTTTTGATTCTGTTGTTTGTACCTATACTCTTTGCTCCATACCAAATCCTGAAATCGCACTCATTGAAATTTCTAGAGTACTAAAACAAAATGGCAAATTTCTATTTGCTGAACATGGTTTATCTTCTGACAAAAAAGTTGCTAAATTTCAAAACTTTATTGATTTCTTTTACCCGAAAATATCTGGTGGCTGTCACGTAAATAGAGATATACATAATTTAATATCTAAAAGTCCACTCAAACTTGATAATATTGAAAATATTTATTTACCTGGTACACAGAAATTTCTTGGTTTCAATACCTGGGGAACAGCTTCCTAATCTAATAAGCTTAAAATTGCCTCAACGCATTCCTCAGGTTTGTCCTCTTGTAGGAAGTGTCCAGCTCCTTGTATTTGTACATGGTTTATACCTTCAGCGCCAGGTATATGCTTTATGAATGTATTCTCAATTCCTTTAAAAATATGATCCTGATCACTGAAAGCACATAACAGTGGTTTTTCCCACTTCTTTAGGATTTCCCATGCTTCTACATTATTTTGATAACTAGGATCATCAGTAGAATTAGGAACAAGTAAAGGAAATTGTCTTGCTGCTTCTTTATAGGAATCATCTGGAAAAGGAGCATTGTAAGCATCTATTGTCTTCTGACTCATTTCAGTAACGGTTCCACCTTTGACTATTCCACCAATATGAAAGTTTTCGACAGTTTGCGAGTAATTTTTCCATGATTCGAAGGCTTCTCCCAACGGTCTGTCTCCAGTTGGTAATCCAGTATTAGAAAGGACAATATTATCAAACCTATCTTGGTTGTTAACAACTAATCTCAACCCAATTAATCCACCCCAATCTTGACCAAAAAATGTTATATTTTTCAAATCAATCTCATTTAGCCATACGTCCATCCACTTAACGAATTTCTCATATGTGTAGCCTTCTCTTTTTGAAAGTTTATCTGACTTTCCAAACCCTGGTAAATCTGGAACAACAACTCTTAACCCTTTTTCTACTAAAGGGTCTATAAAGTTCCTATATAGATAACCCCAAGTTGGTTCCCCGTGCAGCAACAACACTGTGTTGGTATTTTCAGAGCCCTCATCAATATAATGGATATTTATTTCACCATATTCAGTTTCTACAGATGTGTATTTAGGTTTATATTTCCATTGATTTAAATTCTCAAAGTCACTGTTGTTATTTTTTAGTATTTCCATATGTCTATATTACAGATTATGAATCACATTTGTTACGACACCCCAAATGTAGGCTTCACTTTCATCATTAATAACAATTGGATCGAAAGAATCATTTTCTGGTTTCAGGAGTATATTTTTTCCTTTTTTAACATATCTCTTAACTGTAAGTTCACTATCTACAACAGCAATAACTACTTTTCCACTCTCTGCTTTTAAGCTTCTGTCGACTACAAGTATGTCATTTGGAAATATTCCTGCGTTAATCATCGACTCACCAGATGCTCTGACAAGAAAGGTAGATGCGGGATGTTTTACTAAATATTGATTAAGGTCTACCTTATCTTCTAGGTAATCATCTGCAGGAGAGGGGAAACCGGCAGAAACACTATTTGTGTATAGAGGTATTTCATGAAGACCTTTGTTTACAATTTCTGAAACGTAGCTCACCTTACTTAAAGGTATTCTCATGGCAAGAGTTTCTTCTCCATACTTGCCAAGACCCTTAGGTCTTCCAGCTCCTTTTCTTGCACCACCCCTAGGCATAAAATGTCTTTCTTTTTCTTTAGAATAGTGTACAGTATTCAAAGGAGTAAGTGAATGAACAATAAAATTTTTGCCTTAGTTGATTGTAATAATTTTTATGCCTCATGTGAGCGTGTTTTTAATCCGAAGCTAGAAGGTAAACCGATCGTAGTGCTTTCTAATAATGACGGATGTATTATCGCTAGGTCAAATGAGGCAAAAGCTTTGGGTATTCCTATGGGTGCTCCATTTTTTAAATACAAACAGTTGATTAATAGAAATAATGTTCACGTATTCTCCTCTAACTACACTTTTTATGGAGATATGTCTGCAAGGGTAATGACTTCTCTGAAATCTCTTGTCAATGAAATAGAAATCTACTCTATTGATGAAGCATTTTTAGATATAAGTAGTTTTGCTTACTGCGACCTAGAGGAGACAGCAAGAGAGATAAAAACTCTCATAAAGCAGTGGACGGGAATACCTGTTTCTATTGGAATAGGTTCTTCCAAAACATTAGCCAAAATTGCAAACAGGCAGGCAAAAAAAGATGCGGTAGATGTATTTGATATAAGAAATTTAGGCATGAAAAAAGATATATTGGAAGAACTTCCCATAGAAGAAATATGGGGAATCTCAACAAGATGGGGTAGAAGATTAAGAAAAATCGGGGTAGAGACTGCGCAGGATTTAGCTGAAGCAAATCCAAGACATGTGAGAAAGACAATAAGCATCGTAGGGGAGAGGATTCATTATGAATTGAATGGCATATCTTGCATAGGAATAGAAGAAGTCAAAAATAAAAAAAATATTATCTCATCAAAGTCGTTCGGGAAAAAAGTCTCTCATGTTCAAGAGCTAGAGGAAGCAGTATCAAACTACACGGCAAGGGCATGTGAAAAATTAAGACAGCAGAATTCAAGAGCGCAAGGATTGTATGTATTTCTAAGAACAAGTCCGCATATAGAAAGGGACAAACAGTACAGCAATGGTATGAGCACTCATTTCTCTATCCCAACAAGCAATACCTCAAAAATAATAAAAGAAGCAAAAAGGCTTACAAACAAATTATTTCTTCCGGGATACGAGTACCAGAAAATTGGAGTGATGCTTTTGAATATTTCAGATGCAAAAAATGAACAAGGTAGTTTTCTCGATAATGAAAACTATAGTAAATCAGACACAGTGATGAAGTCTCTGGACACAGTGAACAAACAGTTTGGATCAGGCGCATTGACGCTCGGAGCACAGGGGATACAGAAGAATTGGAGAATGAGAGCAGATAGAAAGTCTGGGGCCTACACAACAAATCTTAAAGATTTACCGATTGTTAAGTAATTAAAAAAAGAGGGGTGACTTGACTACCCCTCTTTTACAAGCTTGAAAATTCTGTCCGGAATTTAAAAGCCATAACAATATTGTAGGAGTAAAAGGTATGTTAAAAACATAAATAAATATATTTTTATGAATCTAATTTGTTCCAGATACTTCTTGTAGATAAATACCATACAAAACCAAATATAAATCCTAAAACAGGGAAGAGTTTAAATACAAACAATACACCGTAAACGGTTGCCAGGTATCCGATCATGAGTGTTGAAATTGTATTCATAAAAAAATAAAGTGAATAGTCTATTCCAGCAATTCTTCCACGTAGATTATCTGGTGTTAAAACCTGTAATCCATAAGTCGAAAATGCCCACTGAGATCCACCACCGGAGTGACCCAATATCAATAGAAACACAGTCAAGTAGACAGAAGCTGAGAAAGAGATAAAGAAATAAAATAGACCCCACGCCATGATTGTTATCCCAATTGTATTGAGCAACTTTCCATCGGTACTTCCAAAAAAATATCGAATAATAATTGGTCCTATCAATGCGCCAATCCCTCTTGCTCCAAACATAAGTCCTGTTCCATAATCACCGGTTTTGTAGATTTCGTATGATAGAACAGTAAAAAGAGACAATAGGCCGCTTGCTGAAATACTGAAAGTAGCTTTAGTGATAACTAATGAGAGAATCTCTTTTCTCGAAAGCACATACTTTACTCCGTCAACAAAGTTTATATTCTCTTCATTTGAGTTCGAGTGTTTCTGTTCACTTAAGTCTTTTTTAATTGAAAACACAATAAATGCAGAGATAACAAATGATAGGAAATCTATTGTAAATAATGTATCCCTACTAACAACTGTCGTTAAATATCCACCTATGCCAGCGCCTAGTCCAGCCATTATTCCCCAGCTCGAGAAGAATATTACATTAGCCTCGGCTAGGAAATCTTTTTCTACTACATTAGGTAATGCCGCATCTGATGTCGGCATGTAGGCAGCACTTACAACAGAAAGCATGCCAAATGAAAACAAAATGAATATTACATTCTCTGTATTAACCGCATAAAGAATTAATAGGACCACTACACCTGATAGAAACTCAGAAATTGCAATGATTCTTTTTCTATCATATTTATCAGCTAAATACCCTCCAAAGCTTCCTAAAAAAAATAAAGGAGCACTCTGCACCACAAGTACAAGCGATGTAATAAGTGGATTTTCAGTCAGTTCATAAATAATACCAAGTAAGGGTACGGTTAGTAACCAGTCACCACCGAGTGTTATTAATCTAGCTGCAAATAGCTTTTGAAAATCTCTGTTTTTTGTAATTAACTGTATATATTTTTCAAGATTTTTCATAAGTCATACAACTGTAACTGGATTAGAAAATAACTACTATAATTGAACAATGATAAAGACAGTATTAATAACCGGTGGAACAAGGGGAATAGGGCTTGCAACAGCGCTTAGATTCTCTGAAAATAATTGGAACGTTTACATTACATCAAGAAAAGAAGAAAACTTGTCAGCAGTGCTTAGTGAGCACAGCAAGTTAAAAGGTTTTGTTGCAAACGCAGACAGTGAAGATGCTGCAAATGAAACATGTGAAGCTATTGTTAAGGAAACCGATTCACTAGATGTCTTAATTAATAATGCAGGTACAAACCCTTCGGGTGGCTATTTAATGGATGTGGACATATCAAGAGTTCAGAAAACATGGGATGTAAATCTTCTTGGACCACTACTTTGGGCTAGAGCAGCTGTAAAGGTTGGCTTAAAGGAATCAATTCTAAATGTTGCTTCTGTTGGAGGTATCAAACCAGCATCTTATATGGGTGCTTACAATATTTCTAAAGCGGGACTTATCTACATGACAAAACAACTAGCCAAAGAGTTAGCTCCAAACATACGAGTAAATGGAATTGCTCCTGCTGTTGTAAAAACTAAACTTTCTGAAATGCTCTGGGAAAATGATGAACAAGCTACTGCAGATCTACATGCGTTGAAAAAATTAGGAACACCTGAAGATATTTCTAATTTGATGTATTTCTTATCTAGCGAGGAAGCTTCTTGGATTACTGGTGAAGTTGTTACTATTGATGGCGGTTATTTACTCTAAACTTAACTTAAAAAATATATAGCTAGTTGGTTGTATAAAGGTATTCCAAAAATCACATTGAATGGAAAAGTCACGCCCAGGCTCAATCCAAGATAAATTGCAGGATTAGCATTTGGGATTGCATCTTTAACAACTGCAGGCACAGCAATATAACTTGCACTAGCTGTTAAGACCATAAGTAAAGTTGTATTGCCAACTGTTAACCCAAAGTAAGAAGAGAGAGCTAGAGCTAGAAGAGAACCAGTTATTGGTGTCAGTAATGCAAAAGCTATCAATTTACTTCCTTTGCCAGATAGTTCAGACATTCTTTTTGATACTCGTAACCCCATAACGAAAAGGAAAATTATCAGAATCCAATCAAAAATATCTTTAGTGATAAAGCTGAGCAGTACCTCGTTTTCGAAATTTACTAAGTAACCAAAAACTAACGATGTAAGAAGAATTACATTTGGAATTTCTAAAAAAGCATTTTTAAGTGTCTCGATTTTTCCACTAGTTTCAGCGTCACTGTTATGTGTGACTAAATATAAAGCCATAAAAATTGCTGGAAACTCCATTACTACTAATACTGCGGACATGTAGTTATCATAAACTTGATTGCTAGCGAGCAAATAAGTGTTTGCAGTAACGAAAGTAACAGCACTTACTGAACCGTAAGTTCCTGCAAGCGCAGCAGCATCATCTGTGTTGAGTATATTTTTTAGAAATAAATAAGAAAGCATCGGTATTAATAGCGCAAAGAAAACACCTAATGACAAAACGTTAGTTACTTCACTAATGAATCCAGTTTCTTTGAGACTTGTTCCACCTTTTAAGCCCAACCCCAATAGAAGATAGTATCCAAGATATTTTGAAATAATAGGAGATGGAGACTTGTCTTTAAAAATACTTCCAATAATTATTCCAGAAATGAATATTATCAAAGCGGGGTTTAACAAAGCATTCATCATTAATAAGAAATGATAGTGTTCAATTCGCTTTTTTATTGAATATTCTAAAATATGTTAGGAAATTTTACCTATTATATCTTTAACTCTATCAGCATCAACAGGGTTGTCGAGAACCCCATCTACTTTAAAATCTGTCCCAATAATTCCAATATCGGCTATTTTAGAAAAATCTTGTATATTTTCTCCATTTAATCCTGAACCTATTGCTAGTTTGCCTTCTGGTACAATACTCCTAATCCTATTTAGATCTTCAATATCTGTAACTTCACCTGTTCCGTCACCACTAACTATAATTACGTCAGCCCCTGCTCTTTCTAGTAATTCCTTTGTGTGGTTTTCTATTTTCGCCCCATGAGGTGGGGTAGCATGTTTAACAAAGACATCCGCAAAAACTTGTATATCTTTCGAAAGAGTATTTCTGAACTGTGAAACGTCATATGATTTACCTTCGATTATTCCTTGATCTGTATACATAATGTTATTTAGTACGTTTATGCGTACAAAATTAGCATCAACAGCCTCAGCAATTGCTAAAGCGCTTATTCCATCATTTCTTAAAACATTTATACCGATATCAAGATTTCTATTTACCTCTAAATTTGAAGCTACAGTTGTGAAGCTTACCAAAGATCTTTTTGATAAATTATCTTTAACAAATGGAGCATCTCCAAAATTTTCAATAATAATGCCATCTACACCACCCTCGGTAAGTCCGTTTATGTCATTTTGAGCAAGTGTAGTAATTTCAGGAATGGATAATATGTTAGAAGTTGATCCAGGAAGCCCTTTTAAGTGTATAACACCATAAATTTTCATTATTAAATTTTAACGTGATTAGTTTTTAATAATTTTTTTGCAAATTCACCCTCAGCAGTCAAAGTCGGTTTGAATCCTTTTCCAGTTCTACCCGTAACCACTCGACACCAATCGCCAGCATTACCATTAATTGTATTTTCCGATTTTTCATCACCAAACTGCCAAGCTCTATACTCTGGTCCGATTAACTCTATCCTGACATTTTCATATTTCAGTTTGTTGAGTTTGGATATTTTTTCAATATTAAGGAATCCATAAAGGGCAACATGTTCAATCCTGACTGAATCTTCATAATCTTTTTTCATGCATTCGTATATATCTAAACCATGTGACCAAGTTTCCGAAAGTTTTGTTGCTGCAAATGTTAGGTAGTCAATCTCATTATTCCACCATTTAATCTTCCTTCCAGGAGTAGCATCTGCAAGTGTTTCAACAACCTTAGCTCTCGATAGCCTCCACCACTCAATGACGTCTTGGGGTCGCATATCCTTACCTTTGGTAATAGAATTTTTTTCGAATTTACCTAATCCGGTTGGACCTCTATATTTATTAAAATCTGTACCCTTCTTTTTAAGTGCATTAAAAGCCAGATCTTCTAAACCTGCTAGATAGCTAACGTGTTCCGTTATTGTCCAATTTTTAAAGGTTGTTTTAGTATTCCAGTTCCTTACAGGAATGCTTTGTAAGTATTGGTCTAATAATTGTTGTTCAGCAACGAGGCTACTTAGGATTTCTTTCACATATTAATTCTAATTGTGATTCCGAAAAAGCCAAAGGCGTTGCTAAATAAAAGTTCTTTATTTATAACTTAATCTGACGTAGAATCTAGTCATGAAAAAGATTATAAAATTAGCAACATTTGTAATTGTAGTTAAAGCGCTCCTTGACTTGTTCAACGAAAATACAACAGTTAAAAATCAAATTGATAGGTTAAAAGAGGAAATTACAAAACTAGAGACTGATGATTTAGAAAGTAAAATAAAAGACTTTTTTAAAAAATATGATCCAAAATTCAAAGATGACATTTAAGTCATACGGATTCTAATATCTGGCGTATATTCGGTAAAAGTTTTTATTATTGGCCTAAATGGCTAGTAAGAAGCATAACTTTTCTACATGTTAAAAGTATTAAATTCAACCATTCAAAGATAGGTAGTTTTGTTATAGGTAGCAACATTCTTCTTCTCGAAACTAGGGGAGTTGTTACCGGTAAAATTCGCAAAACTCCACTGACCTATGCTAAGACAAATAAAGGGTATGTAGTAGCAGCATCTTATGGAGGTAGAGATGAGATTCCACAATGGTTTCATAATCTCCAAGACAATGAAAACTACATTACTGTAGATAATATACGAATAAAAGTTAAGCACAACGTTATTCCTGTAGCCAACCAGGAATCTTATTGGGTTAAGCTAGTTAAGGTATATAAAACTTTCGAACAATATAAAGTACGGACAGAAAGAGATATTCCAATTGTCGAGTTTATTAAAGTTTAGGTTTTAGATTCGGACCACTTCTCACCACTGTATTCCATAATGTATTGTAATGATCAATATCTTCACTGTTTACGTGTGGAATTACCATATTTTTCCAGGTCTCCATCAAAGGGTCCGAAGAATTTTTATATAGGTCTAGTCCAACTGGAATTCTTTCTACAATCGTTCTGAGGCTCATAGGTGTTTCAATATTCACACTGATATCATCGGAAACAAAAGAGTTGTTAATTTCAATTGATAACTTAATAATTAATTGAACAAATTCATTCTGAAGGTTTGGATATCTTTTTTTGAAAATTGCTTCTAGCTGTTCTTTGCTTGGGAAAGGTTTGTCCCATATTACCCAACGATCTGCAAAAGCTTTATTCAATGTCTGCGTTCCTGCGTAATCTCTCAAACTAGTTGGGTTCATTGTTCCAAAAATAAATGTGTCATTACGTAATTCAATAACTTCACCATTCGGTAATTCAAGTTTTTTGTGTCTGTCTAAGAGGGAGTGGAGGGCAAACAAAACTTCTGGACCTGCAGCATTCAATTCAGATAGGTTAACAAACGATGGACCTCTCAACGCACGAGTCAATTCTCCATCTTGCCACTTACTGTCGGTACCACCAATACCATCACCATAAAGCTGAACAGAACCTAATAAGGTAACATCTCTTACTTCTCCAGATAAGGGTATCCTATAATAAGGAAATTTTAATTTTGCAGCTAATTGTTCTATGTCATGATCCTTACCAGTTCCCATGTGTCCCTTTAGCGCAATATGAATTGGTATTTCGTTATCAAAAGTTTCCTTCTTGCTTTTAATTATTTTTGCAAGTTTATATTGTGTACCAAGATCTACATAGTTTTCATCTACAGTTGGAATTCTTTCTAATCTCGATTCAAAATCTTCAATTTTTTTATCAAGGACACATTCCTCAATTGAAACATTGTCTTTTCCATTCGGATCTTTAAAAAGTTGTTTAGCCATTTATGCTGCTCCTGATGATTCTTTAACGTTTCTTATAAGTATATCCTTTGTGATGTTTACTATTGAATGGATAAGTTCTTCTGGTCTACTAATTTGTGTTCTATTTTGATATTCTTTCCAGGTACCTCTATCTCCAATACCTATTCCAATAACATCTATGCCAAACCTACTTGAGTAATCGATAGAGCTTTTTAAATCTGAAAGAGTCCCTCTTGTCATACCGTCGGACAATACTGCTAATAATTTAGTATTTGATCCATGCTCTAAAAGTCTTTTTGTTGAGAACATTATATTTCTTTCATCAACATTTGTACCACGCTCAAACATACTTGCAGGTGGATGTTCATCTGTAGACGTTAATGCGTCCAGAGAAGATCTTAAATTCCTTGAAAATTCAATCAACCCAATAAACTTTTCATACTGATTTTTCCATGAGTCACCAAATCTTTTAACAAAGTAATGATTTGTTGTGTTGAAATAAAATTCGGCATTTGATCCATAATTAGTATTCAACATTGAAGAAACTGCCATCTTTCTTTTTAAGTACATCTCTTCATTTTCATTTTCATTCGCCAAGAATGCTCTGTTAAATATTGCAACTTCAAAATCAACATTAAGTTCATGACAAATTTGCGATAGGTAGTTGGCACCAATCAGAGCTGCAGATAGAGACCAAGGGTATACTTCTCCTTTCTTTTTCTCCAACATAGAACCACTTCCATCGATTAATAAAGACACTGCGTAGGACTTATTTGATAATCTTTGTTTCTGCTCGAACATTCTCTCATATCTTCCAGAAGCTAATAGCAAGGGTACATGTGGAGAAAGATCACCTTGATCGTAGCCACTAATCCTTTGTCTTTTCTGATTATGGATGAAGTATGGTTTAATTTTATTTGTGACTTCATGTACAGGTAAGTTCCACTCCTGAAGTAGGTTATTGTATGTCTTTATTCCCGATGTATACAAGTTGTTAAAAGTGTGAGGTAGATTCGTGTTAACTAGTTTTGAAACTTTTCCATTTGGTAAGTAAACAGTTTCCGAACTACCAATTTTAGAGACGTGGTCATCCATAAAATTAAGTTTTTCATCATCAGATTGCTTACCTTTTTCACCAAGAAACTTCTCTAGGGTGTTTCCTGTTGTTACATTTGTAGAGGAGGGGATTAAAACCTTATTTAACTCATCAACAATATTGTCATCCATACTTTCAAGTATTTCCCTTTGTTCACCTAAGCTATATTCACGAAGATCAGGTAAAAGCTTGTTAACTCTACATATGTCAATAATTTGAATGGTTAACTCAATAACTTCCTCTAAATTATTACTGTCGTATGTAAATTTAGAGAGCAACTTTTCTGATTCAATAACAGAAGTTTGTATATTTTTATTATAAGACGATATGTCGACCTGCAAATAAGCGGTTATGTTATGAAACATTAGTGAGAGAAATTGATTAAAAGCCTTTAGATTTTTTATCTGATTAAATGATTCTTTGTATACATCTTCAAATATGGAGCTTAAACCTTGGAATTCTTTAACAAAATAGTATTCCTCATAGGAATGAATCAAAATTTCAAATACATATTTTCCAAATGGTCCAGCGAGAACTTCTAAAACCTCTTCAATATTTGATAGTCCAGTTGTTTCTTCTACATAATTTTTAAGATCTTTATCTATTTCAAAATTGTAATCTTGCATCGAGTGGATAGCTTCATGAACAACAGTCCCAATTATTAATTCTTTAAAATCTAATTTCGAAGTAGTTACCGAGTTCACAAGAATTGATGGGTTAATAATAATCTCATTAGTATTGATATTTTTAGACTTACCTAAATTAATGTTCAGCTCTTTGTTCCCAGTTTGAGATTGGAGAAGCCTTGTTATTGCTGGTCTTATTTTCTCGAACTCTAAGACTATTTCAGATTCTATATTTTTATCATTAGGTTTCATCATTTATAACATTATCATTAATTACTGTGGATATAAGAAATTAGAATGATAAATATGAGTAACAATGAAACAGTGAAAATTGCTATATCAGGTGGTATGGGAAAGATGGGTTTACTGTTATCTGATTTTATAGAGAACAAAGATGGATATGATATCTCTGGTATTTACGACCCAGAAAAAGAAAGCAACACGTATTATAACTACAAATCCGTTGACGAAATAAATGCAGATATTTTAGTTGAATTCTCTCCAGCTAATTCCATTAATGAAAATCTTGCCGTACTAGCTACAAAGAAAATTAATCTAGTTGTTGGATCTTCGGGAATCAATGAAAGGTCACTCGAAATACTAAAAAGTAATATTGATGATGATCAATTCATATGTATTATTCCAAATTTTTCAATAGGTGCATCATTTCAGAAAATATTTTCAGGATTGTTGAATATCAATTTTCCTGAGGTTTCTATTGAAGAAAGACATCACAGTAATAAAAAAGATTCACCATCTGGAACTGCTGTTGACATGGCTCAATCATTAGAACACGAAGAAAGAACTCCCACGGAAATCCATGAATCAAGTGACTACGAAGAAAATATAATTAATGAGATTAACATCAAATCATTACGCAGCGACAAATACATCGCTGAGCAGACTGTAACATTTAGCACGAGTGATGAATCTATTAGTATCGATCATAAAGTAACTAACAGAACAGCTTATCTTGAGGGGATAGGGTATATTCTCGATGTCCATAGTGAATTAAAAGGTTTTCACCATGGTTTAGAAAATATTATGATTGAAAGGTTTAAGATATAATCATGGATCACTTCGGACAATTATTGACTGCAGCTATTACTCCCTTTGACAGCAACGGAGTAATGGAAACAGATACATTTTGGAGACTGTGTAAAAAACTTGTGGGAGAGGGCTCGGATGGTATTGTATTAACCGGTACGACGGCTGAATCACCTAACCTTACTGAATCAGACAGACTCAACATATACTCAACGGCAAAAGATGCAGTTGGGGACAAATCTAAATTAATTGCTGGTACCGGCACATACTCCACTAAAGAATCAATTCATTTTACTAAATTGGCTGAAGAAGTAGGAATGCATGGAATCATGATTGTTGCCCCGTATTACAATAAACCTTCTCAAATAGGAATTCTTAAACATTTCGAATCTATCAAAAATACTACTGACCTTCCAATCATGGCCTACAACATACCCGGGAGAACAGGAACTTTAATAGAGCTTGATACTATTGAAAAACTAATTAAAGATATAGGAATACATTCAATAAAGGATGCTGTTGGTAATTTTGATTTCTCTCGAGAAGAACTAACAAGATTTAAAGATGATGTTTTTATTTACTCCGGTGATGATGCACTAACTAAAAACTTTATTGAAAACGGAGCAGTAGGTGTTGTTTCAGTAGCTTCTCATTTAGTAGGACGTCAAATTAAAGAAATGATCAATCTAATACTTGAGGATAAAAAAACTGAAGCTGAAAATATACACCAGATATTACTACCTTTTATCGAAGCTATATTTGAGGAACCAAGTCCAGGTCCAGTGAAGCATCTTCTTTCTGAGTCATGGGAGAATGTTGGTAAGCCTTTATTGCCAATGACTGATGTGTCTCCTGAATTAGCCAAAAAACTCAATGATCAGTACGCCAAAATAAATATCTAAAACCTTTACCCACAAGATAATGTGGTATAATATATCGTGGCTGTTAAGACATCCACTCGCAAAAGGGTAAATGGGCGTAAGCGGGTGTCAAAACAAAACAATTTAATAAAAGTTAACAAGGGCTTTAAAACACTTAACTCTTCAATTTCTAGTGTCTTAAAAAAGTTCTTTAATTCCTATCAATCTGTTGCATCTTTTATGTTCATAGTTGCATTATTTACTGCACTTTCTAGTGTTCAAAAAGCTGGCCCGATGGGTGAATTATTCTATGGCCTACTTACTTGGTGTTTTGGTTATGGAGCATTAGCTCTACCTGTTTTGATGCTCTATGGTGCAGCAATTCTTGTTAGAGATAAAGAATTTATTAAATCTCAGAAAGTATTAGTAGGAACCTTTTGGGTTCAGATATTTTCATCTGCCCTTTTTCATTTTTACATACACCCTCAACCATTGCCAATAAGTGTTGGTGGTGAAATCCTTCAAAGAGCAGGTGGTTTTGTTTCCGCATTCATTGTGTATCCTTTAAACAACCTCATTGATGTTGAAATGACTCATGCCGTTCTTTTACTTGGATTAATAATATCTGTCCTTTATATGACTGATATTGAACTAAAAGATTTAATTGGCGGTATACAGGCAATATTTGCGTATACATTTAAATTCATTGTTGCTTTTTTCAAAGCGCGAAGAGAAGCTTCTAAAGTAAACTTTGATCAAATACTCACTCAAACTGAAATTAATGATGTTGAAAATGGTTCTATCAAAGATAATGTATTAAAGCTAAAACCTAAAAAATCTAATAAACCAGTTAAAGATAATCTTATCATTAAAGAAGATAAAAAGAATACTAAAAAACCATCTCTGCCAAAAAAATCATCTACCTATAAACTTCCTCCTGTATCTCTTCTGGAAAAGGGATCATCTGTATCTTCATCTAAAAAACTTCTTCAGCAAACTGCAACAGATCTAACTAATTTATTAAAAGAACATGGCGTAGAGGCAGAACTTACAAATATAGTGCCAGGACCTACAGTTACTAGGTATGAGATAGAACTTGCACCAGGTGTAAAGGTGTCTAAAGTTACTTCATTATCTCACGATATTGCTTATGCTTTAGCAACTCCAGACGTGCGTTTACTTGCACCGATTCCTGGCAGAAGTGCTATTGGTATTGAGATTCCTAACAGACAACGTAAGCTTGTTTCATTAGGAGACGTTTTACAATCACCTGAAGCTAAAAATAATGCGCATCCATTATCTGTAGGATTAGGTTTAGATATATCAGGTACAGCCCGACTTGTTAACTTATCTGAATTACCTCACGTGCTGATTGCTGGACAAACAGGTGCCGGTAAATCATCCTGTATTAACTCTATCGTTACTTCTTTATTGGTTAGAGCAAATCCTGATGAAGTAAAAATGGTAATGGTTGATCCAAAAAGGGTTGAACTAGGACAATACAATAATGTTCCACACTTATTAACTAAAGTGATTACAAATCCCAAAAAAGCTGTTGATGCTTTAAGCTGGGCAGTTGCCGAAATGGATAGACGCTACGATCTTCTTGCCGATAGTCAGGTTAGAGATATTAATGGTTATCATGAAAAATTCGATGCAGGATTACTTGACGAAGAAAAGTTTGATCGTTTCCCATACATTGTTGTTTTTATAGACGAGCTTAATGACCTCATGATGGTGGCGGGTAGGGAAGTTGAATCAGCTATTGTACGTTTAGCTCAAATGGCTAGAGCAATAGGTATTCATTTAGTCGTTGCCACCCAGAGACCTTCTGTCGATGTGATAACCGGTGTAATGAAAGCAAACATTCCTTCAAGACTTGCATTTTCAGTTGCATCTACAACAGATTCACGAGTTATTCTCGATCAATCTGGAGCTGAAAAACTTATAGGGCTTGGTGACATGCTTGTAGTAACAGCTTCCAACCCAAGACTAGAAAGAATCCAAGGTGCTTGGGTAACTGAAAAAGAAATACAAGATGTTGTTACGTGGGCTAAAGACCAAAAGGATGCAGAGTACAACCCTGCTGTTATTGAAGAACAAAAAAAGACAACCACAATTGGTGGTGAAGATTTTGGAGAGGATGAAGACTTAATTCTCGCGGCAAAAGATCTTGTTGTTCGTTCACAAATGGGATCTACTTCTATGTTGCAAAGGAAATTAAGAGTAGGTTTTGCTCGAGCTGGTAGATTGATGGATATCCTTGAAGCTCAAGCTATTGTTGGACCATCAGAGGGTTCTAAAGCAAGACAGGTATTAATTACTGTTGAAGAATACGAATCTGTAAATCTTGTATCCGTTAATGATACAGAAGATGGTGAATCACCAGTAACAAATGATAAGGAAGTCATAGAAGCAGAATCAGAAGCTGTTCAAAATAATAATAATGATGAAGACGATAGCTGGTTTGAGTAGACTAAATTTTAATAGATCTACCTTTTATTATTCTTCTTCTTATCGCAGCGGATATATTATCAACTATTAAGACCATTAGAATAGTTACAACCAAAACAGTTCCAGCCCTAGGAAAATCTCTGAATCGGAGCTGGTTTATTAATTCTGCGCCAACTCCACCAGCTCCAACTATTCCTAATACTGCAGAAGCTCTTAAGTTTATTTCAAATCTATACAACCAGTATGAAGTTACAGTCGGCATTACTTGAGGGACTACACCAAAAAATAATTCATTTAATTTAGATCCACCTGAGGACTTTATTGACTCCAATGGCCCTTCGTCAATCCCTTCTATCACTTCTGAAGATAATTTACCTAGTGTCCCTATAGAATGTATCCCTACAGCCAAGGTACCTGTTAAAGGTCCTAAACCAGTTACAGGAAGCAGCACAAATGCAAGAATCAACTCAGGAAATGCTCTAATAATATTTAATATTTGTTTAGTACCTCTACTGATAGCATTTATAGAAGTATTATTTGCAGCTAAGAAAGATACAGGAAAACTAAAAACAGCTCCTATTACAGTACCTGCCCAAGCAATAAATAATGATTCCGCAACTTTAGGAACTATTCTATCAATTGCTTCTTGTGATAAATCTAATGGAAACATTGCAGATACCAATATCCAAATCTTACCTGGTGCACTTAAAAATCTATCAGGAGTTATCTCGAGACCAGATGCTGACCATATAGAACCAATAACAATTAATACAGTAATTAAATATTTTAAAAATTTTTGATTAAATGGCTGTTTAGGTATATTCATAATATTTTTCTTCTAAGCCAAACACTAAATTGTTCAATTACAATCACTGCAGCGAGTATGAAAACGATTATGGGAGAAATCCTATCAAAACGTAAGAAAATTCTCTGAGTTTCTATAATCCTTCCAACTCCTCCTGCTCCAACTAAACCTAGAATTACTGAAGCCCTAATACATAATTCGAAAATATATAAAAAATATGCCGCAAAATTTGGCAATATTTGTGGAAGTGCTGAAGTAAAAACTGCTTGATTATGTTTTGCGCCACTTGCTTTAGCTGCTTCTAGAGGACCCAAGTCAATACTGTCAATAGTTTCTGACAACAATTTTCCCATAATAGCCATAGAAAACATTATTAATGCCAAAACTCCTGCAAAAGGACCTAATCCAACGGCAACAGTAAATAACATAGCCCAAAATAAATCAGGAATAGTTCTTATAAAATTTAAAAAAGATTTATATATCAAATAGGTTGTTGTTGTTTGGTTAGTAGCCTTAGATGCATAAAAAGATAATGGAAGAGCTATAAAGCATCCAAGAATGCTTGCTAGTATTGCAATCTGTATTGTTTCAATTAATGCTAAAGATGCATTTTCAATTGCCCAATCCCATTTTGGATTAAACAAAGTATCAGTAACAAGCCTTCTATTAGCTAAGTTTCTTTTAAAGTCTTCTAGATTGAAACCAACTTGAAAGAACGAAAAAATGCTGAATGCAATAGTAAAAGGATAACCTACAACAGTTAGCAAAGAAGGAAGGGGCTTCTTAGGTAATTTAATTATCTTCTCCTAGTAAATCAGAAGATTTAATTGCTCTACCATATATGTTTTCAAAATCTTGGTCACTTACGTCATTTACTTTTCCGTCATATACAAGTTCGCCATCTTTTAAACCAATTAATCTTTCACCAAACTCTTTAGCAAGATCAAGAAAGTGAAGATTTACAATTGTTGTTATTCCTAGTTCTTGATTAATTTGCTTTAAATATTTCATAACAACACGTGAAGTAATAGGGTCTAATGATGCAACGGGTTCATCAGCTAACATTACTTTAGGTTTTTGTGCTAAAGCTCTTGCTATTCCAACTCTTTGTTGTTGTCCACCTGACAAGTTAGAACCTCTTACATATGCTTTTTCTAAAATCTCAACTTTATTTAAAGATTCAAAAGCAATATCTTTATCTTTTTGTGGCCACATACCAAATATTGAACGAATAGTAGAGACTTGACTTAACCTTCCAGTTAAAACATTTTTCAATACAGAAGACCTGTTTACTAAATTAAATGTTTGAAATATCATACCTATATCAGATCGTATGGATTTCATTTCTTTTTTTGAAGCATTTGTAACATTTCGAGAATCTACAATAACTTCACCTTCTGTTGGTTTTACTAAGTTGTTAATAGTTCTTAGAAGAGTAGATTTACCTGCCCCAGACATACCCACTATTATTACAAAATCACCTTCAGTGATATTTAATGAAACGTTATTGAGTGCTTTTACTCCACCTGGATAAGTTACACTTATGTTTTTAAATTCAATCATAATTTTTCCAAAAAAAAACTAGGGCAGTAAATACTACCCTAGTTTTATATTAATTATTAGTCGTCGTATAGACCAAATTCTTCTGCTGCTTCTCTTACAACATCAAATTCCGAATTTACTGCAGGGACTAAATCAGTCCAACCGTAAATTTCATCCATAATTGCTAGACCTTCATCAGTAGCAATATATTCCGCTAAAATATCATAAATTTTTTGCTTCATATCTTCTGGTAGGTCTGTTCTTACCGCAATTACATCATTTGGTATTTCATCAGTGATTGCAAAGGCAATAACTTTTTCACCAACATCTGCATTTGTTTTTCTTAATGTTCTTCTTGCATCGTCATAGGTAACACCAAACTTAGCATCACCATTATAAAGTCCTGCAATTACACCATCATGTGAACCTGCAAATCTAGGTGTTATACCGTTTACATAATCTATTCCCATGTTCTTTAATTGTAATGCTGGATATAGGTATCCAGATGTTGAGCCTTCTTCAACAAATAAAACTTCTTCTCCAGTTACAACAGAAATATCTGCTTCACATGCAAGTCCTGGACTAGTTGTAACACCATCTCTTACTTCAGGTATTAAACCGTCATCTCCAAAACCCCAACCAACTTGTAAGGCTGCTACATCTGGTGAAGCAGTTGTTGAACCTGTAACTAATGTTGGAACACCGTTTATATTTTCAAATGCTCCAATAACTGGTGTAGATTTACAAATACTCGCATCTGTTGTCCACCAAGTTCCATGATAAGATCCTGAACCGTATCTAACAGATTTTGCAATTGCTTCAAATCTTGTAGGGAATGCATTCATAGCAGTTACATATCCTAGAGTAGCAAATGCACCAACATCAGCTTGACCTGATCCCATTGCAACTAGTAGTCCTGAATAATCACTTGTTACGAAGCCTTCAACTTCAATACCCAAACCATCACTTAACAAATCCATCATAGGTTGAATGTTATCTAATAATTGTGCTTGTTCCGCACTAGGGACGAAACCAAAAACTATTTTGTCTAATGTTTCAGCAACTGTTGTTGCTGGAGCATCTAAAGTTTCAACTTCTTCCGTAGCTGCGGGTTCTTCTACAGTCTCTTCTGCTGAGCCGCCACATGCAACTAACAACATAGATAGACAAAGTAGAATCAGAAATGTTTTTTTCACTTTACCTCCGCTTAACTTACTCCCATAATAACTAACATAATAACTAATCTTATTTACCGAGTTATATCTTTTGCATCTAATTTAATTCGTAGGTATGTATCCAAATTCTCTACTTAGAATTTCACCATTTGTATCAAAGATAATTGATATAGGTTGACCTACAACTTGGAGTTCATCTCTAAGATCATTCGTAGAAAATCCAATATTTAGATCTCCAATTAAATTATTGTTCACCCATTCCATAGTAGGTTCTACCTCGCTATGAGCTAAAGCTATAACATCGTACGTTTCAGAAAGTATTTCTATATTCTTTTCCAAGAGAGGCAACTCCTCCCGACATATTCCTCAGTAGTCTGCCCAGAAAACGATTAACGTCTTTTTATTTGTTAAATCTTCAATAACCTCTTCTCCATTCTGATTTAGATACGTAAGTGTGGTTGAAGATACTGCGATGGTGTCTTCACTTTCCTGAACAGAAATTTCTTGTGTTGCAGATGAAGAATTACAAAAACTAAAAATAAGAATAAAAATTAATTTTTTCATGATCCAATTCTACTTATATATGGATTAAACATTGTTATCCTACAGTTATGAAAATTGGTCTCTTATCCGTCGGAACTGAAATTCTATTAGGTGACACAGTAAACACTAACCTAGCAAAACTTGGTTCTGAATTATACAATTCAGGTAACACACTCACACATGAAGTAACAGTTTCAGATATTGACGAAGAGATAATTGCTGGGTTCGCATATTTATATAATCTTTGTGATGTTGTTATAACTTGTGGTGGGCTTGGTCCCACAGAAGACGATATTACACGAGAGGTTATTGCAGAGTATCTAAATATTGAACTCGAATTAGATGAAGCACATGTTGAGTTTATGAAAAAAAGATGGCAAGCTCGGGGACTAATGATGCCAGAGACCAATATTAAACAAGCGCTTCTTCCTAAGAATTCTACAAAGTTAACAAACACACAGGGAACTGCTCCAGGTTCCCTGATCGAAGTAGAAAGTAAAAAAATATTTATATTACCTGGACCACCTAGAGAGTTCATACCATTAGTTCAAGATGAATTGATACCAAGACTTATGAAAGAATCTAGTGATAAGGTAAAAAATTATCAATTTATATTATTTTACAATCAAGCAGAATCATCTTTAGCTCAAGAAATCAACAAATTTAAACCAGAAGCAATTGATATTGCTTATTTAGCCAGTAAAGGAATTATCAAATTAAGATACGATAAAAATACTATTACTAATGATGAAGAAGAATCTTTTTTGCAAAATCTGAGAGATACTTTTACAGATGACATAATTGCTTATGAAAATATCGATATTTCTAGAATTCTCCTTAATCTTCTTTTAGAAAAGGAACTTACATTATCTTTTGTTGAAAGTGTAACTGGGGGAGAGCTTTCCGCAAGATTAACTAAAAATCCAGGATCTAGCAAAGTTTTAAAGGGTAGTTCTATTGTCTACACAAATGAAGCAAAAAAATTACTATTAGAAAATGATATTAATCTAAAAAATTGGCCCCAGGTAACAGAAGTATTATCTGAAAGGGCAATACAAGATTATGCAAGCGATCTGAATCTTACAATATTAGGAGAGGCTGGCCCTATATCCTCAAGTAAATATGGGATTGGTGAGATATTTATAACTATCTCCAATAATGATAAGTTAGTATCAACTACCCATAAACTTAATGGAAATCGAGAAGAAATTATTCAAAGAGCTGTAAATAAGGCTTTATGGGAACTTATTAAATTTGTTAAAAGCTTGTATTAGAACAGATGTTCTAGTAAAATTTGTCTTATCAAGATGTTTTAATATATATTAATTAATCTAATTAGGAGAAAAAAATGGATAAAGACAGGGCAAAAAAACTAGATACAGTGTTCGATCAGATTGAAAAACAGTTTGGTGAAGGTTCTTTGATGAAACTTGGATCAGCTGATATTAAGAAAATACCAGCAATCTCAACTGGAGCATTATCTATTGATTTAGCTTTAGGCATAGGTGGTATACCTAAAGGAAGAGTAGTTGAGATATACGGACCAGAAAGCTCAGGTAAGACAACATTATCACTACACGTTGCAGCTGAAGCTCAAAAAGCTGGCGGTGTAGCTGCATTTATTGATGCTGAGCACGCGCTTGATCCAATTTATGCAGCAGCTCTTGGAGTAGACATAGATGAATTACTAGTCTCTCAACCAGACACAGGGGAACAAGCCCTTGAAATAGCTGATATGCTAATTGAATCAGGTGGTGTTGACATTGTTGTAATTGATTCAGTTGCAGCATTGGTTCCAAAAGCTGAAATTGATGGCGAAATGGGTCAATCCCATGTTGGTTTACAAGCTCGGTTAATGTCCCAAGCACTACGTAAATTAACAGGTTCAATCAACAAAACACAAACAACCGTAATTTTTATAAATCAAATTCGAGAAAAAATTGGTGTTATGTGGGGATCTCCAGAAACTACCAGCGGTGGTAGGGCACTAAAATTTTATGCCTCAGTACGCATAGATATTAGAAGAATAGAAACACTTAAAGTTGGTGCGGAAATGATTGGTAATAGAGTTAGAGCTAAAATAGTTAAAAATAAAGTAGCTCCACCATTCAAAGAAGCACAATTCGACATTATGTTTGGTAAAGGTATATCAAGAGAAGGTAGTTTATTAGATGTCGGTGTAGAACACGGAATAGTACGTAAAGGCGGAGCTTGGTTTACCTATGATGAGGTGCAACTTGGACAAGGTAAAGAAAACTCTAAGAACTACTTAAGGGAAAATCCAGACTTAGCATTACAACTAGAAAATGATGTTTACAAAGCTGTTGGTATGATTGAATCTGACTCTGATGAAGAAACAACTGATGAGCCTGCAGAAACAAAAGAGGCTAAGGCTTCTAATAAAGAAAAATAATATATATATTCTTTAAAAACATCCATATAATTTAACTGTGAAATCAACAGTTGAGTTAACGAAAACAGTAAAAGCGAAGCCATCTAGAAATGGCCTCAATTATTTTGTAAAAACATTTGGATGCCAAATGAATGAACACGATTCAGAACGTATTGCTGGTTTGTTTGAATACGATGGAATGCAAAAAGCTTCATCTGTCGATGAAGCAGATGTTTTATTTGTAAATACATGCACTATTCGTGAAAATGCAGATGATAAATTGTACGGCACACTTGGACAACTTAAAAAATGGAAAGGTGAAAGACCTAAAAGAAAACTTCTTGTTGGTGGTTGTGCTGCCCAGAAAGATAAAGAGTTAGTTAGACAGAGAGCACCTTGGGTGGATGTCGTTATAGGAACTCATAACCTCACTAATATAGTCAATCTTTTAAATCAAACTGAAGACTGGGGTCCAATAACTGAAGTTATTGAAGAGATACAATCTCTACCAACTGATGCACCATCAATTCGTGAATCAGAAGTTTCAGCATGGCTAACAATTCAAATAGGATGTAACAATAGTTGTACATTCTGTATTGTTCCTTCTGTCCGAGGTCCAGAAATTAGTAGAAGACCTTCTGATATCGTTAACGAAGCTAAAGCAATGGTTGCTAGTGGTGTCAAAGAAATAACACTGTTAGGTCAGAATGTCAATTCTTATGGAAGAGACTTGAAAATAAACGGATCCTCAAAACCATATTTCACAGAATTATTAACTGAATTAAATGAAGTTGAAGATCTGAAACGTATACGTTTCACCTCACCACATCCTAAAGATTTCAAAGAACACACCTTACAAGCCGTAAATGAGCTATCTAAAGTATCAAAACAAATCCACATGCCCTTGCAAAGTGGAAGTAATAAGATATTAAGAAACATGCAACGTGGATACACTCAAGAAAAATATATGGAAAAACTTTATTTAGCTAAAGAAACCATTGCAGATGTTTCTCTTACAACAGATATAATTGTCGGTTTCCCAGGTGAAACAGATAAAGATTTTGAAGAAACACTTAAAGTTATTAGAGAAGGCAAGTTCGATGCTGTTTATATGTTCAAATTTTCTCCACGGCCTGGAACAAAAGCAAACTACATGAAAGATGATTTTGTGGAAAAAGCTATTATTGATTCTCGTTTTATGGAATTAAAACATCTTCAAACTGAGATAAGTCATCAACGATACAAAAGATTCATTGGAACACAACAAGATTTGTTAATTGAGAAATATTCAAAGAAAACGGATGAATTTCTTAGTGGAAAAATAGATGGAGGTCAAACAACTCACATTTCATCAGAAACTGTCCAAATTGGAGATTATATTAAAGTCAAAATAACTGACGCAACTCCTTTTGCATTGACTGCGGTACCTGTTTAATTGTTATATTTTTTAACTGGTGTTACCTCATCTGGTAAATCTTATGTTGCTCATGAGATTGCAATAGAACGTAATATTCCAATTCTTTCATTAGATTCAATGGCTGTGTATAAGGGCCTTGATATCTTAAGCGCTAAACCTACAGATGTTATGCAAGCACAAGTAGAGTATCTAGGAATAGATATAGCAGATCATGATCAGAACTTCTCAGTTGTTGACTATCTAAACTATTTGATAGATATTGATTTTCCTAAAATGACTTATGAACAAGACATATTGGCAGTAGGTGGCACAGGATTATATTTTTCATCAATGATTAAAAACTTTGAATTCAAACCAACTGATCCAACTATTCGAGCAGAACTTGAACATTTGAACTATGGACAATTACTAAAATTTCATGAAATTTATAAAATTGAACTCCCAAATGTTGAGCTCAATAAACGTAGACTAATCAGAAACATTGAAGCAAGTCTTCTTGAGGACTCAAAATATGTATTTCCAAAACTAAATATTAAAAATGATAATGTAGGTATATTTTGGAATAATCCAGACTATAAAATAAATATCCAGAAAAGGACTAAAAACATGATTGAAGATGGTTTGGCAGATGAACTTAGATCATTAAAGAATCCTTCAAAAACAATAATGCAGGCTATTGGCATGAATATAGACACAGACATTGAAACCAATATTAATCAAAAAACTTATAAATTAGCAAAAAAACAGATTACCTGGTTTAAAAAGGAATTGTCTTTAGTTAGTCACACAACAAATGACTCAAATTTTATTAAACAAAAAATGATAGAGTTAATGCATGAGTAACTTCGCATACATGTCCGGAACAGGAAATGACTTTATTGTATCCACATATACTGGTCCAACTTCTGAAATTCAGGTAATTTCTCTTGTTGCTGATTCTGACTACGACGTAGATGGAGTAATTTTTGTTGAATCAATTAATAACCAAACTGTAAAAATGCACTATTTTAACAGCGATGGTACAACTGCTGAGTTATGTGTAAATGGTGTACGATGTACCGCTAAATATGCATATGATAATGATCTAGTAACAGAGTCGATGATTACCGTCCAAGCCCCTGTAGGAACTCTCATAGCAACGATTGAAGACTCAGTCGTTAAAGTTAGTGCACCAACACCTACCTATGTGGACAAACCAATTTATATTGATGAACTTAGTGGTATTAAAGCAGAAATAGGAAACCCGCACCTGTTAGTAGAAGTTGATGAAGTAGACTCTTTTGATCTGCAAAGCTTCTCAAAGAAAGTTGCTATGTCTAACACCTTTCCAGATGGAGTTAATGTAGAAATATACCAAATAATTAACGATAACTTTATAAAAACAAGAGTGTTTGAAAGGGGAGTTGGAGAAACAGACGCCTGCGGTTCTGGAGCGTTATGTCTTTTCAATTACGCATATTCAGAAAAAAAAGTTTTAAACCCAACAACAATAATGTTTCCTGGGGGCGAATTGGATGTCGAATATAAAAATGAAGAATTCTTTTTAAGTGGAACAGTTACATATCTCTAAATAAAGATACGACTTTGCCTACAATACTAATATTTTCAGTTATCTCAATATTTTCATAGTTTTTGTTAGCTGGGATTAAATATTGTTTATTTCTTATAGTATCTATATATTTAACTGTCGCCTCTGTGTCATATACTAAAAATGCGCCAATATCTCCATCAAGGGGTTCTTTTGATTTGTCTACAACTACTAAGTCTCCATCATGTATACCTGCATCAATCATTGAGTCACCATTTACTTTTAATGCAATTAAAGAATCATTGAAATTACTCTCTGGATAGGGGAGTTCTCCAATTTGATTCTCTTCTGCACTAAGCGGTAATCCAGCAGCTATTTCACCCACAATCGGAACACTTCTGAATTCACTAATTGAATTATTTAAATGCAGAGATCTCGATTTTCCATCTGATTTATTTATAACTCCCTTTTTTTCAAGTTTATTTAGATGGTATTGAACTGTGCTAGTTGATTTCAGATTGACTGCTTCACAAATTTCTCTGACCGATGGTGAATAACCATCATTTTTTAATGTGAAGTTTATGAATTCTAAAATTTCTTGTGCTTTATTGCTCATATTTTATTATAGCACATATGTTCTAATAAAAAAATTGTCACAGCAAGTTTCTAATCTTAAATTATGAATAATTTGAAAAATGTATTGTATCTTTTAACTTTTGTTGTGGTTTTTTCTTATATTTCCACTCCATTTCTAATTAATGATAAGCAACAAGTTGCTATATCAGATGAAATCTCTTACAAAGTTGTTAAAGGTGATAACTTATGGAATATTGGCTACAAATTGAATGTAGATAATATAAGTAAGTTTATTTTTGAGGTTAAAAAAGTGAATAATCTCGCAGAATCGAGACTTTCTGTTGATCAAATAATTAAAATACCATAGATTTTTTGCATATTTCATGAAAAAACTTTATAATATACCATATATGGTATGTCCATTCTGCCAATTACAAGAAACTTCAGTAGTTGATTCACGTAAAAATAGTGAAGGTACGTCAATACGCAGAAGAAGGAACTGCTCTGCTTGTAATCTCAGATTTACTACATACGAAAAGGCATCAATCGGCATAATAGTTAAAAAAAGAAACGGGAATCGAGAAGAGTTCAACCTTGAAAAGCTTCATCAGGGTGTTCAAAATGCTTTTGGAGGTCAAGAACTAAGTGAAAAAAAATTAAAAACCCTTGTTGAAGCTATTCACAACGATATAAAAGAACAAGGAAATAAAGTTCAATCAGAATTTATTGGAGAAACAGTACTTAAGCATCTTAAAGATATAAATGAAGTTGCTTATGTAAGGTTTGCCTCAGTATATAAAGAATTCTCTGACGCTTCTGATTTTGAAAAAGAAGCTGCAGAATTTAATTAATCAAGTTTTTGAATACTTGAATAAGATTTTAATTTAGTATTTTTAAAAATAGTAAGTGAATTTTCAAAAGCAGCAACCTCCGTCTCTTTATTAAGCAGTAAGGCACTGCTAATTGATTGGACTACATCATATTCTGCATTTCTCAACGCAGCCAGAAGTCTTCCATGAAGATCCTCTGCTGTAATTATTGCTGTGTTTACTAGATTTCTATGATTATTCATTTCTTCAATTATTGGTAAATCTTCATAGTTCCGCTTACTAGTTGCTGTTATTTCTGATAGAAGAGTTGTTAATACATCAACTTCTGTCGTTTCATCTATATCTAAGATGTCATTATAAATTAAAACTTCTGATACCAATATGCGATATGTTAATAAGCTGTCTAATTCATTAATTAAGCCAAATATTGTTGATAAATTGTAGTTAACCTCTTGAAGATTAAGATTCTCATTTTGTAAAGCTAAGTTCTGATACTCCAACACCGACGATTCTACAGACTGCAAATAAGCACTGGCATTTGAGATATCATATTTTGAGTAAAACGTATCAGTTGATATTTCAAGTACATTTTCTAAGCCATCTATAAGTAGATTGGTCTCAGTTGCAAGATTGGAACTTATTTTTACTACTTCTTCCTGCTGCGATGACCTGCTTATGAACGTAGTTACTGCTGTAGTAATGATAAATAATGAAATGGTAGATATCATTAAGGGCATAACCCATTTACGTCTTGACTCTACATCTGTCCAAAGTTTTTTAATTTTACTTGTTACATTCACTGGTTTAAATGTTTCAGTAGCAAAGTTTTTATTTTCGTTTGTCTCAGTATGTTTTTCTGTTTGTCGATATTCTGTATCTTTTATATATGATTCAATTGACGATGGTTGTGATGCTACTTCAACTTCTGTTTGTATATTTGTGTAACTATTTAAATCTAATGATTCATTGTTATTTTCTAAATCAGAAATTGTTTCAGTGTTTTGTGTAATTACTGTCTCAGTTTCAAAACCCAACATCTCCAAAATTTTAATTTTGTCTGTGGATTTTGCTTTATTTATAAAAATAAAATCTCTAATATTCATCAATGAAAGGTTACCATTGTGTATGAGTAAAAACATTGAAATAAAATTACTAGATTCTTCATCAGTTTTACCTCAAAAACAGCATGAAAATGATATTGGCTATGATCTATCTTCGTCTGTAGAAATTACCCTTCCAAGTAAAGAAGTGACACTAGTGAGTACAGGAGTAGCTATATCTTTACCTACTGGAATTGCTGGATTTATCTTACCTAGATCTGGTTTAGCTAGTAAGCATTTAATTACTCTCATTAATGCACCTGGACTTATTGACCCAGGTTATACCGGGGAATTAAAAGTACCTTTAATAAATCATGGTCAAAATACTTATACGATCAATAAGCATGACAGGATAGCGCAACTAGTAATTCTTAAAACAGACACTATAACATTTGAAGTTGTTGATGAGTTACAGACGACAGATAGAGCAACAAAGGGCTTCGGTTCAACAGGATAATTAATTATTTTATGCTGACGTTTAGCTAATATTAGATTTACGCGGGTATGGTATAACGGCTAACACACGACCTTGCCAAGGTCGAGCTGGGGGTTCGATTCCCCCTACCCGCTCAAATGGCGACGTGGCGGAGTGGCTACGCAGCGGTCTGCAAAACCGTGTACACCAGTTCGATTCTGGTCGTCGCCTCCAACCGTCGGAGATAAAAGTGATAGCAGTTACTGGATCAGGTGAATATTTATCAGGCATAATAGATGCTGATTTAAAACTATTATCAAAACTTAAGACCCGACCAAACGTCCTAACTTTACCAACTGCTGCTGGTAAGGAAAGTAGTGACAGAATCAATTATTGGTGTGACCTAGCTACAACCCATTTTTCAAAATTTGATGTTGATCATAAGAATATTAAAGCCCTCAAACACAATGATTTTTTTGATGAAGAACTATTGGACGTTACTAAAAGTGCAAATTTTATTTATTTTTCTGGAGGTAATCCTACTTATTTATATGAGGCTATAAAAGATACTCCATTTTTTAAGGAATTGATAAACACTCATGAAAATGGTGGAATCATAGCTGGTTGTAGTGCTGGTGCAATGATTATGGGTGAAAAGATGATTAAAGGCTATGGGTTCAATCTTATTAATAATGTAATTGTTATTCCTCACTATGGAGAAGCATTTTATTCCTGGGTGACCAATACTGTAAAATTGTTAAACAGAGGAAACTATAAGCTTTTATGTTTAGAAAAAGATACATATTTTACGTTAAATGATGACCATATTGAAATAATCGGAAGTAATAACATACATTTAATTTTTAAAGATAAGCATGACACTTATAAAAATGGCGATGTATTTAGTACAAAAGAACTGATGATTTAAATGTGTGGACGTTATCACTTAGATGTGAATACCCTATATGAAGAAAATATAGAAAAAGAAGAAAATTTTAAATATGAAAGTAACTTTAACATAACCCCACAATCTAAGGTTCCTCTAGTTATTAATGAAAAGTTAACAATGGCAACCTGGGGATATTACCCAGAGTGGTTAAAAAGTCAAAAAAATTCAAAACCACTTTTTAACACCCGTTGGGAAACAATTCAACAAAAAAGGACTTTTCAAAGTGCATTTAAAAAACATCGCTGTCTTGTCCCGATTTCAGGATGGTATGAATGGAGAAATGTTGATAATGAAAAACAACCGTACTATTTTTACAAAGAAGATCATCTTCTAAAAGCTGCTGGATTGTATTGGTTAAGATCTAGCGGAAATGTGGAGTTTTCAATTATTACCAAAGAAGCTTATGGTGATCTTTCTTCTATACACCATAGAACACCTCTTATTCTTAATTCAAAGGAACAAGCTATTTGGATTTCTCAAACAGATGAGAATTCACTTTATGAAGATATATCTAATCAAAATGAAATACCGATAACATTCCACAGAGTTAATAAATCTGTTAATAATCCCAAAAATAAAAACTCTTCATTAATAAAGGAATATACAGAGGTTCCTTTTTAATGAATTCACAATCACCTATATATTCATTTAAATTTACAATCTCGTGGATTGCTATCTACCTAGTCATCGTTTACTTTATTGGGATATATCTAAATATTTTTATTTCTCTATATGTAGGATTGTGGATTCTTAATCTTCTAATTGAACTCGCAGAAAGATTTCTCTTAAGATTTGGTAAACGTATCTATACTGTCGAACGTTAGCATTTACTTAATATATTATTGTTGCTATATTTGTGAAAAGGGAGATTAGCTCAGTCTGGCAGAGCGCTACCTCGACAAGGTAGATGTCACAAGTTCAAATCTTGTATCTCCCACAAAATATGAAACTATTCCTTAAGAAAATCACACCTATTTATTTCAGGTACAATCATATTTGGATTACAAAAAGATTTGAGATATTAATCTGGACTTTTTTTATCTTTTTAGCATTTTATAGTTTTTTATCTAACTATTAAAACAATGATGTATTTAATAACTCAAGTGTTTTATAGTTAAGTTGACCGTTTATTTGGGCAGTATTCAACTCAGATAAGTATGTATAAAGGAATTTACAGTGGTCATTTAGAAAAGAGGGGTTTCTCCAGGATGGGAATTCCCTTTTTTCTTTTATAGGTAAATTATTTCTTACAATAAACTTCATACATGACATCAAAAAACATAGGTCACTTACGACTTATCATTATCTTTACAGTAATAATTGGGTTTCTATCTTTAATTACTCCTGATACAAACTTGAAAATATTAGATATTAATATACTTCAATTCGTCTTATTGTATATCTGGTTAGTTCAGGTTGTTGCCTTCATATTTGCCTTTATCTATCAAACAGAAAAGTATTATGATTTCATAGGGAGTTTAACTTATTCAACTTCAACATTAATTGTCTACTACTCACTTCCAGTTAAAACACATACAGACACTGTACTTCTTGCTCTTGTATTAATTTGGTCTTTGAGATTAGGACTATTTCTTTTTAGAAGAATACTTGAAGATGGTAAAGATAACCGTTTTACTAAGCCTAAACAGTCTTTCTTACATTTTCTGCAATATTGGACAGGACAAGCAATGTGGGTATCATTCACTTGTATTGCTGTTTACGTTGCAATGATATCCGAAGAGGAAAACACACTCACTACAGTTTCTATATTTGGTTTAATTATCTGGATTTTTGGATTCACATTAGAAGTTATTTCCGATGCTCAAAAAAGAACTTTTCGTAAAGATATAAACAACAAAGGAAAATTTATCTCAAATGGTTTATGGAGTAGAAGTCGACATCCTAATTATTTTGGTGAAATTACCCTATGGGTAGGCGTAGCAGTCATTTCTGTAACGAGCTTAAATGGTATTGGTTATGTCGCACTTATTTCTCCCTTGTTTGTTTACGCTTTACTTTCAAAAGGAAGTGGTATCCCATTACTAGAACGGAGTGCAGACAAAAAATGGGGTAGTGATCCTGAATACCAAGCCTACAAAAAAAACACGCCAGTATTATTTCCTAAATTGTCTAATAATATAGAAAACACCAACGGCAATAGCAATTAATTGATAATAGGGTAGCGTCTCATATCTTACGATAAAGTTGTACCCTATGCCTATAATTCCTAAACCTACTGCTAATTTCTGCCAGTTTTTCATTACATAGAGTCAAGTTTTTCTAAAAGAATGTCTTTTTCACCCGGTAGCATCTCAACAACATGATCATCGTCTGGATAAGTATTGTTCTCTACTTCATCCTTAAAAGATTTTATTGCTTTTGACCTTTCTAAATTTAATTCCTCTTTTATAGATTTTCCATCTCCCCATGATTTAGCATGACGTGGCATTTTAATTTCTGTAGTTTCACCACATATATCTTCAAAGAAGAGAAACATAACATCTCCACCTGAACCCGAACCAAGAGAATTTAAAACGAGTGAGGTATGTTTTTTAAGTTCAATAAGTGCATCCTCTGCAACGCACTCAACTTCGGCTCCAAATGCTCCAGCATCTTCTAATCTTTTCATGTCTTTTAAGATGCTTATAGCTTCATCTGCCGTTTTACCAACTGTCCTGATTCCACCATACTTAGTGGCCATCGAAGGCACCATTCCTACGTGACCTTGAACTTGCATTCCTTCTTTCGCTAACATTTCAACAACGTCCATACTTCTTGGTGTTAAAACGGAGTCAGCACCATTCATCATTACCTCAAATGCTCCGCGAAGAATTTCTTCATTAGTAACAAATCTTCCAGCAAATAGGGCCGCAGTAATAAATGTATTAGGTGCGCCTTTTCTAACATCTTGATACCAGTCACTACCAGTAATAATCATATCAATGTCTTGTCTTGCTAATATTTCGGCTTCTTCTTGATTTCCAGCTGTAACTTGAGTCATTTTGATATCGTTTTTTTTATTATGAAGCATATCTCCAACCGTAATGTTCCGATCAACCTGTTCGTGTCCGAATGTATAGATTCTTTTCATACTATAAGTATACGTTGGCACGTGTAAGAAAAACAAGGGTTCACATGTAGAGTTCTTTTCATTTATGGACAAATTTCTATTAAATTAACTTTACCTTCTTCGTCTAAAATCTATGAAAGATTTGATCTAAGAGTTTTTAATTAATTGTATAAATTGTAAAATATCATTATGAGTTTATGGAAAAAATTTTTAAGATTCGAAAAAAGAGTGTTTTCTGCACCTTACAGATGGTTACTTAAAAAAGGTATTATTGCCATAGGTACAATTGCAAAAAGAATTTACCTTTCAATGGATGATTTGTACGAAGATAAGTTTCTTGATGAATATAAGGGAAACCCAAATTGGGCTGGGGATGATTGATGATAAATACACATAGTCACCTATGCATAGATTTTAACCTTAGTTTTAGAAAATTAAGCATATAGGTTGTAAATTTAGCTCAGTTCATGAAAATATCCTACAAACCTATTGATAGCGACTATCAAGTATTAATTAAAAAAGATTATGATTCTTGGGCTAGTTCACTTTATTCACCAGAGGGATTCTTTAAGTATGAATTTCCAATGAGTGAATTTCTCATTCCAACTGAAGGACGAACCCTTCATGCTACCGAAAATAGATTAGTCATAACGATAGAGTGCAAGATGAAAAAAAATAAGTTCTACGACTTTCAAATAACAGAACATATGAAAGAAAAAAACTTAGGTATAACTTTAAAAGATATATATGAAAATGTTAGAACTGCTAGTGTGATGGTCTTCGATTACGACTTAACCAAAATCCTTCCTGTTCCGATGTGGGATAAAAACAACATTACTAAATATATAGATACTTCACCACGTGAACACTTTTCAATGCATTTAAAGAGTGTTCTACTTGCAACTGAATATATTGAATATAGTAATTATTTTTTGGCTGAACCATACGCAATTTGGCTTATTGCTCAACCATCATTCTTTAGAAGAAATACAATCATAGGCAAAACTAATCCTACTTCTCAGGAAGTATTAAACCTTACTGCTGCACAGGAAGTTGAGAAAGCTTTAAATAATATAGATAGAAATCTTTTTAGACTAAGTAATTCAGTGGCAAATGGGGGAAATTTAACGGATAAAGGTCAAGAGATACTAAATGATTTTCTTAGTGCGTACAATTATGAACTGGATGAATAAGTAAAAAAATTCATTTTGAAAAAGTATGACAAATGATATAAGTCAGTATTATCTATTTTTAATATAAGTTAAAAGATACAGTCATTTAGATTTAGCAAACACATCATCAAAGCAGTATGGACAGTACTCATCAATTTTGTATTTATCTGAACCTATCTCTTCTTTATTAAGAGGTTCTCTACATCGAAAACAAAGAACATAATCTGTTTCAATAAGATCTGTATTAAGAGCAACTCTATCATCGAATACGAAACAATCTCCATTCCAATGTTTTCCGCCAGTTTCTTTAAAATAGTTGATAACCCCACCTTCAATTTGTTTGATATTTTCAAATCCATTTTCAAGCATTAATGCTGAAGCTTTTTCGCATCTGATGCCACCCGTACAAAACATTACAACTTCTTTACCGTTAAGTTCCTCTCTTAACTTTTCAATTGCTTCTGGAAAATCTCGAAAGGAATCTAAATCGAGATCAAGTGCATTTTTAAAAGTACCTAATCTTACTTCATATTCATTTCTTGTATCAAGAAGTACAATTTCTTCATTATTGTCTAATTTACTGTTAAGTTCTTTTGGTGATATTTTTTGGCCTGTAAATTGAAAGGGATTTATTTCTTCTACACCCATGGAAATAATTTCTTTTTTAATACGAACTAACATCTTACGAAATGGTTGATATTTGTTATAGGTTATTTTGATATCAACATCAGAAAACCTTTTATCAGAGTGAATAAAGACTATAAAGTTATCAATGTTTTTTTTAGTCCCCGAAACTGAAAAATTAAGTCCTTTGCTACTGATTAATACAGTTCCTTTTAGATTCAGATCTGTTGAATATTTTAATATATTTTCACGAAGAAGTAATTCATCATCAATCGGTGTGAATTTATAGCCAGTTATATTTGCAATGTTCATTTTTGATACCTTAAGTGTAAAAGTTTACTTTCTTTTCCCAGTTCTACCTGTTCTGAAATCTAATCGACCTTTTCTCTTAGCAACATGTTTCTTTTTTCTTTTTTGACGTCTGCCTTCAGGAATTGAAAAATCTTTCATATACATATATTAGTTAATTTATTTAGTTTAAATGAAAATAGAAAAGGGAGTCGGCAAACCCCCTTTTCTTGGCAAGTACTAGTGATAGAAACTTGCCAACTACATTTTAGGGTGAGATTCAACTAAACTGATTAAATCTTATATCGCTGATACATCTTGTGATACAAGATATTAGAAGGGGGAGTTCTCTGTCTGAACTCCTCTTTCATAAAGGTAAGGAGAGGCATGACTATACATTCTAAAATTCCAGGGATAGGACTTGGTACCTATATGATGTCACCAGAAGAAGCAGAAGAAATGACTTATGAGGCAATCAAAATCGGATACAGGCATATTGATACTGCTGAAGTGTATCGAAACGAACAAGGCGTTGCAAAAGGTATTGAAAGGTCGATGTCAGAGGGATTGGTCACAAGGTCTGAATTATTTATCACGACAAAAGTTTTCCCAGGTAATGAAATGTGGGGTCAAAGTCAAAAGACTTTAGACGATGTAATGGAATCTTTGGATAACAGTCTAAAGAGACTTAAATTAGAATATGTAGATTTATATCTAATTCATTCAGCTCATGCAAATAAAACACGAATTGAACAATGGAAAGCACTACTTGAACTAAAAAATAACGGAAAGATTACTTATGCTGGAGTCGCAAACTGGAATATTAAACATCTACAAGAGATTAATAATGCTGATCTTCCATTGCCAGACACAAATCAGATTGAATTACACCCTTGGGCCCAGCAACCAGAACTTGTAAAGTACTTGCAAGAGAATAATATACATATAATTGCTTACAGTAGCCTTGTCCCATTATCTACTTGGAGAAAAAAAGATGGTGAGAATAGTCTCAAGACTCAAGATATGGAAAACGAAGGTAGTTCTGAAGAATCCTTATTTAAAATTTTAGCTAATAAATACAAAGTTAAAGAATCTCAAATACTTTTACAGTGGGCTCTTCAGCTGAAGTATGCAATATTACCTAAAACAATAAAAATTGCGAGACTTCATGAAAACTTTCATTTTTCATTTGTTATCGAAGAAGAAGATATGCGTTTGATCGAAAATGAAAACAAAGGTGGAGGAATTACATGGGAATGGGGAGATCCTTTATTGGTTGAATAAGTCTTTCTAAAAGGTGAATTATAGATCGAATTAATAATCTAATAATTTTATGAAAGTTTTCTTACATTAAGCAACCAAATTATTCCAGTTGTTAATGACATTAAGAAAATTGCTAGTCCAAAATTCTGAGACTCAGATATATTAAAATCACTATTTGAAAAGAAAATTTTATCGATAATGGTAGTTAAAGTTCTTAACACTATACCTGTACCGATTACTGATATAAAAAAACCAGTTATTTTTGATGGGATCTTTTCTTTCACTTAAAAAAATTATATCAAAAACTTATTATTATTGTTTGCCTATTACATACCAAGCAAGTTATTAATATAATTAATTTATGAAAAACTGGATACAAAGCACACCTAAAGCTGTTCTTCATGACCATCTTGATGGTGGTTTACGTGTAAGTACTCTAATTGAATTAGCCGAGTTACAACATTATAAAAATTTACCGTCTACTGACAAATCAGAATTATTAGCTTGGATCGAACCAAAACCAAATAAATCCTTAGCAATCAATTTGGAAGCATGGGACCATACAATCGCAGTTATGCAGGATGCAGATTCGATATATAGGGTAACAATGGAAGCTCTCGAAGATTTAGCAAACGATGGAGTTGTATATGCCGAATTGAGATTTGCTCCACTTGTTCATTGCCAAAATGGGCTTGACCCCAATCAAGTTGTAGATGCAGTACTAAATGGAATAAAAGATGGTACAGAAAAATATAACATATTATCTGGAGCTATATTGTGCGCTATGAGACATTTGAATAATTCACAAAATGTAGTCAAATTATGTATTGAAAACACGGATGTACTTGCCTTCGATCTTGCAGGTCCAGAGGTTGGCTTTTCTGCACTAAATCACCAAGATGCAATAGCAATAGCACATCAAAATAACATAAACATTACTCTCCATGCTGATTGGGAAGTGCCTGAAGGTATACATGAAGTAATTGTAGATCTTAAGTCAAACAGGATAGGGCATGGTTCTCAAATCGTGAACGATTATATGAACACTAATGATGGGTTAAAGTTTAAAAACCCTGCAGCAAAGTTCGTATACGACAACAACATCCCACTTGAATTATGTCCTACGTCAAACATGCAATGTGGATCATGTAAATCAATCTCTGAACATCCCTTCAAAAAACTTTATGATGACGGTTTCAATGTTACGATAAATACAGATAATAGACTTATGAGCAACATAACCATGTCGCAAGAGGTAAATAAACTTGTTGAAACTTTTACTTTCACACAAGAAGAAATATTACAAATTACTAAAAATACTATAGAAGCTGGATTTGTGAATAGTAAAAAAAGAGCTGAATTACTTAGTACTTTTTAATCAATATTCAGACAACAGAATCAAGTGTAATTTCAACCATTGTTTTTAAACCTATTTCACGTTCCTCTGATGACATTTGTAAATTCTTTTCTATTACATCAGATACAGTCGCAACAGCCAATGCCTTAGCACCAAACTCTGCTGCAACTCCATAAAGTCCCGCTGCTTCCATTTCAACAGCCAAGATTCCCATTCGTTTCATGATTTCAAAGGTTTCTTTTCTAGGATCATAAAAAAGATCACCAGAGAATATATTTCCTACATGCACAGTTTTAGCCATAGATTGAGCAGTATTTACAAAATTTTGTACTAATTCCCATGATGCAGTTGCTGAGAAGTCAGCATTAAAGAATCTTGCTCTGTTGACACCTGAATCTGTAGATGCTCCAACTCCAACCACAATATCACCAAGTTCAAGATGTTCTGCTATTGAACCCGAACTCCCAACTCTTATTAAGGATTTTACTTTGTACTCAGTAATTAATTCTTTAGCATATATTGATATGGAGGGGATACCCATCCCAGTACCCATAACTGAAATTCGCTTTCCTTTATATTCACCAGTAAATCCAAGAATATTACGGACGTTTGTTACTTCTTTAGTTTTTTGAAAAAAAGTATCCGCAATAAACTTAGCTCTCAGAGGATCACCAGGTAGAAGTATTGTTTCAGCGAATGCATTGTTTTCAGCATTTATATGTGGGGTTACCATTTCGTAATTCTAACATTATTTATTGCTCTACAAAAGGGAACTTAAGTAGAATTTAGATATGAAATTTTCAAAACAAGAGCAAGTTCTTATGAAGAAAGATAACTCCCTAAAAAAACTAATTATTTCTAATAAACATATTAATGTAATAGAACCTACAGAAAATTATTATGACTCTCTCATTAATTTGGTAATTAGTCAATTTATATCAAGGTCAGCAGCAATATCTATATCTAACAAATTATTACTTATTTTTGATGATACCGTCTTCAAAGAAGAGTTTTTTGAAAACCTAACATATCAACAAATACATATGCTTGGATTAACTAAAAATAAAGCCAAATGTATAAAAGATATTACATACAATTTTATTAATAACGACTTCTCTCAAAAGATTACATCTTTATCTGTCCATGAGTTCAATAGATATTTTTTATCAATCTATGGTTTAGGGCCCTGGACTTTAAATATGTTTAAGTTATTTTCACTTGGAGATGAAGACATATTTTCCTCTAAGGATGCTGCTTTAAGACGTGCTATGGAAGAAAGTGGTATGGTTACTTTAGGATCAGATCATAAAGACTATGATTTGTATGCAAAGAAGTGGAAACCTTTTAGATCTATAGCTTCACTACATCTCTGGCGATCCTTAGATTAATTCTTTCACAATTGCACAAGGATTACATTTCGTGGTATAGTTTTTTATATGAAAATTAATAACGCAGTGCAAGTGGTGAGTTACATACATATGTAGTGCCTATTTGCAATCGTTTGAAATCCGGGCACTTGCCCGGTTTTTTTATTTTAGGAAGGAAAATAATGAAAGAACAA
>Ga0209832_1000206_pt1 | contig 41609 bp, 44 predicted proteins | sample COGITO_mtgs_1104_2_FD_185516 | JGI IMG/M metagenome (GOLD analysis project Ga0209832, IMG submission 185516) | Pelagic marine microbial communities from North Sea - COGITO_mtgs_110407 (SPAdes) (version 2) | ecosystem: Environmental > Aquatic > Marine > Epipelagic ...
GGGAGTTTCGGAGGCACTTACTGGAGACCAATTCATTCCACCGTAACAAACAAGGATTACAAGAACCAACACCATAAGTATCCCAAATCTTGGTGGCGCGGAATCCCCGAACACCACCTGACGAACGAGTGGGATAATTACGACACGAGCATCAACACCTACAATGCGAAGGTCGGAACCACCTTAGAGTTTTGGGAGGAGAAAGATTGGATCGACCCCGCGCACCCGTATGGGTGGGTGCAATGGTATTGCGACTTTTACACGGGCGAACGGTCGCACGACGACGAGCGCCAAATCAGCCGGTGGAACAATCTAGCAGGCCCAAAGGGGCGCTTCCGCACGCGGCTCATCAACATGGTCAATGACGCAAAGACCACTCACGACGACACGAACATCAGTCCGGGCATACGACAAACGTTACAACATTGGGGGTATCGTTTGACGAAGGAGGATGCTGGCCGGTGAAATAAAAATCATGATATTATTTTATATTATTTTATATTATTTTATATTATTTTATATTATTTTATATTATTTTATATTATTTTATATTATATATACTCATGGATGAACTAGAAAAATATAAGCATTTTGCACCGGGATTTTACAATAAAGTAAATAACATCGAAGTTGTAGAGGATGCTGAACAATTGCTTCAAATCGCCGAAGACTTTGTACTTCTTAACCAAAAATCTTTACAAATGGATCAACTATATGACCATTATAAAAAATTTATTGGAACTGAAAGCCCAAAAAAGATTTCTAAAGATGACTTTATGAATTTTGCGGGACATAGTTATGATGAATACATAAACCAAAGAGAAGACGAAGCCGAAGAACACCCCGATGCTCAACGAACCAGTGGTGGACGTCGCAAACGTTCGTCAAAAACAAGACGTTCTATGAGAAAAGGAAATAAGAAAAAACGTGTCAAAACGCGTAGAAGAAAGTAAATCCTGCTTTGTTCAACATTTTACCCATCACAATAATTTAAATCAAAAACTTGTTTAAGTTTTTGATTTAAAGATAAACTGGTACACATACTCACTGGCAATGAAGGTCGACATCAAGAACAAGCGTATTATCAACTTTTTCAACGAGCATGCCAATTTGGATTTGGAATCGACGCTGCTCAAGTTCGTCGAGATTATGGAGATGCTCCACGAAAATATGAACAGCACGATGAACAACACGACCGTCCTGGACATTTTGGACAATCTCAAGGCGATGAACAACAAGATAGATGTGGTCTCTAGCAACGTGGAAAAGATTAACGGAGAGACGCAGACGCACTTTGCCATTAAAATGGGCGAACTCAAGAAGGATTATGTGGAGGAGCTGAAGATGGTGCTAACGTGTAACGTCTCGGACAAGATCGAGCCAATGTTCAAGGAGCAGAACGCGGCCCTGTTCGAGAAGACCAACCACATGATAAGCAGCATCATTCCGCGAAACGAGGAGGTGGTCACGAACCGCATCGACGCAGTGATGAAAGACCTGTATAAGAACGTGGCGGACGACACCAGGTCGCTCTTGTCGCAAGCGGTGAACGAGGAAACGCTCACCAAGTATCTGGCCGACTTCGATGGTAAAATCACGAAATCCATCGAGTCGTCGCAGACCATTCTCAACGCGGCGCTTTCCACGACCGAGCAGCGACTGGAAACGCGGATGGACAATATCCGCGAGCTCTCCACCACGAGCAGTCAGGCGACGGACATACTGAACAGTTCGGTCCACACGCTGCTGAACAAGTTCGAGAACTCGAGCGCAAAGGGGAAGATGTCGGAGAATCTCACCATCGACGTATTAGAGACGCTGTATCCGTCCGCGGAAATCGTCTCGGTGGGGCAAACCAAAGAGACGGGCGACGTCATGGTGACGCGCATGAACAAACCGAAGATTCTGGTCGAGAACAAACTGTGGACGCGCGCGGTGGCGCAGACGGAAGTGGTGAAGTTCATCCGCGATATTGAGACGCAAAAATGTAGCGGGATATTTCTCTCTCAAAACAGCAAGATCACCACCAAAGAGAACTATGAAATCGACCTGCACAATGGCAATGTCTTGGTCTATCTTCACGACGTTCACAACGACCCCGAAAAGATAAAGATTGCGGTGGACATCATCGACCATCTGAAGGAGAAACTGGACGAATACGCGGACAGCGCGAGCGACATCGACAACATTCCGAAGGAGACGATCGAATACATCAACTCGGAATACCAGTCATTCGTCTCGGCAAAGGCTGGCGTCATCAAACTTGCCAAGGAGTTCAACCGAAACCTCACGAAACAGATGGACGATATCCTGATGCCTTCGCTAGAGGGATACCTGTCGACAAAGTTCTCGTTCTCATCGAACAAGTACAGATGCGAGTATTGCTCCTTTGTGGGGAAGAACCAACAATCCAAATCGGCCCATTTACGCGGATGTCCGGAGCGAAAGCGAAAGGAACGGATACAAAAAGAGAAAGATAATAAGGGAGCAAGCGACGCGGGCAGCGATGAAGGAGGCAACGCGCAGGAAGGAAATTGCGAAGACAACCAAATTACGTTTCCGGTTACAAAACTAGAATAGGGACCGACTAAGAGATGAGGGACCTTCCTCTTCAGCTCCACGCACACGTATATCTCTGTCATTTTGGGTTAAAATATTTAAGCGATCCAATTTATTTTGCGCACTTTCCTTCTCATCTGCTTCAGATTCCCATGCGTTTACTATTTCTTGGTATCTAGATTTCAATGAATCGATGTTCAAAACTCTTAATTCATTAATATAAACAATATTATTCGAACGCTTTTTCTTTTTCCTTTGTATCTGTTCTTGGATTACATCGACAGATAGTTCGGGATTATTGTCATCTTCAAACGTCGCACCTTTTGTTGCCGTCTGATTATCGGAAGTCATTCCATGAATACCCGGAACTTGACCGAGCGTTCCATCTACTGGGAGAACAATGTCAATGTCATTTGGATATGGTTCATTAACTGTTTTACCCTGATCTTCCTCATGAAGAGCAATCGCCATTGAACCTACTATATAACTTTCATCATATCCGGGTGTGTGAATAAGAATTTTATCCGCCAATTGTTTTAGTTTCTTGTATTTTTGGAGATCTCCGCCAACCATTCGTAAGTGCTTTCTTCGAAGCGATTTTCGCTTTTTTGATTGCGTTTTGACTTTCTTGGTTCGCAGTTTACGTCTTCTTGTCATTTTTTTTCCGCGCATCAATCGGCGTTTCTCTACCGTGCGTTTCTCTACCGTGCGTTTCTCTACCGTGCGTTTCTTTACCGTGCGTTTCTCTACCATGCGTATACAATATAAATACATATTATTTCGAATAAATAATATGAATGTTCTTACAAAGAACCGCATGTACAACATCGTCTACATATCCGTATGCGTTGTCGTAATGGGAAGCGCATCCGCAGTCGTTCCTTCACATCGTATAAAGATGAAGGCTTTAGAACGAATGAAACATCTGGACTTAATATGGAGAATCAGAGAAGAAATCGACGAGTGTGATATTACCAAAGAAGGGCTATGTGGAAACATTTGCCCCACGTGCGAAGGGGAAGGTCAGTTGCGGTGTCGCTTTTGCGGTGGCACCGGATTTCTAATGTTGGGACACGACTTGATTGGAACGAACAACGATTGCCCCGTGTGCAAGGGGGGCGGACACGAAGAGTGCAAAGAGTGTATGGGAGCCGGAAGCATCGCGGAGTGGCGCGAACATCACAAATAATCGTCGCACGTAAAACATTGCAGCTTACAACACAGCGGAAGTTTATGCTCGCCTTTATAAGTATTACACATCAAATCGCTACATTTCCCTGGTATTGCGTTTAGTTTTTTCGCAAGCGTCGAACTAAGCATTGCTTCAACGCAACCGCTTTGTCCATTTATGTTTGCGGATTTGTAATATGGTGCCTTTTGTTCCCGAAGCTGCGTAATATATATGAAAAATTTGACAATACGATTCATAATATATATACTAAAATTGAATATCTTTAATACAAACATACATACTAGTTCAAACTATACAACAAATGAAAATCTCGAATAAAGAAGACCGATTCATCCAGAGTGCGGCCGAACAAGCAGAGTTGTCGCCGTGCCTGATGCGTCACGGATGTGTCGCCGTGCGTAACGGGCGTATTGTGGGGCGCGGATTCAACAATTACCGCTCCCAGTCCAAGGACGGGTTCATCAACAATTGTATGACGTGTCACGCCGAAATTGCGGCCTTGCGACAAGTAAACAAGAGAGAAATAAAGCGGTTCAACCGGATCATTTTATACGTCGTTCGCGTCGATTCTAGAAACAACCTCCAAGAATCGGCGCCGTGTATGGACTGTATGAATCTGATACAAGGACTTCATATAAAACGCGTTTTCCATAGCACCACTGGAGGCGACATCATTGTTTGTCAGCCTTGTGCATATCATAGCAAACACATCACAACCGGAAAGAAAATCCTCATCAACATTCACGTTTAATAAAAAAACTATTTCGTATAGTAACCTTTTTCTCTCTTCAACAGTTAAAATTGAATCCGGATTTTCAAAGAATCAATCTGTAGAAGAATCGATAGGATACTATACAAGATGTCCGAAAACACCGAACTATTTTGTGCTGTGAACGCAGGCGTCAATACGTGCGGAATATGCTTCGGCGAGGCATACTATAGCATTGCGACGACGCAAAAACCACACGAAACCCTTCCTTCAATGGAGCTGCTTCGTTGTGGACATGGGGTATGCGAACATTGCCTGGAACAGATGACGCGCCGCACTAGCGCTAACGCTAACGCTAACGCTAGTTTCAAGTGTCCGTATTGCCGCGAAGGAAGTGCGCTGGTTGCCAACTTCGATTTCGTTATTTCGTTGTCCCTCCAGTCCAGTGGGCTCCTGTGCGCCAGTGAGAAACTCCCTTCCCCCGTCAAAAAAATCAATACGCGTAAGGAATTCATGGAGGAATGGGAAAACACCCACTTCACCACGCTGAGTATGAAGCACAGCAAGCACCGTTTTGTTGTGCTTCATAACCAAATCATCCAAACCGAAAGAGAGCGCTTACAAAAGGTGAAGAATCGGGCTCGCAAAGAAAAAGAAATCGCTGCAAAGGCAGGAGAAAAAAGGAAGCGCGCGTGCTCTCGGAACAATGCCGTGTGCTCGGTGTGCCACAAGGATACGTTCAACAGCATGAAACAATTGGAAGCGCACATGAACGCAAAGCATCCAGCGAAGAAAATCCAACCGAAATTTACAAAGCGTTAGTGTTGGAAGTTCACCGTTCACAGTTCACCGTTCACCGTTTCATAATGTTCCCCATGTTCCAGTTCTTTCGGAAGTAGCCAGGTTTTCCCCTCACTCTTGTGCCGTGTCGAATATCGCGCTTGTAGAACTCCTGGTCTTCCAAGCGCATTTCTGGCGTAAAATTTGTGATATTTATCATTTGTCCCTCGATGCTCCACTTCACGTCCTTCAGTTTATACATATCATCGGGACTCTCCATTGAGTATACGTATTGGTCGCGCTTGGACAACGTTCGGGTCCATCCATCAAAACTGTGATCAATATTTTTTTTGTCATTAATCTTGAAAAAGCAGCTGCGATCTATCTTCAATCCTGCCTTGGTGCATCGGTCTTGAATCAAATTGTCTTCAAACCCCCATCCCCAAAAATTAGGATATCCTTTGGTAGTTTCAAAGTCCTTCCCCTTGATTGCAAACATACCGCCAAGTGTAAACTCGAAGCCGTAAAAGTGGGAGACGACGCCATCGGTAGTGGTATAGTGAATAGAACCGTTGTTAACTGGGGTGTTATCCACATCATGAAATATGAAGGTAATGTCCTTGTAATCATTCGGATACTTATCTTTCATCGCAAGGAACCCTATGTTCTTGACCGCACCGCGATTGAAGGGGCGATTGTCATGCTGGTGCGAAAAATATATTTCCCAATCGGTCGAATCGGAGAGATAATCGTTCATACGTTCGAGAAATTTCTTCTTATCGTTTTCTCGGTTCCGATACGGAACAATAAAAATACGATTGGGAACGCCCATAAATAGACCAATGATAATATATGCGATTATTTCCCTTAATACACTATTTGAGCGACGCGATGTAATCGTTTAAATCCGCGATTTTGAATCCCTTCAAATCGTCAACAAAATCATCAAACTCCATTTTAAACGGGATGCCGTTTTTGGGGTCTTTTTCGAGATCACTGAATTCGATTTTGATAGCGTTGATGATTGGTTCGGGCAAATTCTCAATCAACCTTATTGTTTTTTTCAAACATTCAAATGTGTTACGTCTATGAAGAGCAGCCAACTCTTCCTTCGTGATTTTTCCTTTGACGTTTGTTTTGTCAAGAAAACCATCTGTCTTGTTAGTTGCTATATACAAGGCAAACATCTGACAAAACCCGTGAGATTTCTTCTTTTGATACAAATCGTAAGGGTCTATTATCTTCCACTTGAAGGCATTTTTACTACGCGAACTCTCGTTCTTTTCATACGAGTAGACCCGATAGTGCGTTTCGCCATCGCCATCGCCATCCTCGCCATCCACCTCGCCTTTTTTGGTATTTGGTTTATAATAATAAATAATAGGATCGAACTTATTTCTCTCAAGCACTGGAAGAACATTCTTTCTAGGCACTTCTTGAATGGTCACTACATCACTAATTTCTTGGACTATTTTTCCATATATATATTGTGTGCCAAGCAAATGTATCAAAACTGAAAGGTATGACTCGAATATACTTTCTCCTTCTGTTGGGTTGATTCCCTGGATAAATCCTTCCTTAACGGATTTATTCCCGATTGGTTTAGTTCTAATGGATTTATTTCCAACGGATTTGTTTCTCTTGCTCTTTGTTGCGGTATTTTTAATGGTGCCTCCTTTTCTCGTTTTGCTAGCTCCTCTCGTATTTCGCGACACACTAGATGTGCCAATACTACTGTTACTGCGTGTCACGACCATAATATACAATACCGAGAGATAATTCGCGTAACTGCCAACGAATACATCATGAAAAGCATCGACAACAAATCGTAGACAATGCTCTAGTCTCATTTTGCTCAATACAAGCGTCGTATCTTGAAGCATGTTTGTTTAAAATATTTCAATTTCCATATACGGACACAGAAGATACAATGGTTTATTGACGCCCAACAAGTGAAAAAAATTGAATACCATTTGTAAGAATTTCATCTCTGTAAACTACAAGATGCAATCAATCCAGAAACTTCCTAGACAGGCTCTCGCAAGTGGCGCAATAATAATGCCGGTGGTCATTGAGCAGATTACATTTATAAACGCTATGACCGAAACAATGCATCCCCCGTTTTGCCCAATTTGTCAAAAGTATATTGTTAAGAATCATTGCAGTCAATTCATCACACCCAAACACTGTCCGATTGAAAAAAGGTAGAAAATAGAATGATAATGAAGTTGTGAAGTTGTGAAGTTGTGAAGTTGTGAAGTTGATTTTTTCAGTTGCAACAAACCAGACAAACATCAGTACATTGTGTGCAGATTACTCCACAGATACACAATCCCACACAAAACAGAATGCTAACACCAAGATAAAACACATATATTATATTGCCCTCCAACTTAATCATATATTCTTCATTGGGTTCATTTTCTTCAAGAGCAATCACAATACACATCACCCCAATACCAATACAGATCAATGTGCCACCAATCAACAGCCCTCCCGCGAGAAATGGATTGGTCTTAGTTTGCGAGTCGCCCTCAGGAACATTGCTTGCTGGTGCTGGTCTTGGTGCTGGTCCTGGTGCGGGCACAGAGACGACGACAGTCGTTGGCTCGGCGAGAACGCTAGTTGTGGGTGCGACATCAACACGCGGCACTTCGTCTACATGATTTATGCCGACAAACTTTGGTGATGGGTATTTATCGTAATAAATATCAACTTTAAGATGATTATCGTTATCGTTATCGGTCATCTTTTTTATCATTTCATTGGTCACTGTATTATCTAATCAATTTTTATACCAAGAGAAAGATGCCTGAAAATATCAGATTATCTTTAAAATATATAGTCACATATAGTATATGGTTTATGTGAATGAAATAATAAAGGTTCTAGTGGTATTAGGTGAGGACAACGATGGGAGTGCCACAAAACGAATGGTAGACGCAAAAACGGGTAATGTCACATATTATGGGTTCAATTGGGACGTTTGGAAAAGAGTGAGTGAAAAGTTGAAAGGAAAATATGATTTTCATACGTCGTTCACAAATAAATACGATAATAATTATAACTCATTTGTAGAAAAGGTTTATGGTGGAGAATATGATATAGTTGTCGGCAGTTTTTTTCACACGGCATGGAGAGAAACGCGTATCAATTACACACATCCGATTGCGATCGACGCAAATGCGGTGCTACACAAAAATGAATTTAGTGTTTTTGGAGAACTGGGGAGAGTCATTTGGAAAAGCAGCGAAATGCTAATATATTTGATATTCATAGGTGTCATCGTCGGCCTATTTCTCGTAATGATTGACCCGACGCGCGCAAAAAAAATATCTACCATAAGAGGGAACAAACATTTATTTTTGATTCGTTCGTTGCTTACTGGTATAGCAACAATGTTTGGAGAAATGGGATATTTATCCGAAAATTCGTCACTTAGACTGTCTGGTGTAATGTTTGTAGTCATTGTCATGGCGTTATCTTTTGTCCTAGTCATGTTTATTCAAGGAGCAATCACGCGAATTCTCATCAACCAGACGGGTTCAAATGTTACAAAGCAAAATGTGGGATATAAACGCCTATTAGGTCACGAAGGTTATTCCGTCGTCAACAAACTCAAACGGTTCAGAGCAAACATAGACGTTGTCTCAAACATAACAACAGACCAAATGATACAAAAGTATCTGGAGAGCGAAAAATATGATGGGTGTGTATTATCTTACACTCACGGTTATCCTTACACCAAAAAATATCCCTATTTGATGTTGTCCATTGATTTCGGATACGAACCTGTGTCGTGGGTGGTTCGTCAAACTAAAAAAGTATTCAATGAGGATGTGAACCGCGAGCTCCTAGAATTGACAGGTTCCACCGAATTACAACGGATATGCCACTCGTATTTCGGAAATATTAATGCGGTCCCGGTATGTTCACTCACGTAAGTGTAAATAGTGGCGCATATATTTCAAAACGTGAACTCGTACTCAATCACATTTTGGAGGTCTGTTTTGAGGTGTTGGTGAAGACCGCGCTTGATCCGGGAGTGGATCTGGTCGGTTGTAAATTTCCCACCGTTCACCTTGTATAGTTTTTCCAAATAGGTTGTCGAAAAGTCGCTGTGCAAATTGTCTATTTTCTCTTGATTCTCATCGACCCACTTTCGGAAAATTACGCGTATTCCCTTCGAGATACACGCAACAAACGTTTTCAAGAGGTCGACAGACATTGCTTCCCATTTCTCTCCATTGAAGATATATAGGGTGTTCTCTTTTTGCTTGAAAGAGCGGATGGGCAGCGTCTCAATGGAGACCGCCGACGTCTTGTTCTCCAATACGCTAATAATGCCTTTGATATGGTCGTGCTCGAACACGCTTTCGACATCAGTTTGGTCGATTTCCAACGCACCAAACCACTCATTGAAACTTTGCGACGGCAACGCATTTTCATCCAGCCACGCAGTGACCGAGAGTTTCTTTTTCTGTGTGCGCTGGACAATGCCCTCGAGTATCTTTATTTTCTTCTGCTGCGACTTCACCATATGCGCTAGTTCAAGAATGAGCTCGTATTGCTTCCGCGGTGTGGGAGTATCTGCGTGCTCTTCCAATTCGAAACGTCGCTCCTCACTGCTCTTTTGCATCAACTCGCACGCATAATGGTGTCTTTCGAAGTATATCTTGCGTGAAAAGGAGCGGTTACAGTGCACGCACACGTGCGGCATCGTTCTATTGTCTACCAGACAAGCATATTCGCATATTTGGTTTCAATTTTATATCGCACACAATAATATAGGATATGCCATCATACTTAGGAGGAGAAAGATGTAATGATGATTGTTCGGGAACTGAAGTGTCGTCGAATGCTGGTCGGTGTATGTCGTGCGGCACCACGTTAGTCGACAAAACCGAAATCACGCAGAAACGAATGTGGAACCAGGTGCGTGCTCCGTCGTCGATGTATACGATGAACTTGGCGGCGTTGAACGTGGCCGGTTCGTCGGCCAACCAGCCGGGCAAGCCAAACTGGAACCAGTCGAGCGACCGCCATGTCCCGTCCGTGCAAAAGGCATATGTGCCGTCGCGGGGCAACTCGACGCGCTCGTCCCAGACCAGTTCGCGTCCGGGGGGCGCCTCGCCGGGAGGCAGCGGCGTGGATGTGAAGCACAACTCATACGACCGGTATTTAGCCAGAAAGAAGGCGGGCAATTTGCGCACGCAATCAACAGACGCAACACCTCGCTACGGCAACAAGATGAGAATGTATAGCATGAGCGTTCACGGAAAGGTCGATGTGTGCACGGCGTAGTAAGAGATAAAATTGATATAAACAAGATTTGTTATTATCAATACATAGACAGATATGGATGAAAGACAGGTGAATGCCAAAATGAACCAGCTCCTCATTATTCTTGCCGAGAAACAAAACGCATATCGAGATGCGACGGAACAAGATGATAAGGCATCTCTACAGACAGAGATTGACGCATTGCAATCGGACCTTCAGTTCCACGAGGCACAGGTACAGGCACAGGCGCAGGCACAGGTACAGACAGAAGTAAAACCCGAAACACCCGACCGAATCAAACAACTGGACATCGTCCAATTGGAAGCGCGCCAACTGTTTGAAAAGAAGAACAAGGATTATGGGGATGCGTTTGCGACTTATGGTCCAGTGGGGGTGCTGGTTCGAATTGGTGATAAAATCCAGCGACTTCAAAGCATCCACAAGCGCGGCATTACCCTTGTCGAAGACGAAAAGATGCGCGATACGCTCATCGATCTTCACAATTATGCCGCCATGGCAATTATGTTAATTGACGAAAAATAATTTTAAACATTTCTATTAATAGGAGTTTTATATGCCGCCAAAAACTGTAAACGTCCAAGTTGATGAACAACATGATATCAAATCACTAACAGATGAGTTCAATACTACAGGAGCATTTACTGCTGGGTTAATACATACTTTTGGAACTTCAGAACAATTTGAGGCTATTAGACAGCAATTGATTGATAATGTTAATTTTATCGCATTAGAACAAGGTTCAAATGTAAGTGGTGTAGATGGTATTGGTGATATCAATGTCAAAGCCAATGGTAGATTACGCTTGAGTTGGCTTGGAGAAACTCAAACAATTGATGAATTAGACGAGATAGATGATATAGACGACATCGATGAATTAGATGACCTAGATTTAGATTTGTTATATGAGTTTGACGCTGATATTACCATAAACAAAGAACAATTCAAAAAACTTCTTCAAGCTAGTGGAATTCGTATAAGCGATGATCTTGTTGACAAAATATTTGCTTTTTTTGATAAAGATGAAAACGAAAGATTAGATTACAATGAGGTCTCACAATTCATCAAATATCTGGAACAAAGACGTTTATCAAAAACAAAATCTAGAAAACAAAAAGTAAAAAATGTTGTGAACATTGATTCGCGTTATCGAAAAGATTATTACAACAATACTTCAACATCATTTGATTACAATTTATCCGAACCACAATTAGACGTAACAAATATTAGTGTGGGTAATGTCGAAATACCGATGACACAATATACAGTGTCTTCTAAACTGAAGAACAACTCATTTTTGATTACAAGTAATGCGAATTCAATAAAGATAAGTAGCGATATATCTTCACATTGGAGATTGAGAATGCAAATAGGCGATATTTCTTCTGATTGGTCACATGGAACTGCATTTGAAGATTTTTCTTACATATCAACAGATTTAAACAATGCAAATAGCTTTGCAAATGGAGTACCACAACCCAATTCTCCATGGGATGGACCCGAAACGTCAACTACGAATAATTTTGGTAATAACATCGTGCCAATAGAAACAGTTACATTCGAAGTATCAAATGATTCACTTTCATTTTATGGAGTATCCGACTATACACAAACCGAAGATGATGTATCAGGAACAATGGTAGACTTTTACGCCGATCCATCAGACAATGAATCTGGTTTGGGAAATCCAGCAAAAACCCGTTGTTTATTTCCAAGAAGTCGCACGGTTCCATTGTTAGAACAGGATATTCACCGTTACATACAACCAGTGACTCCAGTCTTAGAAAATGGTTACTCAGGAGATGCTTATTACGGAGACTCATGGGGTGCGTATAGTGGTCATAACATTACTATTAATGGAATTGCATTAAAACCTAAAGACCCTTATCCAAAAGATTCAAATGGTGACATAACATGGGGTTGGTTTCCTCGTGGTCCAGGTGGCAATGACTTTATTGTATCAACAACTTCTTCAAGTAGAATTTCAAGTCATCCAAACCCTTATCGAACAACTCTTCCTGAGTATGGAACCGAACATCAACAACTCATTTTCCCTGACCCTTCTAATGTGCCTTTTGGACATGTACCTTATAGAAAATCTTGCACAAATAAAATACAATTATCGAACCACTTACGTACAACGACAAAAACAACCACATACCTAAAGGAATATACCTTTTTTAAGTTGACCCATCAACCATGGCAAGCAAATGGAGGAATTTGGAATGGACAAGATGGAAATACATATTCTGATACAATAGACGAAACTACAAACCCTTTTTATAACGACAAAAACGCTGGAAACGACGAAACTATAGCCTCAAGAAAGTGGTTGTTACACACGGAGATTAATTATAAAGGTCTTGTGAAAGATCAAACTACAAATATTAAACCAAATAAACCCATCAATGTGTGGTTTCCTCGTGGAAATCCGAATCGAACCGATATCAATTTTGAAAATGTAACATACTACGATGGTACGGCAGTTGAGCATCCTTATGATTGTAGTGGTATTCACGAAACAACCAGCAACACAACAAAAACAAAGGAAATACACATACGGAGTTACACTTTTATTCGCCTTAGCGATGGAAAAGAAATGTCTTCGGACGAGTTTGTGCCGGTTAAATTTGCGTGGCTCGTCAAAGTCCCTGATGGAAATTACGATGAATCGTGGTCAAATCTAAATAGAAACGAAAGAATCATAAATGATGCGATTGGTCTAGCAACACCTGGTGCAATTGATGTGAATGGAAATTTTGCAGCAATAAAGTCGCCTGAACATTATTTTTACTTGAATCATGATGATAAATTCTTCAAAAATCGTCAATTCACAAGTTCACATAATAGTTCATTGCGTGTTTCTGGTATTTCCATAAGTGATATAAGATACAATGTTGATAGAATAACCAAAAAATCTGTATTTGCTAGCGAAACGTCTTGCACCGATTCTTCGGGGAGTATTGTAAATTTCGATTCTATGATAACAACACCTTTTAAATTTTTGACACGAACAGGACAAAGCAGTTTACGAACAGTTGTCGATGAATTTGAGAGTAAAACATCCGCGGCCGATCCATGGGGTAAGCAATACACCGAAATGATACTCATGCAAAGTGTAGCAATACAACCTGTCTCAAAATTAACTTCATTACCAACAAAATTATTATCTTCAATCAAGTTTAACGTTGATGAATTTGGTAATCAAGACAATGAAACAAACATTCAACACAAACTTGGTTGGGTATTAGGATTTCGAGCAGCAGAATATTTACTGTAAATTAGACAAATTAAATAAAGTTGGTGTATCATTATAATATAACAAATGACAAGTATAAATGATGCAAATTTTCACAATGCGATTATTGACTGGAGTAATAATGGTGCGGTTACTTATGGTGATATTATAACATGGGATACAAGCGGAGTTACTGATATGAGTTTTGCATTCCATAATATGGGTGGCTTTAACGAGGACATTAGCGGTTGGAATATGGGAAATGTCTCGAACACGCAAAGCATGTTTCAAGGCGCATCAGTTTTCAACCAGCCAATTGGTGATTGGAATATGGTAAATGTGACTACAATGGAATCTATGTTTCAAGGCGCATCAGTTTTCAACCAGCCAATTGGTGATTGGAATATGGTAAATGTGACTACAATGGAATCTATGTTTCAAGGCGCATCAGTTTTCAACCAGCCAATTGGTGATTGGACTATGAATAGTGTAATAAATACACAAAGCATGTTTCAAGGCGCATCAGTTTTCAACCAGCCAATTGGTGATTGGACTATGAATAGTGTAATAAATACACAAAGCATGTTTCAAGGCGCATCAGTTTTCAACCAGCCAATTGGTGATTGGACTATGAATAGTGTAATAAATACACAAAGCATGTTTCAAGATGCAACGGCATTCGACCAACCTCTAACTTGGAATATGGAAGACCTTGAAAATTCAAGCGCTATGTTTATGAATGCTTCGTCATTCAATCAAAAATTTGATTCATGGTATACTACATATGAACTTGTAAACACTAATCAAATGTTTCGGGGTGCATCTTCTTTCGACAGCAATATTAATAATTTGAATGTATTAAATGTGACTACAATGGAATCTATGTTTCAAGATGCAACGGCATTCGACCAATCATTGAATTTGTGGAAAATGGAAAAAGTCGAAAGCACGCAAAGCATGTTTCGAGGCGCATCAGTTTTCAACCAAAATATATCATCGTGGATATTGCGATCTTTGACAGATGCGGAAAGCATGTTTGAAAACGCCAGTAATTTCAGTCAAAATTTGTTCGAGTGGGGTAATTTACCTGGCGTAATTCTAACAAACTTTTCACTTAGATCTAATGCAATATTGGGTAGTGGACCTCCAGATTGGATTACCACAATCAATGATAATACTAGTGGCCTTGATGTAGACGATATTATAAAAGTAAGAGAATCCATAGCTGCCGTTTCCGAAGGAGTTACTTTCATGTCGGGTCCGCGTTACGGGTACATTTCCATCGATGACCACCAAACAAACAGCAAATCTGAATTCCAAGTCGTGTACAATGATTCGGTTCGTGATGACAACATCATTGCGCGTATCAATCTGGCACCGCAAAGCGTTCACACGCTATCACTGCGGGATGCTGGAATGGCAAGTTTGCTCAACAGAACACGCACATATCAAGGACCAGTGGATATTCAGAAACTTACTATCAAGTTGTATGACGAGTATGGGCGGACTATTGACCTCAACAATACGGACTGGTCGTTCACACTCGAATTTGAAAAGGAAGTGAACAGGTTGGTTGAAAATGATAAATCATAGCAATAGCATAGCATAGCATAGCATAGCATATCATAGCAATAGCATAGCATAGCATAGCATAGCATAGCATAACATAGCATAACATAGCATAGCATAGCATAGCATAGCATAGCATAGCATAGGATAGCATAGCATAACATAGCATAGCATAGCATAACATAGCATAGCAATAGCATAACCATATCTTTTTTAATATTATAAAAATCTACATTTATAATATAACTATTATGGTAAAGGGCGGGAAAAAATCGAGTCAAGGCAACCAATTTATGGGTTTATTCAAAATGTTTTTCTATGGAACTCTAGGAAGCGTAGCCGCGCTTACGGCAACTGCATTATTCTCTCTTGTGTTTTTCATTCCAGGATATTTCCTCATTAAAAAATACAACAAACCAGGTTCCAAACCATTAAAAGAATTACGGACGCAACAATACATAGGTATCATTTTGTGTGCGATTGGAATGTTACCTTGGGCAAAATACCTATTTGCCGGCTTTGGTTTACAAGCAGGCGCTGCCGTATTTGACAGCCTTTCCGAATAAGTGTAGACAAACATACCCACACACTATGTAATCTATCCACACACTATGTATTCTCCATTAAGCACGATTACTTCGTCGTCGCTTATACTCTCGTCCGTCTCACGTATCAGCTGCGGCGGCGGCGGCGGCAGCGGCAGTGGTCTTGCCACATCCTCTCCCCAATCAAGTTCTTCGTCGCTTTCGTCATACAAACATCCTCCCGGATCCATGTGAGCCAGTTGATTGGGCTGGTTCTCTAAGCAACCAATACACTCGCACACCTCTGCGCGAGCCTCTTCCACCACAAACGCATCCGCCTCCCTCTCCACCGGTTCTGCCTCTTGGATTTCACCATATGCCATCGTGAACATATGCTGACGCGCGCTATCTTGTTGCTCTTGTAACATCGTCAAGTAGCTCACTCTTTGCCTCTTCCCCTCTTCCATTTGTGCCACAAGCGCATCGTTCTGAGCCCGCATAATTTGCCTCATCAGATCCGCCTGGTCACTGTAGTAGCTGAACATATTCTGAGGGTGGTTCATATTCATTCTTGGAGTTATTCGTCTTTTGTGCCATAAACTCTTCGACAAAAGGCATTTCAATTTTAGACACTCACTCCTTTCTGAAACGACTATGTCATTAGACCACACCACACGCGCACACGCACACGCAGTAAGAAAAGTCCATTATGGGACTTTTCCTATTGAAGTTTATACACGTTATTTATTGGTGTTGACTTACCAGCGACTCGTAGAACTCCTTCACCTTTTTGTTAGTTTTAATTTTGCGGAGGTCTAGTTCGGTAAGGAAGAGACCTTCTGCCGACTTGACGCGCGAAAGCGCCACGTATGTTTGTCCGCACTCGAAGATGCTGCCGCCCGCGTTGATTTGGGCAAGATCGAGGGTGACCCCCTGCGCCTTGTGGATGGTAATCGCCCACGCGTGAATGAGCGGAATTTGCTTGACTCCGATACCCTTGATGACTTCGCTCTCCCACAAGTGCGGAACGACTTTGCGAATGGTGCCGCCACGGAACTGCACCAATGGCGCGCCGTTTTCGAACCCCACCACGACACCTTGACTCCCATTTACCAAGGGTTCCGGACCCTCCATGTCCACGTTTGCCACGCACATGACCTGCGCACCCTCTTTGAGCACCAGGTCGCTATCGGCCATAATATTTGCGGACAAGTATTTCAGTTCTCTCTCGCGCTGCTCATCCGAAACATTCTCGAACATCGCAGCGCCACGATTGTCAGTGCCACGATTGTCAGTGCCACGATTGTCTGCGCCACGATTGTCCGCGCCGTTATTCACCGGTTCCCAGTGTGGCGCAAGTTTGAAGCAGTGCTCATTCGTCTCTAGTTTGGCAAGTTCGCGCTTGTTGATCACGTCGGCCTCGCGACGCCGAGGGAGCAAGATGGTGGGTTTGATGAGTTCGTCATCGCACGTGGTGCCGACGCGCTCCTCCAGCAATCGCACGCCTCTCCTAGAAATCATCCCGACGCGTATTTGGTTGAGAACCTTTGCATACTTTGGATCCGTCTGTCGAAACATCGTATTCAAGACGACCGTTTCATCGAAGGTGCTGTTCCACGTTTCACTTTCGAAACAAAAGGCGGACGTTTCGGGTTCGTCGTCGTTGCCGACCGGCGGAAGTTGATAGAAGTCGCCCGAGAAGACCACCTGAATACCTCCAAAGGGAACGTCGAGGCGCTTGCGCGTCTTGCGACCAATCCGGTCTAGGAGACGGAACAACTTCTCCGACATCATACTGACTTCATCCACAATCAGCACGTCGACATCGGTCCATGCGATACGCTTGTGCTTGTTCTTTGCGACGCGGTCTACCACCGTGTGAATGTCTCCGTTGCCTAACCCAATGCCCGACCACGAATGGAGCGTCTTGGCGCCCGGGCACTGAAGGAGCACGGCAGCGCATCCGGTCAGCGCGCACACCTGGACTTTGCGTCCAATCTTGGTTGCCTCTGCCACAAGATGCCGTATTAGTTCACTTTTTCCAGTTCCACCAGGACCCGTGATAAATACATTCTTTTGCTCATTGAACGCGTTTAGCGCCTGGTGCTGTTCATCCGATAATTCCATTTTTGTAGATGGTATCATCGTAATAACTTGAATCAATTTTTTTTTACCCGCCAACCCAGGTGCTAGGTGCTATTTTTTTTGAGGGTAACGCGTCCCGGATAGTGAAAGTTGTGTAATGGTTGGGATTTATTGTCTCGTTTGTAATTCTCATTCGTGTAGCTAACATCCGAAATAATGTCCACCCACGCTGGTCCGGCACCAAGTTCCCCCGTTCCAAACAGCGTTCCACACACATCGACGATAAACCCTGGATATCCGGTATCAATTGTGGACGGGTAAGGAATCATATTTGACTCAAGAGCCCCGGGGTTGGTTGCGCCACCGGAAGCATCCAAATCTCCAGTATACGTTACGGGGTTATGTTTCCCGTAATCCACCACCATCTTGTTCCCGGACCAAATGTCATATTTCAGCGTATCCGCACCCAAAGATTCGGCGGCAGCACAATGATGCATCCCCTTTGTCAGGGTCAATAGATCTTCGTGATTGCGTGCGGTGACCACTACTTCTTCGCCTTCACTGCCAGTTTCTTTCGCAATACCGAATCCACTCGCTGGACGCGTATCATTCTTATAAGTAGCATTCGCATTTCTATACACGGCTACTTGTCTCTTTTTCGCAATGTAATCGCTGGAGTTCACAATGGTCTTGTTCAAACTTCCGAAGGGTCGGTTCGACATATTGGGTTTACTATAATAGCAACACAAACAAATATGGGAAACATCGCATATAAAGTTATATATCTAAATTTAATGTAACTAACATGAACATCGTCTTTGAAGGCGGTGGATTCCCCGCGTTTTGGTATGGATTAGGATACGGTATGGAACTCCTCGAGCACGAACGACCCGCGTTCTTGGCAGGATATAGCGCGGGTGCGTTGGTCGCCACCTTGTTGACGTGCTCGAATGTTGACATTGACACCGTCGTCCAATTGTATGGAAGCATGCCACTGGGAACCCGTTTCGGTGGTATGGCGGACTTTGTTACCGCCGTGATGGAAAAGGCGCTGCCGCCCGATGCCCACGTCTACGCGAGCGGATATCTGGGCATCATCTTATGCGAGCCGGACAACAATTCGAAGTGCAAAATGGTGAGTCGCTGGGATTCGCGCGATGAACTTATCCGGTGCCTCGTGGCGTCTTGTTACATCCCGTGTTTTACCGGATGTACGCGTCTCTCCGATGAGACCTACCGCTGCCGCGATGCGGTCTTCAGTTCCGACCTGTCCACCTTTCTCGAGAATTTCAACGAGGTGGTTAGACGCTCCAACGCAGAACACCTTGGTATATCGCGACTTTGCGAGAATCTGGCGGTGGTCTCCCAAGACCATGTGTGGAGGTTACTGGAAACCGGTGCTAAAGAATGTCGAACCAACAAAGCGTTCAAAACACACGAAAAAAGGGGACTTTCGGACGATTGTGTTTAGGTGTGGACGAATTTCAGAAAAAATTGAAATGCTATATCTCTCCTGCTACTACACATACAACAACAACAAAACAAGATGAATATGATGAACAACGCAAACAACAACGCGAACAACAACGCGAATACTTTCAACAACCAGCTTTCCGTGTATATCCCGCGCATCACGCCGGAGTGGGCACAAGAAGCAATGATTGCGGAGGTCTTTCGCAGGAACGAACTGGGTCTCGTCGAACGGGTCGATCTCATCTACAAGCAGAGCGATGATGGGAACTTCTACTACCAAGCATTCGTTCATATGGAATGGACGGACACGCAATGCGTTCGCAATATCCAAGAGCGGATTATGGACCCTTCGCGCCAAGCGCGCCTTGTGCACGATGACCCGAGCTACTGGCTTTTGCTGGAAAACAAGAACCCGATGACCGCCACCGAAGTGCGGATTGAGAAGTGCATTGTGGAACTGGATACCCGCAGTGCTCAGCAAGCGCAAGTGGCACTCAGCCAATTCAACCGAATCTTGGAATTGGAGACGCAGACAATGATGCTTCGCACGATGATGCTCGCGCAACAGACGAAGATGAACTATTGGTCTGATCCCGCCCTGTATGGATGGACGGCACCACCCGGAACATCCAGCACCGGCACTAGCACCGGCACCAGCACCGGTATTGCCCCGCTCTGGTGCCACCCGGTGAACGAACCGACGCAGACACCGACACCGTCCTGGTGCGATGATGATTGTGGTGTAGAATCAGCGAAGACGATGAACACCTATGCCGAAGACGCCGAGCGCTTCCAAGCAACCGAATGCTACGATGGTCCCGACGACTACAATGACGGGGACAACGTGTGCGACAACGTGTGCGACTACTACGATTATGACCCATACGATATGGATATTCTCGAGTAGAAAAACAGTGTCAAGAGAGAAAAGGTCGGCAACAAATAAAAACAATAAAAAACAAAAACAATAAAAAACAAAAACGAAAAACAATAAAAAACAAAACAATAAAAAACGAAAAACAATAAAAAACAAAACAATAAAAAACGAAAAACAATAAAAAACAAAATTGAAATGAGCCAAGGCGGGCTTTTTTTCACGCATTTTTACCGAAATACGCAAGGTCACCCCGATTTGAATCTGTTGAATGTGTAACATGGCAATCCGCACTATAAATCGCTTGGATTACCAGCAAAATCTCTCCACACAACCAGATAAGAAGTCGTTATACGGAGAGATATTCACCCCATTCACCATGATTAAGGAGATGTTTGATATGCTTCCGGCATCTTCCTTTACAGACCCGAACGCCAACTGGCTAGACCCGGGCGCTGGCACCGGGTTCTTCTCCATCTTTCTCTTTTGGAAGTTAGATATCGGTCTAGCATCCGCAATACCAGAGAGAAATGTGCGTCACGACCACATCATCCAAAATATGCTTTATATGATTGAAATTCAAGAGGACAATGTAACGCACTTGCGTAAATTATTTGGTGCGGACGCGAATATTGTGTGCGAGGACTTTACGAACCATGCCGGGACACGAACATTCGACTACGTGATTGGTAATCCGCCATACAACTCAAACGGCACGAAGAAGGTGCCCACAAATGGAGGCAAAAGCAAGAAAAAAGACGGAACCACCATATGGGTCCCATTCATCAAGACGTCCATTTCTCTCTTGAAACCGGGCGGCAACCTCCTTGTCATCGTACCTTCCATTTGGATGAAGCCCGACAAGGCAAAAACCTACCACTACTTGACCTACTACCAGATAGAGATGCTGCGATGCCTGACCAACACGGAGACGAACCGCGTGTTCTCATCGGAGGCCCAAACACCCACGTGCTACTTTTGGCTCGTCAACCAACCGACCGGAGGCGGGGACATCAACAATCGGCGGATGCGCCTTTACGACCGAGACCGAAAGGCATACGTCCACTACCCACTCAAGCCACACGCACCCATACCCGTATTTGGTGCGGCCATTGTTGCTAAACTGATGCCCTTTGTCGAGGCGCTAGGACACCTCCGCGTCATCAAAACCAACCTACCCCGTCGAGGCATCACCCTAGTCAACGCCCCCGACAGCGCACACCCCTTTCCAAACATTCGAACCGCCGTATTAGAAGGGGTCTCCCCACGACTCGTCATCAACTACAGCAACCGACCGCTCAACCACCACGGAGAGTGTAAGTTGGTGCTGCCCCACAAAATGTATGGGTTCCCCTACATCGACGCGAACGGCAAGTTCGGCATCTCCAACCGCGACAACTACGTGATTGCGGGGCGTTCGCTAGAGGAGCTCGAGCTCTTGTGCGAGGTGTTTTCGACGAAAACCGCGCTCTACCTCTTCGAAGCCACACGATACCGTATGAAATACTTGGAGCGCTACGCGTTTGAACTCATTCCCGACCTCTTCCAGTTGGAGGATGAACTCGAGCGACCAATCACGGATGCGACTCTTGCGTCATTGTTCGGTTTTGATGCGGAAGACATCCACAGCATCAACACCTTGCATCGTAAAGACTACGATTTTACTTACAAAGAAACGTAGATGCGCCGTTGCTCAACAGGAAGACGCTGGTCACGATGACCATGTCGTAATAGACCGCATTGAACCCGGCTTTGCGAAACCACCTTGCAAAGAAGGACGAATTGGGAGGCTGACGCAAGAAGAGCGCCATGAATCCAGACGAGAGCAGCATGGTTGTTGCGGCCACAACAATTGCCTTTTGAATCTGCGTCTTTGCCCCTAGCGCGCGGGCACCATAACCGGCAATGCGAAGATAGGCGAAGATGAGGAAAAAATCTAAGAGGAAACTTTGCGCGGCATTGTCGTAGTAGTATTCGTTCACCAACTTGGATGCGCCGGTGATACGTTCGGGAATCTTGAACACGTACACCACGAGAAGGGTCGCCGCAAAGAAACCTGCCGTATAACTCTTGATATCATCGGTAATAACACTGCTGAGTGACATGTAATATAAACAACGATAATAAATCTCAGAAAACAAAACAAAACAAAACAAAACAAAACAAAACAATAAAATTGAATTATGTTGGTGTATATTTTTATCATACACCAATCTATGCATATTATAGCTACAACGCGTTTCAATAGCGAAACGTGGAAACAGAATAAGTCCTGGCGGAAAAAGAATAAGTGGACCGGATGCATATACGGAACACCCAAGCAAGTGAGCGACTCTCATAATGCCGACGTTCCTATCTTTGTTCTTGAAATGCGCAACGATAAGAACAAAATACGCGGCGTCGGTCTGGTAAGGAACGCACCCGTTTTGAAACAGTATCATCGCATTTACGAGGACCGAAACTATAACCGCTTCACATACAAGAGCGAATATCGTGTTTCGCGATTTAAAATGACCAAGGCGGAGAAGAAAATCATCAGACTGCTCGACATAGCGCTGTTCAAAGGTTCACGCCACTTGAAACGCGGACAAGGAATCATTGCGGTGCCAGACCGCATTGCCAACACCACTCATATCGATCTGCGAATGTTCTTCCGAACAATGTTCAAGACGAGGTTTGGTAATGTTGGCGAGGGAGATAGAAAATGAATGTTCTTGTAGTTATGCTGCTGCCTTTTTTCTGCCTTGCTTATTTATGCCTTGTTTATTTATGCCTTGTTTATTTATGCCTTGTTTATTTATGCCTTTGCTGCTGCCTTTGCTGGTGTCTTTGCTGCTGCCTTTGGTATGTTCTCCACGCCTTTGCGTGCGGAACGGATGCTGAACTTTTGCTGTTTCATTTCCCATCCTTCGACATCGATTTGGTCGACTTTGACGTGGTAGCTGATGCTGATATTGGCGAACTGCTCGTTGCTGTATTCGCACAAGGTCTTGAAGTTTTTTATTTGCTGATTCAGTTCGAGGGTGTATTCAATCCCCTGCTTCGTGTCGTTCGCGAGATTCGTGAACAGTTCGATGCCCACCACGCTGAGTAGCTCGTATATGTGGAGAAGTTCCACTTGCTGCTCCTTCTTATGTTCGATCGCGTATACCTGCGACGCAAGGTCCTCTTTCGATAGATCGCCTAATATGTAATTCACTCGCAGCATCTTGACTGTATTTTCGTGCTCGTCATCCGCAGCACGCATCCGAGCAATCCGTAACGAATGGTGCGTAATGTGGGACACTAGTTGGTGAAGTGAAAGCAAGAGGTCGCGCTTGTTGCTCTGGACGGTATTCTTACGCACCCGTTTCACACCCTTCCATTTGTTTGCGCAGCACGGACCTTCGCAATGGGAGCACTCTGCCACGTCTTCGCGCGCACCAAACTCAATGGCGAGTGTATCCGGACTATTCTCCACCACCTTTCCTGGTATCACGATTCGCGGCAATCTCCGGTCGCGAATATTCTCGAGATAGTCGCGAAGAGGATGACGTTGCGGAAGATGACTTAGATTGTCGTGGTAGACGTAAATGTAAACACCATCGCCCACCATTGCCTCCATCTTCGGGAAGATGTTGGTTTGTAGTTGCTCGAAATTACAGAGTCCTCCGCACAGGACATCGCCTGGAGCGCGCGGGATTATTCCGTTATTTTGGTTTCGCTTGTGCTGGTAGAAGTGCGGGTTGTGGACGCGCCCATTGTCGATGTTTCCTGTCTTCCAACTGAACGCGGTGTGGCACTCGACACACCACATTTGGTCGCACCCGTCTATCTTGGAGATGCGCGTTCCGCACGCCGGGCACGGTTTGGTGTCCTTACGGATCATCTCGGCCGATTTTACATTGTCTTCATTGCACGTGTGCTCGGCGTCCTTGTCGGTTCCGATGACCTCGAGGCACTTCGGGCACGCGTGGGTCGAGCACAGTTCGCACTTGTATTGGGTGGAGAGGAACCCGCGACAATCTGCCCCCGGACACGGCATGATGAAGCGTTTCTTCTCCTTCTTCTCGGCATCGGCCGCGCCCACCTCCTCTGCTGCTCCCGGGCGCAACGCATTCCTCCTGTGGACTTCTGCCGCGCGCAAGTGACGTAGTCTCTTGGTGTCTTTTGCGCGTTTCTTGAGAGTCAGTGCCTGAATCTGCTTTTCCAGCACATCCATCTCCGTGAAATACTTGGCGCTTTTGGCTCGCTCGCTCTTTTCTTTATCCTTGTGCCCCTTGGAGATTTGCGCGGTTTCCATCGTGTCCGGAAGCTTGCTGACCTCGCGTTCCAGTAGCCGCTTCTTCTTGTGCTCGGCATACTCCTTCTCGACGAACGAGCGGTTTAGGTTCATGACAAGGAAATTCGTCGGCCACTCTTTCTTGCAAGACATGCAGTGTGCCTCGCCTGCCGAGTTCAGGATGTACTGGCGCATACATGTTTTGCACGCTCGGAATTCGCACTCGGTATACATGCATTTCACACACTCGTGCGTGGTCCGGTTGAAAGGTTCGCAGCAAATATCGCAGCAGGAAGCCATGATTGATTGTTGGTTTATGTGTCTATTCTATGTGAGAGATTTCTCATTCAATTTTTTCCGAATTCTCGTATCAAAAGGCATAAAAGAAAATAGCGCAAGTTATATATTATGGATGGTGTAGATATGAATCTTGATAACTATAGCATAGACGACCTGTTCCAAATAATGGGTCTCGAACCCGATTCGTCGCCCGAACAAATACACAACAACGCGAATACCACCATTGCCCGTATGACATCGGAGGGCAAACCAGACATGGCAATGTTTTTGGAGAACGTCAAGAAAAAACTTCTTACAGAGGCAAGCATGGATGATGACGCCGAGGAAGAGGATGACGGCGGGGAAGATGAGGGCGAAGAAGATGACGGCACAGAGGATGACGGCACAGAGGATGACGGCACAGAGGATGACGGCACAGAGGATGACGGCACAGAGGAAGAAGATGACGGCGCGGATGAAACCAAGAAAGCAGAGAGAAAAGAGGACACCAGCAAAAAGGATGCGAATGCGAAGGAGGACGAAGATTTGGTGAACTCCTTTTTCAACCAGGAGCGAACTAGGAACGTCACCCAGGTCATAAGTTTCGACACCCGATTCCGTCCCAACTATTACGGGACCACGTCCACATCGTTCACGATTGATCTGCCGGAGGTCCAGAAGAAGGTGGTCAGTATGCGGATTGCGTCCATTGAGATGCCGATGACACACTATTCCGTGTCTCCGCGGTTGGAAAACAATTCGATGCTGGTGGTTTGCGAAGATACTTCGTATAACACCGATTGGTCTCTGAATAATGCTGATGTCAAATATCAATACAATAACGATGAACCCGCACATGATTTTCACATTAAGGCCAAGAAAAAGGCGTGGTTAGTGAAACTGACCGACGGGGATTACGACACAACATGGTACAATGACACTTTTCTTTCAAGGACCGAAAATATGATGAATGACGCGCTAAGTTTGGCAAAGCCGGGGGCGATTGATGCGACCGGAAGATTTGCAAGGTTCAGTGACCCGTCAAACAATTACCTGAATAGTCTAAATGTTCGAGTGGATTCAATCGGCAATCCAGAGAATCCAAACGGCGACCTTCGCTATACGATCGACCGCATCAGCAAAAAGAGCGTCTTTGCAGGTGGACGAACTAGCGGCACATATGCAGATACCTCTTCCAATCTCCTGAAAATATCGGAGTTGCGGTTCAATGTGGATGGTGATGGGAACGTTGATACAACCGCAAATATTCAATCCAAACTCGGGTGGACTTTAGGGTTTCGAGGTGCCGAATATAAAATGGGTGCCGACCCCATTGAAACGGACATCCCTATATCGGCAGTTTCTGAAGGGGTTCCTTTCTTGTCGGGGACTCGGTATGCTTTTCTCTCCATCAACGACTATCAGAACAACGCTCGCCCTTCGTTTTTGGTGGCCTATGGAGATTCGACCAAGACCGACAACATTATGGCGCGCATCAACCTGGCGTACGGTCAGAATTTGCATCAACGCGATGGGGCGTTCACGACCAACAGCAATCGCACGCGCGAATATTTTGGCCCGGTCGATATTCAGCGCCTCACGATCCAGTTGAAGGACGAGTTTGGTCGGATTATTGACCTCAACAATATGGACTGGTCCTTCACGCTTGCTTTCGAAAAGAAATTCAAGTAGTCAGGGTTTAAAAAAAATAACCTCCAAATTATATAAATGAACCTCTCGGAACTGAATCTTGACGTAAACACATATACGGACGCCCGTTTACAGAAGAATTTCGGGTTGCCCGATAACTATACGAAAGAGGACGTGGTCGGAGCAACGAATCGTTTAGCCAGTGTTGCTTCCGCCAGTTTAGGACCGGAAGAAGAGGAGGCCTTCAATGGCTTCCTCCGCGCGGCCGAAGAGCGTCTGTTAAAAAAGAAGATGGTGGAATCCTCGTCTCCCGCGTGGACCGACGCAGTAGGGCACATGGACCCGAACGACCTCCTTCCGAGCGACCGCGAGTTGACCATCATCCCCGAGCAAGCCACGCAAATCCAAACGCGGTCGCAAGGAACCGGGGTTGTCGCAACCGTCCCGCCACCGCCGCCACCGCAACAAGCAGCGGTGCGCGCGCGCGAACCCACGGCTCCGGGACCGGCGTCCGACGACGCATACGCCCGTGCCAATAACGATATTGTCATTCCACTTCCGGTTCCGCCGCAGCCCCACGCCGAGCGTTGGCCACAGGCGACCCTCAAAAACATCACCTCGCGCATCGTGTCCATCGACAGCCAATACCGACAAAACATCGCCACCGTAAGAGGAGACGGACAATTGGGTGTTAGCGGCGCCCCCAAGGAGAAGGAACCCGCGTTCAACTCGGACTTCACCATTGACCTCTCGGAGCCTCTTACGAACGTGGTGTCGTTGAAACTTTACTCGATTCAGGTTCCCACCACGTGGTATGCGTTCGACCACCACCTTGGCAACACAAGCTTCTCGAGGGAGGTCGACGGGACCAGTGCGAAGAGCATTAAACCAGGTAACTACGATTTGTCCGGACTAACGCAGGCGATTATCGAAGAGGACCCAAACCTGACCTTTACCATTGACAATGCGACAAATATCGTTGACATATCGGCAACTGACGCAACTAAAGAGTTCGTCTACTATAAAGAAGGTGGTCTTGAAGATGCTTCTAACTCGTGTGTTGGTGGCACATTCATCAACCAAAATCTCGGGTGGAATTTGGGGTTGCGATACGCACCAAACGCATCGGGGGTTGCTTCTGCGCCATTGACGGCTAAAATCACCGCCGACGTCCCTGCGAACACATACGGTCCCAAATACTTCATGCTTGCGCTCGACGACTTCAACCAAAATCATCACAACAAGGGGTTGGCGGCGATGACCGACAACTATGCTCCCATTTCGGCAATCCAGACAACGAAAAATTTTGTGAACGGAACGAAGATCACCAAAGCCCAAAAGTTTTCGCAAAACGCGCAGTTGGGATACGATGGTGCTGGTAATGTCAAGAAGACGACGTCGCGCACACCGGGACCGCGGACGAACGACATCTTTGCGATGGTCCCGTTGAAAGGCATCACCGCGCTTCGCAATAGCGGCGAACCGTTTATTGAGTATGATTCCGCGCTCCAAAGCAACTTGCGAACCTACTCGAACCCGGTGGATATCGAACGGATGCGCATTCGTCTTTTGGACGACAAGGGAAATCTGGTGAACTTGCACGACAACGATTGGTCGTTCTCGTTGGTGGTCGAGCAGGTCAATTAGGAGTTAATGAAAAATATATTAAGGAACAATGAGTTTAGATTATAGATTAATTAAACCAAATCTATTTTTTTATAAATAACATTACGACTATGCTATTTATAAAACCTGATTCAAAATCACATATAATGAAAGGGGTCCGTTAGAACTTGGCGCACGTGGACGCGCCGAAGAACCCGGCCGCCACAATGCCCAGCAAGAGACCCGAGTGGTACTTCACCTGCATGGTGCGGTAAATCTTCTGCCACTCCACCCGCTGCTCCTCCTTCTCCAAATGGATCACCATGGAATCGCTCTTCGGGGAGAGGATGTAGTAAAAGTAGTTGGTCAGCAGGGTGACGCCCGCCATCACGCATATGCCGCCGCTCGTCCCCAGTTTCTTCATTTTCTTCGCGCAGGCGACCAGCGCGAACGCCAGGATGAGACCGTACGCGTAGCCGGTGAAATAGATGCGACGACGCTCTTCGATGATGCCCTGATACTTCGCGACCAACTCGGGCGTGAGCGTCTCGTAAAAGGCCTGTTTTTGCGCGCCCTTATCGCACGTGATGGTCATCACCACGTTGGCGACCAAGAAGGCAATCCCAATATAGCACAAAGGCAAACACTTCATATAAATAACGTATGATTAATTATTCTGATTTTTATTAATTTTTATTATTTTAGTTAGTGTTGATAAATTATTTGTGATTATATACAATTAATTAATCGTGACGACTGAAGTGAGATTCGAACTCACGCGTGTGAAACACAATTGCCTTACACCTTAACCACTGGGTCATTCAGTCACTGGAGAATGAGGGCATCGATCCCTCTACCTGATGAATGCAAATCATCCGCTCTGCCATTTGAGCTAATTCCCCTACAATATTCATCGTTCGATTCCTTTTATATTATTTTTATGGTTCATTGTATTCCGACCTCTTTCACGTAATCGGGAAGCGCCTCGTGGTCGGCGTCGTGGTCGGCGTCGTGGTCGGCGTCGACGTAGTGCTCCCACCGTATGGTGAGCGGGATGTCGCGCGCAGGGGGCGCCTTCGACGTCCACCGCTCCTTGGCGCATATTACGTAAAGCTTCTTGATGCGGTTGGTCATGCCGCCCGCGTTGCGAGGAGGGACGTGCTTGACCGCCCACTCGAACTGCATCGCCTCAATCTTCGTGCGGAACCCCTCGACCAGACAAACGTGCGTCCATCCGGGCCCTTTGCTGGTGGTATACTTGGCCCCGCCTTTTATTTCTCCGTTGTGTTGCCTCAAGCGCCGCACCGGGTCGGGCGATACGCCCGCGTAGGTGCAGCCGCGGTTTTCGATGATGTAGAAGATCCAAGGTGGACTCTGGGTCGAACACGTGGACAAATCGACGCTCGCCATTCTAGTCGGTTATAACACAGGGCAAGAACAAATAATATAAATGTAAACCATTATGTATGTCTATATGTATACGTATATGTATAAACACATATTAGGTTTCATTGCGTTGCTATACAACGCCGACGGGTTAGTGTTCACGAGACAAGATATGCTGCGCGTAAAACTCAGCCGTCTCAACAAGTTCGATGTGATCGGAAAGGACGCCTGTTGCAAAAAAATCAATCAGTGGAAGCTGGAAAACAAGGAGGACCGCGAATACCGGATTTTGCTCGACGAAGGTATTCGGCAGATTTGTAGCGACAACGTATTTCCGCTCTTCGTAAACGAGACAAATTCGGAGTATATTATCATCAACTTGGTCTCCGAAAACAATGTGAACGTCATGAATATCTTGGCCAACAATGACAACACGCTTCCAATCGATAAAAGCCTGGTCGAGTACCACACCTTCTTGGTGGAGAATGACTACAATCCAAGTTACTATGAACTGAAGACCAATAATAAAATACAGTTTCTGAGCGTGATTTTTCTGAATTTGTTGGATGTGAGCGAGAACAAAAAAATCATATTAAAGAAGAACGACTACATGGACTATCTTCAAGAGGATACGCGCAATAGACATCGGAGAGAAAAGAAGGGCAATGTTGCTGGTGACGATAATGGTGATGTTACTGGTGATGTTACTGATAGTGATATTGTTACCGGTAGAGGTAATGGTAAGGGCAATTATACTGGTAAATACTGGTATTAGTAACTAAATACGTTGCCGACGATATTTGCCGTCCACAAACATATCACAAAGTTCGGATACCACAGGCGACCAGTCCCCCTGCGTTTTTTGTTTGAGCATTGTGATATTTGGATACCAGTTTGTATGCGTGTCCTTACAGTTCCACCGCCATTCGCACCCTTTTGTAAGAAGGGCGATCGTGGGGACGTCCATTGTTCCTGCCACGTGGAGGAGGGCGGTGTCAGTCGTCACGACGCGGTCGATCGAACCGTCGTTCAACAATTGAACCGTCCCAGCGAAAGCGTGCGGACCAGCGTCAATCTCGCTCATGACAATCACCCCATTGTCTTCGAGTATGCGATGCTCCTCCACGCTCACGTCTTGCGTCACAACGACCCAGCGAATATTGGGCAATTGGAAGAGGGGAATCGCGCATTCCAATCGCATGCGGCGATTTTTGTGCTCTTGTGCAAACTTGGACGAGCCCTTCCAATTAAAGAGAACGGTCTCTTTGATGGACGCACTTTTGGCAAGCCGCGCGCGCTGGCATTGTCGTTGGTCGTCGTCGTGGTCGTCGTCGTGGTCGTCGTCGTGGTCGTCGTCGCGGTCGTCGTCGTGGTCGTGGTCGGTCGTCGGCGGATTGATGCCCTTCATGTAAGGGACATAAGGCACGTCGCAGTAGTCAACGTCCAGATACGAGAGAAACATGTGCGAACTACAATGGTGGTCAAATGTGGGGATTGTGTTACGCTCGCTCATCCGAACATATGAAAGGTTGCAAACGTCCGAATGACTCTCTTCAAAAATCCATACGAGTTCATCTTTTACCAAAACGATTACCTTATTTTCAGGGTATTTCTCGCACACCGTGCGGATGAATCTGAAAAACATTATCATATCACCGACGCCGCCGCCGTCGTATACCAGCAAGGTCTTCCCGACATCCCCGCATTCAAAAAACGACATTTCTTGGGGAACGATCCGGGGTCCATAGACCACATTGTACAAGTGTGCGTATTGGGCGCATCGGTAGTTATGATTATACAAACAATGTAAATAATATGCCTTTTTCCAAAATTCGATAAACTGCTTGCCCATTGCTCGCTGCTTGGTGCTATGGAATGACTCATTCAAAATGGCAAGCGATTCAGCGTTGCGTTTCACCAGATCAGCATCCTCATCATAATGTCTCGCTATGATGTCGAACGACATGCGAAGGTCCATAATGAAGTCGAGGTCCTTCTCATTCTCGTTCTCATTCACTCTGTCATATTTTTCGACCAGCGACAAGAGAACACGAAAGCACTCTGTGTAATCGCCCTTTCCATATGCTTCCTTACCATACTCCAACAAGCGAACGTCTGTAAGTTGCGATTCATCTTTTTTGGGCAAGGCATACACCTTTTCTTCCACAATGTCGGATTGATACCGCATATTTATTTCTCTCTTTACTCGATACCTTTCATCGTTGAACGTGTGAATTCTTTCCGCGCAACTAATGTAGCTCGCATCGAAACATTTGTGCCGACTTTTCTCTCTGATATCATCTTCCAAATCCCAGAGCACCCTGTTTATTTCTTGTAGTCTTATCACCAGAGTCTCTTCTTTTGGGACAAGGTTCTCCAATTGCGATTCGAGCGCGCCTAGTTCGAGGATTATGTTTGCGTGGCTTGCAGAACCAACCGCGAACTTCTCCTTCTTTATGCGGAGGATTGTAACCTTATCAACTACCTCTCCTAAACTACAACAAATATTACACTTCATAATTGTTGTAGTTCTGATTATTTCCTTATACTGTTGTTTTTTACACTTGAATAAAAGTGAAATACCTTTTTGTATTTATTGTATTGTATTTATTGTATTGTATTGATTTCAACCAATGGAACCGCGTTTATGGTGTGCGCGTGCGCGTTTAGTTGAGTTCGTAAATCCAAATACTTAGAATACCATCCATCAGTTTCGTTTCGGTAAACTCGGACAAATCGTCGCGACAGTTCTTATAGTAATCGGGTAAGAACGTGCTCTGTTTGAACATTTCGCGCCCGGCTTCATAATCCGGCGAGACGTCTAGAATGACGACGCGCTCTTTCGCAATATTTAACGCGTTTACAATAATCATTTTTCTGAGGAACTGTGGAATTTTGTGAAAGTAAAACATGCACGTCACAACATCGTATTCGTCAGTGTGTTCAACCGAAGATAAAATTCCCTGTTTGAACGTCTTGTCAGGGAACAGTTTTTTGGCGTTTCTAATGTTGCGCAGTTCCGCGTCGATTCCGACGCTACCTTGCGAGACCGCGGTCGAGTATCCTTGCCCGCACCCAATGTCGAGGATTTTCTTGTTGCCTCCTTGCGCCCGAAGCACCAGTTCGCGCACGCGCGTGGTGTCCGTGCTAGCCGGGAGAAATGGGAATGTGGAAGGATTCCACGCGCGGGCATACCCATGTGCGTTGCTTGCGACCATCATCAGAAGTGCCCTTGCCATAGTAAATCGCACCATACTAGATATGAATGTGCTTTCCACTTTAAATCATTTTGTTATTGGAAATGAACTATAATCCGGAACGACTGAGAAAGTAATAAAAAAATTGATTGAAAGAATACAATGTTCTTACTAGGAAAACAAGTTGGCAAAATATGAAGGGTGCGTGCTGTGTATGCCTTGCTGAGGTCGACAATCAAAAGACGATTCGGAATTGCAGGGTGTGCAACGATACCCTCGTTTGCGGCGAGTGTTTCGATGTTATGAGGGAAACAAATATCCATCAGAGGTGTCCCGTGTGTCGATCCGAGAATTGGTCGCCCGGTTCCGATGAGGTTTTAATAATTACCGACGTCAATCCCTTCACTGACACGGAGAACCCTGATACTTTGAGCGTCTCTATTAACATTATGTTGAACAGGACACAAGACAACACAGAAAACGTTGAGGAGGCGCCTTCTCTTTGGAAACTCCGGGCGAACGTTGCGATTAGAGCGATTGCCGCGACAACCGCCATATGGTCGGTGGGATTCATCGCCTTATCGATTATATACGACGACAACTTTTACCAAGACGCACTATACTACGTTATATTTGGCAGCATCATCGCAGGCCTCGTTGTTTCTGTGTTAGTAATAAATTTATATATATTAATGAGCGTTTAACGGATTATTATTATTTGCCTTATTGTCGCGAACTGCCCTGCCCAGAACATCAGTAAAACAACCACCACGCCAACGATTCGATGTCTCGGAGATGGTCTTGTATGTTGCAAAAGTCGCACACGAGTTCCTTTGCGTAACCATTTTCTCTCCGCATGTGCGCGCGCCTCTCTCTGTGCCTGTCACCAAAGTCAAGGTCGACTAGTTCGCTCCCGCTCGGAGACATTGCGCGCGAGCAATATCGCGCCATAAACGGATTCCACTTCTCCTCCAGACCGCAATCCCTTCGCACAAACGAGTAATCGTCCATGATGAACCGGTAGAGCGAACTGTTCATGAACATCTCCGGTGTATCGAGCGCCTCTTGATACTCTGGGTCTTTCGCAAGGTCTTGAAATGCACGGTATGCTGCTATCTCTTTGAACGCATCAAGGTGCGGCGGTTTTCGATAGGGCATCGGAAGGAACCCGAGTATTGTCTTCATTATTTCTTCGGGAAAATACATCTTGAAAAACACAGGTCGAAAGAGTATTTCGTTATCTCTCCGGATCAGGGTATATTTCTATTCAATTTTATATATTTTATATATTTTATATATTTTATATATTCTCCAAAAAAATTGAATAGAATTGTGAACAGTGTGTTATTCGCACACAGCACCATATGTATAACTCGCACGATCATCGTTTTGCCCGGCTAACTGGGACGTATGGAAATGAGACCCGGCACGCGCCTCACTCTGCGCCCACCAAGGATGGTTCAGCAGAAGGCGCGTCCGGTCCACGCACAGAGAACTCGGAGAAGCCCACTGTTCGCAAACCTCAACGGAAGCGCCCGAGTCCGCCCCCAATACCAATACCCGCTTCCACAAGTTGCACCATATGTATGGAGACGATTCAGGGCAACGTGACACTAAAATGCGGACACGAAATGTGTCCGACCTGCTACGCGATGCACTCGCGCGTGAACAACACGTGCCCGTATTGTCGTGACGTCTTTGCCCCCGAAGTGGAGAAGGCGACGACGAATCAAGAGCGAATTCCGATTGACGAAGCCGAGTCGCTCATCGATCAAAATGTCAGGGAGTATTATCACGACGACGTGAGAGAAGAGCTGATGACGATTCTTAAAGAAACCGAAAAACTAAGCGAAGACCAAATTAACGATATCCAGTTGATGGTTTACTGCCACATATACCAAGCGTCGATGAATACGTATCATGCTGTGGACGAACTGCTTTACGAGAACGAGGAATAAACGCTTAGCGTTTATAATGGTATTAAATGTAACACAAGAGGGATAATATACTTATGGATGTGGATGTCGATGCTCGCAACTTTGAATGTGTATACTGTTCGGAAGAACGTGTATACTGTTCGGAAGAACGTGTATCTCGTAATGACTTTTTTTGCCATGAATGTGTTTCGTCTCCACCCGAACCTCTTCCACCAAATCCGTTGAAACGAATCCAAAACCGAATGTATTTACACAGCGGTACTCCGGTGTATTGGCGCGGCAAAATATTGTTTTGTGTTCATAATGTCAGGCGCACCACGTGTAAGCACGCAATGTGTTGCGTATTGAAAACACATTGCGAACATGAGTTACCCTTATCATCGCCTTGTGCGAAATGTAAACGTAGTTGATTATTATATGCTATGCTATGCTATATCAATAGACCACTTATGAACGTGGTCGACTACTAGCACGGTCTCTTCGAAATCGCACAAGTCGTCGCGAATATTCTCGAGATAGTCGGGTAGATATGGTTCGCCGGAAAGCATGTGTTTATTTGGAATGTAGTTAGGAGAAATATCGACAATGACAACCCTTTCCCTCGCGTATTTCAAACACTTCGCAATCAAATGTTTTCTCGATTGCTGCGGAATTTCGTGAAAGCAAAACATCGTTGTTACGACATCGAACCCCTTATCACATTCCCAATGCTCGCCATTTCCCAGCGCAAACGATTTATCGGGGTACAGGATTTTGGCCTTTTCAATCATCGGCATGCTGGTGTCTATCCCTAGACTCCCTTTCGCGTTCGAAGTGGATATTCCCACCCCGCATCCAATGTCAAGGATACTCTTATCTTTACCCAATTCTTCTACCATGCGCTGGCGAATATGATCGTCGTAAATTGCTCGTTCGGTAAACTCTATGAATAAAGGTGCGATTTCGGCGTGGACTCTTCCCATAAATCCGTGATTGCCGATAGTATGAATATTGGGATTGTATGGATACGGATCGTAACCTTTCGTTTTACCGACTAGTAGAATAAATGATGCGATGATGCCCCGTAGCATTGCTTATGTTATGCTTATAATATGCTTATATTTGATTTTATACCCTTTTGATGTAGTCTATAAACGAATAATGAACGGGTCAAATCTTCACTTGCTTCACGCGTTTCCGACCGTTCTTGTAAGTTTTGCGGGCTTTGCGCGCAAGGCGTGCCACCTTGCTCGTTTTGCTGCACTCCTTCTCGATGATGTGGTAATCCACCGCCGACGCTTTTCCTCCGGTGATCGCGCTTGCCATCCGCGCGTATCCCCAGGAGTGGGCCGTTTGGTTCGGTCTGCTTCCGCTCGAGTAGTAGGCACCTTTCCCCTTGCTGACCATTCGTTTCAACCCCTTCAGACTACACTTCGTGGCCTTTGCCAGTTGTCGCGAAGGCTTGATGTTTGGCACCTTATACATTTGCCGCGCCTTCACGATGTGCGGCGACTCTTTAGAGACGAATGATTTCACCCGCTTTCGCGTTTGATATCTTCCATCACCTCTAGCCTTTTTGTAGGCCCGTCTCGATTGTTTCAAATACTTTGCCTGCCTTTTCTTGTCTCCTTGTGACAAAGTGGTGGGCACATAGCGAATGGGGACACTCGTCATATAGATACTAATTACAAAATAATTCGAGATATTTTTTATTTTTGACCAGCATTTCGATTGTCGGCGCGTGACAGACCTTTCCGCGAAAGCGTTTCGGGTTGGTCAGCATCCCCCTCTTGTCGACCGTATTTTCTTCGTGGGACAACAGGACGGTGGTCTTGTTTGGGTCCAGTTGCACAAAAGGTATCGTGTAATCCTTCAAAAATGCCTTCTCTTCCGCATGAGTGGCGCTGTCTTCATAACGTGTCATGTCGAGGAGCTTCCGCTTGAATGCGAAAGTCCCCGCGGTCGCGTGGTTGTCCGAGTAGGGACCATACACGCAGAGCGTTTGGGCGTGCTTGAAGTAGATGTGCAATGTGCTGCTGCCGGCGCACAGGGCGCGCGGATTTGCGGTGAGCGTCTGAACCGCGTGCGAGACCCGTTCGGGGGGGTAGTAGTCATCGTCGTCCATGTAAACGATGATGTCTCCTTGCGCGTGCGCGTGCATGACATTGCGCTTCTTACCCAATGTCATCTTTTGCTCGTATTTGAAATAGCGCACCTGCGGTATGTGAGATACGAGGTCTTCGACCGTGTTGCTGCCATCATCGACAATGACCCACTCCATACGCTCTTTTGGATAGTCCTGCTGTTCGAAGCATTCAATAATGTAAGGTATGAATTGTCGCCGGTTAAAGGTTGGTGTGCATACGCTGACAAATGGCAGTTCCGATGGCTTCATATTCGACAATGAACTAACTTGCTAATACACATTGTTGTATTTTTTATAAGTCATTTTGTAATGTATTATGGTGTGTTGTAATTAAAAATTGAATTGATTTTTCTCTCCACAATGAGAAGACAAATATCAAATATCATGGAACCAGACTACGAGAGCCACATCATTTCGGTGGAAGAGGGGAAGACCGCGATTTCGACCAATTGGTTTTGCAATCAGATGCGCGCACGACAAAATTCGTTTGAATCAAACCAGCGTCTGGCGACTAGCATCCTAGAGCTGAATAATAGTGGTGGATTTTCAAACATTATTGGAAGAGGCAACCCTGGAGCAGGACGGGGACAGAACCGTAATCCTCCAGACGAGGCAACGCGGCTTCGAAACGCGGCAAGCAACGCAACGCGCGTCACGTTCGAGTCGCTAAGGCGCAATTATCCTGACTGGGAAACTCTGTTGGAGCGTATCATTGCCGAAGAACTCGAGCGGGAGCGTGCGAAGTATGATGGTTTGGGAAGTTATCGCGGATTTTACACGTTTGTCATCGGTTCCGTTAGTAATATGGTCTTGGCGCGTGCCGTCCTAGAGATGTGGGCGATTCCAACATTGAAACGAAAGCTGCGGTCATACGCACATTCGTGGGTAGAACAGCGGTTCGCGCCCGGAGGTCAGGGGTTTGAAGAGAGCGCCGCACACTTCGAGGAACTTCTTCATTGTAATGATGGATGCTTGGAGGTGGTTGGATAGAGAGAAATAGAGAGAGAGAGAGAGAATAGTCGATATAAAAATGGATGTATGAAAACAAAACAATGTATGAAAACAAAAATATATATACGAAATTTAGTCTGTGCGTATAACTGACTATTTTCTATTCTCTATTTTCTATTTTCTATTCTCTATTTTCTATTCTCTATTTTCTATTTTATCATTTCATTAACTCGGATGGCGTGACGAGTTTGAGTCCGAGCGCGCGGGCTTCTTTCGCCTTTCCAGTGTCTCCGTCGTGGCCTTTACTTTTTACAATGACGAAATCGGTGTTCTTGCTCACCGAGGTACTATTAATTGCTCCCAATTCGGTCAACTTTTTCACTAACGCTTTGTCGCGAAACCCAGTGATTACATACTTTTTCCCGTACAACGGGTTTGCTTTTGTTTGGTTTGTTTTTAATGGTGTTGCGTTTGGTGTTGCTTTTGGTGTTGCATTTGGTGTTGCGTTGAGCTTTGCTTCGAGACCGGCCTTCTCCATCCAGGCGACAAATGCGGGAAGGGTTTTGCCAAATTGCGAGGACGTCTTTGCCGCCATACCGGGGATGGTTTGTAACTTAGACACTAGGTCGCTGCTGCTCGCGTCCGATTGTACAATGGTTGGTTCCGCATCGAGGATTGTTTGGAGTTTTTTTTGACCGAAACCTCGTCCAAACATATTTGATGCGTGCATCAGTTCTGCAAGGGTGGCTTCGTCGAGTTTGGTCTCGATGCCTGTGCGGATTTTCGTGGCAAGGCGCGCTTTGAATCCGTCCACGCAGAGGAAGTCGTCTTGGGTCATGCGGATTATCTTGGGAATGGTATCAAAACCGGCACCGATTAATTTACGCGTGTTGCCCGTGCTCAACCCTTCGACCCCGATGTTCCGGAAGAACCCCGCGATGTTTTTCTCTCGCACCACCGCGTCGGTCTCGGGATTTTCCAAGACGATGTCGACGCCCGTTGGGTTCCACACATAGGTTTCGGTAGGCATACCCGGCGCGGTTGCTTGTTCGACCACCTCCACAATATGAGGTATCACGTCGCCCGAGCGAATGATGCGGACGATTGCCCCCACTCCGATGCGGTTGTCGCGCACGAACTTGGCGTTGAACCCCGTGGCGTATTCGATGCGCGCGCCGCCCAGGACGACCGGTTCGATTTGGACGCGCGGTTTCAGATATCCGTCCTTGCTGGGCGTCCAATGGACGTTCACCACCTTTGCTTCCGCCATTTGGTCGGAAAGCATCATCTTGAAGGCAAAGGCGTGTGTCGGGTTTCCGCTGGTGCGCGGATAGACCCGGTCGTCGCTGCAGACGATGCCGTCGATTTCGTACGTGTAATTGGTGCGCCATTCTTGGAGCATCTTCGAAAGGTGCTCGTTGGTAAGGGTGTTCGCGTCGATCGGCGGCGATGTGTGCTTGGCGCTCACCGCGTCCATTGTGGCAAGCAACGCCATTTGCTCGGACGGTTTCAGCGTGGGCTGGATGACCTCGTAACAAACAAAGTCGATGTCCGCAAACTTGTCCGGTTCCACCTTCTTCTGGTTCACTGCGCCGGCGACGAAATTCCGCGGGTTGGCGAACTTGTCTGCGTATTTGCTTTGGAATGTGGACTTGGAGATGACGAACTCGCCGCGCAGGACGATTCCCTTGGTGGTCGGCAACTTGAGATACGGTATCAGATGCGACACGTCCTGACCGACAATCCCGTTGCCCCGCGTGTATAGTTTGGGGGGCTGGGACTGGGACTGGGACTTGGACTTGGACTTGGCCTTGGCCTTGGAATTGTCCTTAGTTTCCGACACGTAAAGCCCGCTCACCCCGTCGAGTTTGCACGAGAGCACATACGGACCTTTGTAAGTGCGCTTCCACTTCTCGAGCGCTTGTGTGTTCGGTTTGATTTTGTCCATTGACCACATTTCGAAAGGAAGCGTGGCCTTGTTCTTGGTGACCTCGATTTTGGTGTTCGTGTGCCCTTCGTTTACCACCTGATTGGTAGGAAACCGCGTTGCGGTGGTTTCGCACAGGATGTCGTATTCGGCGTCGGTGAACATCGGCGCTGTGGTTGGGTCGTTTCCATGGTAGGTTTCGTTGGCTTTGCGGATCATCTCGTTCAGCTGGCCCTCCGAAAACGTGTCGATGGCGGATGTTCCGCGTTTTCGAAACGTCTCCAATAGGGTGTTGACGCTTTGCGCGCCTTCGATGACCGACCGGGCGTCGATGCGCTCGTGCGGCTCGCGATATCCCATCTCCAAGAATTCGAAGATGGATGCCTCGGTGGGGAACGACTGTGGGAGTTTTGTGGTGCTCTTTTTTCGGTCGTTCATTTTGTAGAATCCGTGCTCGTTCAAACTGAAACCGCGGTCGAGGGCGCGTTGCCGTTGGATTGTGTTGAACGTCTTGCTGCCGGTGAAGTAGAGCAGCGCAAAGGCGTATTCATCCGGCGGAGCGTAAAGGAAATCGATGCGACGGGCCAAGCGGTCGGGTGCCAACCGCGCGATGGTCATGCTCTTGGTCTTTCCGCGCGAAAGGGTTTCCAGAATAGTGCCGTTGTGGAGGAGCGCGTCCAAGAACGCGTTGTATGCGGACGTATCGTTTGCCGCGCTTGTAATAATGATGTCGATGTCACCAGACGTTTCGTTTCCTCGTCGATAGGAACCTACGATCTCAAATGTGGGGCTTGGTGGTGGTGGTGGAATGCTTGGTTGTGGAAAAGCGCAGTCTGTGAACGTTTTGGTAAGCACGCGCTTGTATTCATCAATCTCGGTGCGAGGAATGCGGGTTTCGATATCATCAAAGTATTTGAGTCCGAGTTTCATATTTGTTGTGAGGAGCTCTTGGTTGTTGCGGAGGTCTTCAATGGTGCGAATGCCGCCGTTCACGAACTCTTGTGCTTTTTTGGGACCAATTCCATACACTCGCGTGAGTTGATTCAGGGGGTCGCTGCGTTCCCGTTCGAGAACTTGTATTTTTCCCGTCGTTTGCAACTCGTGGAGTTTGGAGAGAATCGTCTTTCCAACGTGCTTGAGTTTATCGAGTTGGTTGGTGTCCGTAATATCTTCGGGATGTTGTATGATGGCTTCGGCAGCACTTTTGTATGCTTTTGCGCGAAATGGTTCCCCTTTGCGAGTCATGATTTCGGCCAACTCGCTCAGGGCCTCCACGAACTGCTCGTTGCGTCGCATGTTTGGAGTAGATGGTGGTGCTTGCTTTAAACTCTTCACAACTCGAAGTTTGGAACCCTTGCGCTTCATTGTCTTGTGTCGTGGTTTCTTTGGACTTTGCACGATACTATTCAATTTTTTCTCTTTCAATGTCGTGGGCATACTAAAGATTGGCAACATATTTGTTTTCATTCATCAAAACAAATATGAAATGGATATTCTAATACGAAAAAAGAAATGGGAAATAATAATTATTTAATCATACGCCTCTTGCTATTCTTGCTATTCTTGCTATTCTTGCTATTCTTGCTATTCTTGCTATTCTTGTTATTCTTGCTATTCTTGCTATTCTTGCTATTCCGCTTTTTGCAATGTTTGTATGGAGCACAAGAAGACCGCATTGTAAATCCTCTTATGGGTCCTTTCATACACCTTTTCCGGGTAAAACGACGAGGTAGTTGGAAGACACGCTTATCTCTCCTGACACAAGATTTAGACCGTGTATTATGAAGACAGCAAGACTTCATATATTATACTACCTATTTATTACTTACCACCACCACCCAAACTGGATTTGGTATGGAGAGAGGTGTTGTAGTGGCAACGGACACGGTTTTTCAAGTATAGTATTAACGAACATCTCTTCGTCCTCCCCAAGATGAATACGGACACCTTCACCAATTTTCCGAATAATTTTCTCTAATTTGTAAAG
>Ga0209832_1000210_pt1 | contig 41065 bp, 34 predicted proteins | sample COGITO_mtgs_1104_2_FD_185516 | JGI IMG/M metagenome (GOLD analysis project Ga0209832, IMG submission 185516) | Pelagic marine microbial communities from North Sea - COGITO_mtgs_110407 (SPAdes) (version 2) | ecosystem: Environmental > Aquatic > Marine > Epipelagic ...
TGTTTGTTAATACACCATCTTGTGAAAACCCAGTAGAGGATATTCCTACAAAAAGTATAAAAAATAATAGTTTTTTCATATTATAAAATTTTAATGTTATATATAAATTTAATAAATAATTCTTTAAAGAATGTTTATTATATTTATTATACTAAAAAATTAATTATGAAATATTTATATACAATTTTATTAAGTGCATTACTAATAGGTTGCACTAATTCAAACCAATCAGTAATAAAAACAGATGATGACTTAAGTGCTAAAATTAAGCTTCAATATGAAAATTATGCCGCAAATGATTTTAGTTTTTCTGATCAATATTCTGAGAATGTTGTGGCTAAAATCAATAATACGGTTATTGATGGCAAAAATAATTTAATGACAGGATGGAAATCTCACCATGAAATTCTTTATGTAAATATTGACATCGAAGATGTTTATATTCACACAAATTATTTAAGTAATGGAAACATTTGGACAAATGCTTGGTTCACTTGGAAAGGAAAAGGACAAACAACTGGACAAGAATACTCAAACAGAGGTCATTTTGACTACAAATGGGAAGATGGAAAAATAGTTGAGCTTTTAGCTTATTTTGATGAAACCTCTGAAAATAATGAGATAGCTGCATATACAGCATCTTTAGAAAATTAAAATTATTTTTAATAAAAAAAACCCTCAATTAGAGGGTTTTTTATTTATTAAAAAATTTCATCCATTTAAAAATTTTATTCGATTAAAGAATTAGTTGATACTAAATACTATTTAATTTTCTTTTTTTATTTCTTCTTTTGATAAAGAATTTGCTGATTCATATGATTTTTGAATATCTTTTAATAAACGCATATACATATCTGCGTAATTTTGTGCAAGAGATATATTACCATAAAATTCATTTGACAAATAAAAATCTCTATTGAAAATAAAGTTGTTTAATGATCTAGATCCATAAAACTCTCCATCAAAAGAATTATAATTAAATCTCACTCTAAATTTTTTCAAAAATAAGCCTCTGAAACCATTATTAAATCTGTCGATTTCAGTAGAAGTAGCATAATTTCTTTCTTTTTGGTGATTGAACATTTCAAGTAATTCTCTTTTTAACTCATCATTATTAATTAGTTCAAATGTCCCAGTAGAAATTAATTGTTCGAATATGCCATCTTTTGGAAAAAAAGAAAATCCAACCTCAATTTGAAGTAAAGTTTTAACAGCTTGAATGTCAGATAAATTTTTATGATTAGAATCAATATCGTTTAAAATTTCTGTAATGTGTTTTTGTGAATCTATAAGTATTTTAATTAAATTTTCGATCTGAACTAAGTCATCATCTAGACTTAATATTAAATCCTCTACTAATTCATTTTTAGTATTAAAATCTTCTTTATCTTTTCTTATATCTTCAAAATAAAATGAAAGAAAAACACTAAATATAATTACTAAACTTTCTAATAAATACTTAAAATTACTTTTCATAATCTAAATATAATGATTAAGTATAGTTATAAACAAAAAAGGAGTGTTTTACACACTCCTTTTGTATTGTGATCGCGAGAGGATTCGAACCTCTGACCGTCTGCTTAGAAGGCAGATGCTCTATCCAGCTGAGCTACGCGACCTTTTTTTGACGAATGCAAATGTAAAAAAATATGTTTAAATTTATAGAGATCGAATGGTTTTATTTAATTTAAGAATATGAATATACTCTCTACTTTATTATTTCTACAAAAATTTAACGTAAATCATGACAATATGAGCACTTATGCCTCAATATTACTTTGGGTAGTTCCTGGCTTTATGGTTCTTATGACTATTGAGGTTATTTATGGACATTTTACTAATAAACAAACATATTCTTTTATGGATACTTTGTCTAGTTTGAGTTCTGGAATAACAAATGTTTTAAAAGACTCCTTAGGTTTAGTTTTAGTTATTTTATCCTATCCATATATTCTTGATTCTATTGCTGTTTTTGATTTAGAATCTAGTACCCTACTATACGTTGTAGCTTTTATTTGTATTGATTTTGCTAGTTATTGGAATCATAGATTAAATCATAAAGTAAATATATTTTGGAATCGTCATGTTATTCATCACAGTAGTGAAGAATTTAATTTAGCATGTGCGTTAAGACAAAGTATCTCAGCTTGGATTGGTTTTGGGGCATTTTTCTTAATTCCTGCTGCTTTTTTTGGAGTTCCTGCTCAACTTATAACCCTTCTAGCTCCAATTCATTTGTTTGCTCAATTTTGGTACCATACTAGACATATAGGTAAACTAGGTTTTTTAGAATACATAATAGTAACTCCTTCTCAACACAGAGTACATCATGCAATTAATCCTGTTTATATCGATAAAAACCTTTCTGCTATTTTTTGTGTTTGGGATAGAATTTTTGGAACATTTCAGGAGGAGTTAGATCATGAACCGCCTGTTTATGGTGTTTTAAAACCTGTAAATACTTGGAATCCATTACTAATTAACTTTCAACATGCTTTTAATGTAATTCAAGATGCATATAATACTTCTAGTTTTAAAGATAAACTGAGGATATGGTTTATGCCTACTGGATGGAGGCCTAATGATATAATAGAAAAATTTCCTAGACCCATAACAACAGATCATTTCAATCGTGAAAAGTACAGTCCTAATTATTCATTTTTTATGAAATTCACTGCAATCTTTCATTTTGTTATAATTAATTTTTTACTCTACTTCTTTTTAAGTAATTTTTCAATAATAGAATCTGATTTAAAGCTAGTCTTTGGATTAGTTATTTTTGTATCTGTTTTTGGATTTACTTCACTTTTAGATTTACAATCTTGGGCTCCATTTTTTGAATTATTTAGGTCAATTCTTACTATTATTATTCTTTATTCATTTAATGATTATGCTTTATTTATTAATTATCCAACAGAGTTCTTATTGATAGTGTCTTATTTTATAATAAGTAGTTTAATTTCATTAATTATAATTTTTAATAAAAATCACTCAATGATTAAATTCAATAATGCAAACTCTTAAAACATTATTTTTAGTATTAACATTTTCTAGTATTTTTTCTCAAGAAAACTGGGTATCCTTAATTAATAATGACAACTTAAATAATTGGGAAATTAAACAAGGCTCTGCTAAATTTGTATTAGAAAACGGAGTAATTTCAGCAACTTCAATTTTAAACACACCAAGCACGTATTTAGGAACAAAAAAAAAATATGACGATTTTATTCTAGAATTTGAAGTCTATGTTGATAATGGTTTGAATTCAGGTGTTCAATTTAGAAGTTCGAGTAATTATAATGTTCCAGAGCATAGTCGAGTTTATGGTTATCAATTTGAATTAGATACTAATGAAAATAGAGGTTGGTCTGGTGGAATATACGATCAATCAAGAAAAAACTTTTTTCTTTATCCAATAACTAGAAATGAAAAAGGAAGAAAAGCATTTAAAAATGGAGAATGGAACAAGGCTAGAATTGAAGCAGTAGGAAACTCTATTAAAACTTGGGTTAATGGCATTCAGTGTACTAATTTGATTGATCCATTATCAAAGAATGGGTTTATTGCTCTTCAAATACATAATATTAGCCAGGAATCATCAGTTGGTAAAATGGTAAAATGGAAAAATATAAGAATATTAACAAAAGATATAACTAAACATCTATCCGTATCCGAAGATTATGCCCCAGAAATTAATAATATTGATAATGTTTTAAGTGCAAATCAAATAAAAAATAATTGGAGATTTCTTTGGGATGGAAAAACGTATGAAGGATGGAGGGGAGCCAAGCTTTCTACTTTTCCAAAATCAGGATGGATAATAGAGAACAATATTTTAACAGTTTTAGCAAGCGATGGCTCAGAATCTACTAATGGAGGAGATATAGTTACGTCAAAAAAATTTTCAAATTTTGAATTAGAATTAGATTTTAAAATATCAAAAGGTGCTAACAGTGGAATTAAATATTTTGTTGATACTAATCTAAATAAGGGAGCAGGTTCTTCAATTGGGCTTGAATTTCAAATTATTGATGATAAAAATAATCCTGACGCTAACAAAAAATTTAAGGTTTTAGAGTATTCCAACGGAAATTGGAATTCCCATAAGGACGGAATTAAAAAAAACAGAACGGTTGGATCATTATACGATTTAATTGAAGCTGAAAATTTAAATGAACAAAGATCTAAAAGACCTGTTCACCCAGAGAGATGGCATAGAGCTAGAATTATAGTAAATAATGGGCATGTTGAACATTGGCTTGATAACATTAAAGTTCTTGAATATAACAGGTTTTCTCAGATGTTTAGAGCTTTAGTTGAATATAGTAAATATTCTAAATGGGAAAATTTTGGTCAATTAAAATCTGGACATATACTTTTACAAGATCACGGAGATAAAGTATCGTTTAAAAATATTAAAATTAGAGAATTGTAGATTATGAATAATAGAAGAAGTTTTATTAAAAAATCATCGACAGGAATTATTGGTGCCTCATTATTGTCGCCTTTTTATAATACTTCTGCTAAAAGTTATTCAAGAATATTAGGATCAAATGATCGAATAATATTAGCCTTTCAAGGATTAGGTAGAAGATTCCCAGGTTTATTAGATTCTTCTCTTAAAATGCAAAATGTTGGAATAAAATATTTTTGTGATGTAATGGATAAGCAAATTGATAAAGCCAATAAAAGATATTTTGATTTAACTCAAGAAAAGGTAAATTCTGAGAAAAATATTCATAAAATAATAGATGATAAAGATGTAGATGCTTTAATTATTGCAACACCAGATCATTGGCATACTTATGCAGCTTGCAAAGGAATGGAAGCTGGAAAACATATTTATTTAGAAAAACCCTGTAGCCATAATTTAAGAGAGAGTGAGCTTTTAGTTAATTATCAGAACTATTATAATAAATCAGTTCAAATGGGTAATCAACAAAGATCTTCTTACGAAACTGCTGATTTAATTAAATTACTTCAAAATGGAATAATTGGAGATTTAAATAAAGCTGAAGCATTTTATAACAATAATAGACCAAGAGTTCCTAATCAAGTTAATGCTCCAATTCCTGATGGATTAAATTGGGATTTATTTCAAGGACCTTCTAAGAGAAAGCCTTATACTTTTGATACGTGGGATTATAATTGGAGATGGTATGGATGGGATTTTGGTACAGGAGAGGCAGGTAATAATGCTACACACGAGCTAGATGTTGCAAGGTGGGCACTTGGAGTTCATTATCCTGAAAGTGTTGATGTTTTTTCAAGAAAAAATTATTTTATTGATGATGGCTGGACAATGTATGATACTATGGAAGCAAAGTTTCATTTTCCAAATAATTTAAAAATTGATTGGAATTGTCATAGCAGAAATGCCCATTATACAAAAAAAATGGGTGGACGAGGAACAGTTGTTTTTGGTTCAAAAGGTTCTGCTTCAGTATATAGAAATGGCTATTCAATTTATGATTTAAACGGAAAAGAAATTGAAAATAGTATTTCAGGTGATAAAGAATCCGGTACAGAGCTTGGAGGAGGTGGAAACATGACAACTAAACATTTTAGAAACTTTTTTAATTCTATTAGGAGTGGGGAAGTGCTTAATTCTCCAATAAACGATGCCGTGATTAGTCAAAGTATGGTGCATTATGCTAATCTAGCACACAGATCAGGAAAATCTTTTAAAATAGATTCTAGAAACGGAAATATTCTTGATAGTAAAATAAAGAAAAAGTTCTGGTCAAGAGAATACGAAAAAGGGTGGAATCTTAATTTTGTTTAATGTTTTTTGAATATTTTTTAGGAACACTAAATAAAAATTTTTCAAATCTTTTCATTACAACTAAATGTAGTTTTGCCTGAGTGTATTTATAAATATACCATGGTAAACTGGGTACGTATTCGTGTATTCCTGCTATCAAGTATTCATTATTTAGGACAGATCTAAACTCTAACCATCCAAGTGAAGTCCTTTTTACAAGCCAACCTCCAGTGATATAAAATAATTTTCTATTATCATCACTTCTTGATTTTATTACTTTGAGTTCTAGAAGAGGAATCATTAAAAAACTGAATTTTATAAAATTCCCATCATAATTAGCTTTCAAAATATCAGCAAATCTTTTTTTCAGCCAAATTGGATAAATTCTAGAAACAAAATCCATTGATCTATTACTTGGATTGGCTATTCTTTGAACACTTCTAACAGTGTTTTCTTTTTTCTTTCTTGGAAAAAATTCAGGATTTTCAGGAATTATTTCTTTTGGATATAAGGCTTTTTCAACACTATCTTCAACACTTATGTAATCAATTGGAAGATCTACAATATTTTCAGGATTTAATGTCATTTTATGTTTTAAGCTTTCAACAAGAGGAGAAACTAAAAACTTACTTGTTCCCGTAATTAAACTTACCCACAGTTTTGATAATCCTATAGTTATAAATGATAATGAAAAGATGAGTCTTCTTTTATTCATTTTTTTTGCGGTTATCTTTAATAAGTCCATGTAGGTTATTATTTGATTTCCGCCAATTTCAACAGGCTTGTTATAAGTTGATTCATTTCCAACAGACCATCTTATAATTTGAAGTGCATCTAAAATATCAATTGGTTGATTTAGTGATTTTGTCCATTCCGGACATGCCATAAGAGGAAGGTTTTTAACAAGTTGTTGAACTATTCTAAATGAAGATCCGTTAGGTCCAATTATTATACCAGCTCTAATTGAAGTCAGAGGAGTATTTCTTGAACCTAGTGTTTTTTCAACTTCATATCTAGACTTTAAATGTTTTGATATAGTGTGGTCATCCTTTGGAAGTATTCCACCCACGTATATTATTTGTTTTAAATTACAGGCTTGTGCAGCTCTTGAAAAATTATCAGCCAATAATATATCGGTGTCTTCAAAATCTCCTTGATTTAATCTTGTTGAAGGCATCATCGAATGAACAAGATATATAGCTGTATCTGCTCCTTCCAAGGCTTTTGTTGTGCTGGAAATAGAATATAAATCAACTTGTTTCCAGTTGACATCAGTTGAATCAGGATACTTAATTTTATTTCTACTTAAAGCAATGATATTGTATTCGTGTTTATATTTTTCAATAAACCATTGTCCTATAAATCCAGTTGCTCCAGCAATTGCTATTGTTCTTTTCAAAAATCAATATTTAAATTATTAAGTAATATAAATAAGTTGATTATTATATAAATAAAAGCTGGACTAGATTTAACAATTCCATCTTTAACAATTAATCTTAAAATAAAACCTAAAAGCATTAGTACTGTAAGGCCTAGTGAAGATAATATTGTCATTACAGGAAAATAAAAGCCTAATAATAAACCGAACCCACCTGTTAATTGAGCGGAGCCAACTATAATTCTAAATTTAGAAATACCCCATCTATTGAATTCAGATTTCATTATATTAGAGGTGAAAGACATGATTCCATAAAAAACAAAGGAGAAAGCTGAAAAAATTTCTAATATTTCTGGAATCAAAGCTTTCATATAAAAATCTATTTGTTAACTTAAATAATAATTTTAATATATGAAGAATCTTTATAATATACTGGTTTTAATTACTATACTTTTTAGCTCAAATTTTGTAAAATCTCAAGATGATATTTTATCTAAAATAAATAAAATAGGAACCCTTGAGCAAAAGGTTATGATGCCTATGCGAGACGGAGTTAGACTTGCTACGGATATATATATACCTAATTCTGATAAAAAAGTTCCAATAATTTTTTCAAGAACTCCCTACAATTTTAATTCTTGGGGAGATGGTGAAGAAAAAAACCGTACTCATCAAAGAGCTTATGAAGCTTTAAAAAGAGGATATGCTTATGTTGTTCAAAACGAAAGAGGAAGATATTTTAGTGAAGGTGAATGGGATATTTTGGGTATTCCTTTGACAGACGGATACGATGCATTTTCATGGATGAGTGAACAACCTTGGTCTAATGGTAAGATTGGTACTCTTGGATGTTCTTCAACTGCTGAGTGGCAAATGGCAGTTGCAGCTTTAGATCATCCTTCTCATGCTGCTATGGTTCCACAGGGATTTGGAGCAGGAGTAGGTAGGGTAGGAGATTTTTACGAGCAAGGAAATTGGTATAGAGGTGGAGTTGAACAATTATTGTTTGGAACTTGGTTGTATGGAGTTGAACATGATAAGTTTAAACCACGAATTCCAGCGGGCGCATCACAAGAGGACTTAATTAGAATTTCTAGATTTTATGATTTAGCGCCAGAAAATCCACCAGTTGATTGGGCTGAAAAAATAAAACATTTACCCTTGCAAGATCTTTTAAAAAACGTTGGAGGAAAGAAAGAGATTTTTGATAAAATGATTAAAAGAAAACCAAACGATAAAGACTGGTATAAGGGAGGCTTATATCACGACAATATGGATTTTGGAGTTCCAAGTTTTTGGTTTGTTTCGTGGTATGATGTTGCAACAACTCCAAACATTGCTTTATTTAATCATGTTAGAAAAAACTCAGTAGATCAATTCGTAAATGATAATCAGTATTTGGTTATAGCTCCTACATTACACTGTGGATTTACTAGAGCCACTGAAAATACAATTGTTGGCGAAAGAAGTGTGGGAGATGCAAGATTAAATTACGATGAACAGATTTATGATTGGTTTGATTTAATGCTAAAAGAAAAGCAAAATGATTTTAAAGAAAATACACCAAGAATTCAGTACTACACTATGGGATCTAACAAATGGCAAAGTTCTGAAGTTTGGCCACCAGAAAACACTGAGATGACAACGTTTTATTTAAGTAGTGATGGAAGTGCTAATACCTTGTATGGTGATGGTAAGCTAACTACTCTAAAAAGAAAAATTAAAAATAATAGTGACACTTTCTTATACGATCCAATGGACCCGGTAACTTCAAACGGAGGTGGCGTTTGTTGTATGGGTAATGCTGTAAAAGGTGGTGCATATGATCAACAAGAACTTGAAACAAGGGATGATGTATTAGTGTATACCTCGGAAACTCTAAAAAATGGATTTGAAGTCACCGGGTTTATTAATTCTTCAATATACATATCATCTGATGTAAAAGATACGGATATAACTATTAAGCTAATTGATGTTTACCCTGACGGGACGGCCTACAATATTGATGAGACAATTCAAAGGGTCAGATATCGAGAAGGATATGATAAAGAAGTTTTTATGGAAAAAGGTAATGTATATAAAGTAGATTTATCTCAAATGTCAACTAGTAATTATTTTAAGAAAAATCACAAAATTAGAATAGAAATTTCAAGTAGTAATTTTCCAAGATTTGCTAGAAACTTAAATACTGGTGGAGATAATTTTAATGAATCTAAAGGAATTATTGCAAGAAATACTATTCATCATTCTAAAAAATACCCATCTTCAATTTCATTACCAATTGTTAAAAATTAGATAATGAAAAAAACATCTAGAAGATCGTTTATAAAACATACATCTGCACTGTCCTCAGGGCTACTCATTTTACCTAGTTTATATAGTTTTTCGGCAAACAATAGATTAAATATTGCTGTTATTGGAGTGGGAGGAAGAGGAAGAGCAAATTGGAGCAGGGTTCCGCAAGAAAACATAGTCGCTATGTGCGATGTTGATGATAATAGAGCGAAAGATGGCTATAACATGCATCCTAATGTTAGAAAATTTAAAGATTTTAGAGTGATGTTTGATAAGATGCATAAGGAAATTGATGCAGTTATAATAAGTACACCTGATCATACACACTTTGCAGCTACAATGGCAGCAATGGAACTTGGGAAACATGTTTATGTTGAAAAGCCATTAGCTCACAATGTATGGGAATTAAGAGCTTTAAAAAAAGCTGCAAAATACTATAAAATTGTTTCTCAAATGGGAAATCAAGGCCATACTACAAATGGAATTAGATTGATTAAAGAATGGTATGAAGCTGGAGTATTGGGCGAAGTTAAGGAAGTCCATGCATGGATTGGTGCTTTTAATTTTAAGCCAGGGAATTATTGGACTAAACCAGAAAGTTTTCCTCCACCTAAACATCCTATTCCTGATTATTTAGATTGGGATTTATGGTTAGGTCCTTCAAAATATAGAGATTTTAATACTGCATATGCTCCAAAATCTTGGAGAGGATTTTATGATTTTGGGAATGGACAGTTAGGTGATTGGTCATGTCATACACTTGACGGTCCTTATTGGTCATTAAATTTGGGTATGCCAAAAAGTATTAATGTAAATGTAACTAACCCTATGACTAAACATAATTTTGTTTCTGAAAAATCTGTAGTAACCTATAATTTTGAAAAAAACCAAAATAGACCTAAAGTCACTTTAAAATGGTATGAAGGTGGTTTAAAACCTGAACTATATCATGATTTGGGTATTGATAAAATGAAACCTTACAATAGACAAGGTATGATAATGGTAGGAGATAAAAATACATTAATAACAGGTGGAAGACCTAACAATCCTCGTCTACTAATGTCTGATTCTGATTGGGCCGATTTTAATAAAAATGCTCCAGAAAAAACAATTCCTAGAATTAAAGATGAGACACCAGTAGAAGAATGGGTTAATGCTATTAAAAACGATACACTACCTCTTTCTAATTTTGAATATAGTGCTGGTCTAACTGAAATGGCTTTATTAGGTTGTTTAGCTCAACGGTTTAATGCAGATTTAAAATACAACGCAGACAAAATGAAAATTACTAATAGAAAAGACGTTAATGCTTTTTTGAAGCCACCGGTTAGAAAAGGTTGGTCATACGGAGAACAATTTTGAATTATATAATCATATTTATCTTATTTTAAAAATTATAAATAAGGACTTAAAAAATATTTTGTGGATGGAAACAAACTTTGATGCAATTGTAATAGGGACTGGAATTAGCGGAGGATGGGCTGCAAAAGAACTATGTGAAAAGGGATTAAATACTCTTGTTTTGGAGAGGGGAAGGATGATAAAACATGTTGAAGATTACAAAACAGCAAATAAGGAAGATTGGGAGTTTCCTGCTGGGGATGCTATTACTCAAGAAATTAAAAAAAGACAACCTAAACAAAGTAGAACTGGTTATGTAAATACAGAATCAACAAAAGATTTCTTTGTTGACGATATTGAACATCCTTATAATGAGATAAAAAGATTTGATTGGATTAGAGGCTATCATGTAGGAGGAAGATCATTACTTTGGGCTAGACAAAGTTACAGGTTAACTCCTTTTGATTTTGTAGCTAATAAAGAAGATGGATATGGAGTAGATTGGCCAATAAGATATAAAGATTTAGCACCTTGGTATGACTATGTTGAGAATTATATTGGAGTAAGTGGAGAAAATTTAAATTTAAATCAATTTCCAAATCAAAAACTTCTAAAACCAATGGAGTTAAATTGTGTTGAAAAAGTTTTACAGAACTCAATTTCAGAAAAATATTCTAATAGACACATGACTATTGGAAGAGTTGCACATATAACAGAGGGCACTAAACCTGGATTAGGAAGATTAAATTGTCAATTTAGAAATAGATGTAGAAGAGGGTGTCCATTTGGAGCTTATTTTAGTAGTAATTCTTCTACACTTCCTGCAGCTGAAGCAACAGGAAATATGACATTAAGAACTAATTCAATAGTTTATGAAGTAATTTATGATGAATTAAACAAAAGAGCAACAGGCGTTAAAATTATTGATTCAGAATCTAATTTGACTTATGAGTTTAAAGCTAAAATTATTTTCATGTGTGCTTCTACAGTACCAACAACCTCTATATTAATGCAATCAAAATCTAATCGTTTTCCAAATGGGCTTGGAAATGATTCTGGTGAGCTTGGACACAATATAATGGACCATCATTTTCAGATAGGAGCTGATGCTACTTATGATGGTTTTGAGGACAAATACTATACAGGACGAAGACCAAATGGTATTTATATTCCAAGATTCCAAAATATTGGTGGTAAAACTAAAAATACAAACTTTTTAAGGGGTTATGGTTATCAAGGAGGAGCAAGTCGAACAGATTGGACTAAGTACGTAAAGGAAGCTTCTTATGGTGAAAAATTGAAGCAAGCAGTTATAAGACCAGGTGAATGGACAATGGGTCTAAATGGTTTTGGAGAAGTACTTCCTTATCATGATAACAAAATATTTTTAGATTATAACAAAACTGATAAATGGGGTTTGCCAACTGTAACTTTTGATGCTAAGCTTAGAGAAAATGAATTAAACATGAGAAAGGATATGCAGTTACAAGCGATGGAAATGTTAGATAATGCTGGTTTTAAAAATGTTAAACCAATGGAAAGTTCATATGGACTAGGTTTAGGAATTCATGAAATGGGTACAGCAAGAATGGGTAGAGATCCTAAAACATCAGTGCTTAATGCTTTCAATCAAGTCCATGCCGTAAAAAACTTATTTATAACTGATGGATCCTGTATGACTTCCTCTGGAAATGTTAATCCATCGTTAACTTATATGGCAATTACTGCAAGAGCTGTTGATTATGCTGTTAAGGAACTTAAAAATAATAAACTTTAAAATGAATAGAAGAAATTTATTAAAAAAAATTGGTTTAAGTATTGGCACAATAGCAGTGACTCCGTTTACTGTAAACTTATTTCAGTCTTGTAAAAATGATTTGAATTGGAAACCTGTTTTTTTTAAAAAAGAAAATATTAACTTTTTAAGTGAATTAGCTGACTTAATAATTCCTAGTTCTAAGGAAATTCCAGGTTCAAAAGAATTAGATTTATTAAAATTTGTTGATGTTTATATTTCTCAAGTTTTAAATAATGAAGAACAAAAAATATTTAACAATTCTTTTGAATCATTTAAGTCTGAATATTTAAAAAAAACAAAGTTGAAAAAGATTGATTTAAACTCAATTACAGAGTTGTTAGATTTTTATTTAGTCAAAAATAAATCTAAGCATGATATTTGGATTAATGATTTTATGAGTTCAGGCGAATCACTTTCTTATATTTTTCTAAATTCATATAGAAAACTTTTAATTAACGCTTTTAAAACTAATCAATATATTGGTGAAAACACATTAGTATTTAGACCTGTTCCTGGTGAACAAAAAGGTTGTGTTGACTTACAAGAAACTACTAATGGAAGAGCTTGGACAATATAATAAAGTAATATGAAAAGTAATTATATAATATTGTTTGTTTTTCTTATTTGCTCTTTTTCATTTTCTCAAGAAAAAGATGATTTGTTTAATATGATTGAACAAAAAGATGATCAAATCGAATTACTCCCGGAAAAAATGATTTTTACGCAAAGTATACTCTGGGGTGAAAAGGGTTTATTTCGAAAAACAGGTATTTCTCCTCTTAATTTAGAAAATAGAGAAAAGGAGCTTAAGATTAGAAAAACGATGCTTACCGCACACCAAGCTATAGGTTATTTAACACTAGCTTCAATGGTTGCTCAAGGCATTATAGGTGGTAAATTATACAATGGTCAAGATGATCTTTACAATACTCACAAAACAATGGGTAAAATTGTAAATATTGGATATTTTACTGGTGCAGGTTTGTCATTGTTTTCTCCACCTCCATTAATTAATAAAAAGGTCAAGGGTTTAAATTCGATCAAAGCCCATAAAATGTTAGCGACTCTTCATTTTTCTGCAATGGTTGCAACAAATTATTACAAAGACAAAAATAAAAGTAATCATAAAGCTGCAGCATATACTGCTTTTGCTAGTTACGCTACTGCTGTATTAGTTATCAAATTTTAATTATGTATAAAACTATTTTCCTCTTAATTTTTATTTCCTTTTCTAATTTATCTGCTCAAGACGAAAATACATGGATGTTGGACAGTAATCAGTCTGTTATTGAATATAACGCCAAACATCTTCTTCACGCATGGTCAGGAATTAATAAAAATATAAAGGGAGTTTTTTTGGAACAATCTAAAAGTAAAATCGCTATTTCAGCAAATATAGCTGATTTTGATAGCGGAATTAGTAATAGAGATTCTAATGCAATCAGAGTATTAAATGCTTTAAACTTTCCAAGTGTTAAGTTTTTTTCAGATGAAATCTTACTAAATTCTAGTAATATTGAATTCAATGGCGAATTAGATTTCCATGGAAAAAAAGTTGATAAAATAGTTAATGCTTACGTTTATAAGAAAAATGACACTTTAACTATTGAAGGAAAATTTTCGATTATTCTTACAGATTTCGATATTAAATTACCATCATTAATGCTTGTCAAAATGGATGACTTAGCAAAAATTAATTTTAAATTAATATTTAAAAAAAGTAATTAATTTAATCTTGCCACTCGGCAATAAAAAGATTGGTGTCTCTTGTACCGTTATTATTTCTGTTTGAAGAAAAAGCTAACTTTTTTCCATCTCTAGAAAAAACAGGAAATGCATCAAACGTTTCACTGTGTGTAACTCTTTTTAAGTTTTTACCATCAATATCAATCATGTATAGGTTGAAAGGGAATCCTCTTTCTGCTTCAAAATTTGAAGAAAATAGAATTTTTTCTCCTGAGGGGTGGAATACTGGACTCCAGTTCGCATTACCAAGATCTGTTAATTGACGAAGTTCACTTCCATCAGAATTACATATGTACAATTCCATATTAGTAGGTTGTACTAGTCCTTGTTCAAGTAAACTTTTATATTCTTCAATTTCTTTATCAGTTTTAGGTCTTGATGATCTAAAAATTAACTTCGAACCATCAGGTGAAAAGAAAGCTCCTCCATCATATCCTAAATCAAAAGTTATTTGTTTAACATCCGAACCGTCAATATTCATTGTATACAAATCTAAATCACCATTTCTTGTTGATGTAAAAACGATTTTATCTCCGACTGGTGAAACAGTTGCTTCTGCATCATAACCAACTTGATCAGTAAGTTTGTTTGTGATTTTTCCATTTAAATCAGAAACATATATATCAAACGAGTCGTAAATTGGCCAAACATATTTACCTTCTTTTCTCAAAGGAACCTCTGGACAATTCTCACTGTCTTCGTGAGTAGAGGCATAAAGAATATGTTCGTTGTCAGGAAGAAAATAAGAACATGTAGTTCTTCCAAGTCCGGTACTAATCATTTTTGGGTCATTATTTTTAAATGTTTGATCAGCATCCATTAAAAACATTTGATCACATTCAACATTCCAGCTATTATTGTTAGACTGAAAAACTAGTTGTTTATCATCGAAACTCCAATACGCTTCTGCATTATCTCCTCCAAAAGTTACTTGCCTTAAAGTTTTAAAATTCACTTCATCTTCAAAAATTAAAGGATTTGAATTTTCTACTTTTGTTTGACAAGAAAATAGTCCAAATAAAATTATAATTAGAGATAATTGTTTCATGTTATAAATTTGTAATTTGCGCAAAAATATACAAATTATGAGAAATCCCTTGACTTACATCATCTTCTTTTTAATTTTTTCAATTTCTTGTACTTCACCCGTTGTTTACAACAATCAAATTAAAGCGGATTTAACGTTTTTGTCTTCTGATGATTTAGAGGGTAGAGCTACGGGAAGTGATGGAGAAAGAATTGCTGCTAGTTATATTTCAAAAAGATTTAAAGAATTGAATGTAGAAGCTAAAGGGTCTATTGATTATTTACATCCTTTTTCTTTTAAACCAAAATCTCATCCTCACGAAGAAATTAAGTTTAATGATTCCTTGAAAAGTAATGGAATTACAGGCAATAACGTAATTGGTTTTATAAACAATAATTCATTAAATACTGTTGTTATTGGTGCTCATTATGATCATTTGGGTTTTGGAGACGAAGGCTCTTTATATAGAGGAAATGAAATTAAAATTCATAATGGTGCAGATGATAATGCAAGTGGAGTTTCATTAGTGCTTGATTTAGCAGCTAAATTAATTGATGAAAATAAAAATAATAATTATTTGTTTATTGCTTTTTCAGGAGAGGAAATGGGACTTCTTGGTTCAAATTTCTTTGTCAAAAACCCTACAATTGATATTTCTTCAATTAATTACATGATAAACATGGATATGGTTGGAAGATTAAATGATGAAAATTCTCTAGCAATTTATGGACTTGGAACTTCTCCTATTTTTAAACAAACTATTAAATCTAATAATAATGTTTTTAAAATTATTGAAAATGAATCTGGTATAGGCCCATCTGATCACACATCATTTTATTTGCAAGATATTCCGGTTCTACATTTTTTTACTGGCCAACATGAAAACTATCACAAGCCTAGTGATGATAGTGATTTGATTAATTACAAAGGCTTGGATTTAATTTCAAACTACATATTTTCTATTATTTCAGACCTTGATGACAATGGAAAGTTACCGTTTAGAAAAACAAAAAATGAAAGTCAAGAATCGCCAAGATTTAAAGTTTCATTAGGAGTTATTCCAGATTATTTATACGATGGTAAAGGAATGCGAATTGACGGAGTTTCGTCAGGAAGACCTGCTGAAATTGCAGGTTTTATAAAGGGTGATGTTATTACTAAATTAGGAGAAGCCAAAATTGATGATATGATGTCTTATATGAAAGCTTTATCTAAATTAAAAAGTGGTGATTTAGTTAAGGTTGAGTACAAAAGAGATAATAAAATATCTTCAAAAAATGTTACTTTTTAAAAAACCTAGATTTAATATTTAAATAGTTTTCTTAACTTATAGCTTTCATATGAAAAAGCTATATTTTATAATTTTATTTCTTATTTTTTCTTGTTCCGAAAATCAAGTTTCAATTGACATTTCTACTCTTTCTAAGTATAATATCGTTACTACTTATAATGATGTCGCAGACACATTAAATGTTTATTTAGACAAAACTTTAGGTTTAACATTAGAGATTTCAGAAAAAAAGAAAAATAGATCAATAATTTTAACTGAAAAGCCTGATTATAATAAAGATTTTATTTCTATAAATTATAAGGACTCCTTAATTACAATTTCTGCAAATAATAAAAAAAATTTATACTATGCTACTTATGATTTTATTGAAAAGTTTTTGAACGTAAATTGGCTATCAACTGATTTTACTTACTACAGTGATTTAAAATCAATAAATTTTCCAAATAACTATTCTTATTATTATGAACCACCAGTCTTGACTAGAACAGTTCATTCAAAATTATTTTATAAAGATTCTGTTTTTGCTGATAAATTAAAAGTTACAAATGAAGCATTTCCTAGATATGTGCCAAATGCCAGAGTACATACTTTTCATCGCTTTCTTCCTTATGATGTTTTTTACGAAAATAACCCGGAATATTATGCCTTAAGAGGGAATAAAAGACTGCCTACACAACTGTGTTTAACAAATCCTGATGTTTTAAATATTGTGAAAGACAGTGTAAAGTCTTTTTTCAATAAGTTTCCAGGCTCTGATGTGATTTCTGTTAGCCAAGATGATAACACTCAATATTGTAAATGTGACAAGTGTTCAAAGATTGACTTGGAAGAGGGAAGTCCAGCCGGAACAATGATACATTTTGTTAATGAAGTTGCTAAATCTTTTCCCAACAAAACAATATCAACACTAGCTTATCAATATACCAGAAAACCACCAAAAGTTAAACCTGTAGAAAATGTTTTAATAACATTATGCTCTATTGAATGTGATAGAAGTGTTCCAATAGAAATAGGATGTAAAGATTTCAGTTCTGATTTAAAAGGTTGGTCTGGGTTAACCGATAACATTAGAATTTGGGATTATACTACTCAGTTTACAAATTTTCTTGCACCCTTTCCAAATTGGGGAACCATAAAACCAAATATAAATCTGTTTGTTGACAATAATGCAAAATGGATTTTTGAACAACATTCAAATAATAATAGTGAGCTTTTTGAGCTTAGAAGTTATCTTATGGCTAAACTACTTTGGGATCCTAATTTAGATTTTCAAATTCTTTTAAATCAATTTAATAATAGGTATTATGGAAGTGGAGGTAAGTATATTTCTGAGTATGTAAATAAAATACAAAACCAGATTGATAAAACTTCTTTTTTTCTATTTTTATATGGTGATCCTTCACAGGGATTTGACTCTTTTTTAAGTCCTGAAAATCTATTAAGCTATGACTTGTTATTTGACAAGGCATTAAACAGCGTTAAGTTAAATTCAGGTTATTACAAAAGAATTCTTAGATCCAAAATTTCTATAGATTATGCGATTTTAGAATCCTACAGAAAAAACTTTTCTGATTCATTTCAATTGACTGTACTTCAAAATGACATAAAAAGTGTTAATCCAAAATTGATAAAAAGACTTAATGATTTTAAAAATACTTGCATTAATAATAATATTACATTGATGAACGAAATGGGTTTTACAGTTTCTGATTATGTAATTAACTATAAAAATGCATTGAAGACTGCAGTTAAAAAAAATCTTGCAAGTTTAAAAAACATTACCCTTTTTACATCCCCAAAAAAATATGCAAATGAAGATCCCAATGTATTGACTGATGGAGCTTTGGGTGGTAACAGTTTTTATTCAAATTGGTTAGGCTTTGAAGGGAATGATTTGAGCGCAGTCGTAGATTTAGATCAGAAGAAAGATATAAAATCCATAAGTATTAACTTTCTTCAGGTAACTAATCATATAGTTTTTTTTCCAGAAAAAGTTGAGTTCTTTTATTCCGAAGATAATCTAAATTGGAAAAGTTTAGGTAAAGCATCTAATAAATTTGAGTTATCTCCAAAAAGCAAAGTAAATGATATTCAAACATTTTCTATTGACGTTAAAAATTTAAATACTAGGTATATAAAAATAATAGCAGATAACATGAGTAAAGCGCCTATATGGCACCATGGAGCCGATTTACCTTCATGGATATTTGCTGATGAACTAATAATTGAATAATTAAAATTTATGAAAAAATACATATTATCTATTGATGCTGGAACAACTAGTTCACGAGCTATTTTGTTTGATAAAAATGGAACTCAAATTTCAATTTCACAGTTTGAATTCACCCAAATTTTTCCAAAAGAATCTTGGGTTGAACACGATCCAATTGAAATTTGGGATACTCAGTTAAAAGCAATCCATGATGTTATAAATAAATCTAAGATTAGTATTGATGAAATTGATTCTATTGGCATAACAAATCAGAGAGAAACAACAGTTGTATGGAATAAATATACCGGAAAACCTGTTTATAATGCAATTGTTTGGCAAGATAGAAGAACTGCTTCGTTTTGCGATGAGTTAGATAATTTAGGAAAGGCAAATACTTTTTATAACAAAACTGGATTATTATTGGATGCTTACTTCTCTGGTACAAAAATTAAATGGATTTTAGATTCAGACAAATCAATAAGACAAGCTGCTCAAAACGGAGATCTTTTGTTTGGAACAATAGATACATGGCTTATATGGAACTTAACAAATAAAAAACTACATGCCACAGATTACACAAATGCTAGCAGAACATTACTTTTTAATATTCATACTTTAAACTGGGACGATGAGTTATTATCTCTTTTAAAAATTCCAAAAAATATGTTAGCTAAAGTTTATGATAGTTCTAAAATAATAGGAACAACTGATTTTGATGTTTTAGGTTTTGAGATTCCTATTTCTGGAATCGCAGGTGACCAACAAGCTGCATTATTTGGTCAAATGTGTGTTGAGCCAGGAGATGTTAAAAACACCTATGGAACAGGTTGTTTTTGCATGATGAATACCGGAGAAAAGCCAGTTAAATCAAATAATAGAATGTTGACTACAATTGGATGGAAAATTGGTGATAAAACAGTTTATGCCCTAGAAGGAAGTGTTTTTATCGCAGGAGCGATAGTTCAATGGTTAAGGGATCAATTGAATATTATTAATGATGCTTCAGAAATTGAAGATTTAGCAAAGACGGTAGATAATAACGGAGGAGTTACTTTTATTTCTGCTTTATCTGGACTAGGAGCACCTTATTGGAACCCAAATGCTACAGGTGCTATAATGGGAATAACAAGAGGAACTAAAAAAGGACATATTGCTAGAGCTGCACTTGAAGCCATAGCATTGAGATCAAGAGAGATTATAATTGAAATGCAAAAAGATTCAGGAACTACTTTTGATAAATTAAAAGTAGATGGAGGAGCAAGTAATAATAATCTTCTAATGCAAATTCAAGCTAACTTACTGCAAGCCCAAGTAATTAGACCAAAAATTACAGAAACAACCGCTTTAGGTGTTGCTTTCTTTGCTGGGCTGGCAACAGGCTTTTGGAGTTCAGTTGATGAGATAAAAAATATTTGGGATGTTGAAAAGAATTTTCATCCTAAAATACAAGAGTATGACAAAAAAATTATTTCTAATTGGGAAAATAGAATTAAAAAAGTTCTTTAAAATTGAACAGATCTTCAAATATTAAATTATTAAATAATAATAAAAAATTCGATTTTATAGTAATTGGAGGTGGCGCTTCTGGACTTGGTTGTGCATTGGACGTATCCTCGAGAGGATATTCTGTTGTATTATTAGAAAAATTTGACTTTTGCAAGGGAACTTCCTCTAGAAGTACAAAACTTATTCATGGTGGAGTCAGGTATTTAGAAAAGGGTCAAATTAGTCTGGTTTACGAAGCTTTGAAAGAAAGAGATATTTTAATAAAAAATGCACCTCACTTGGTTAAACAAGTCGGTTTTTTAATACCAGTTTATAATTATTTTTTAAAGTTTTATTATTTTTTTGGTTTAAAAATATATGATTTTATTTCAGGTAATTTAAGTTTTGAAAAATCTAGAACAGTTAACCGAGAAAGTGCTATTAAATTAGTTCCTAATGTAGAAAAACAAAAATTAAAGGGAGGGGTTGTTTATTTTGATGGCCAATTTGATGATTCAAGACTCGGAATTGATATTGCTTTAACATCAGAAATTAATAATGCAGTTCTAATCAATTATATGTCGGTAGAATCATTGATTAAAGAAAATGGTAAAATTAAGGGGGTGATTGCACATGACTCTGTAAATAATAGTAATTTTTCTATTAATAGTGATAATGTAATTAATGCAACTGGAGTTTTTTCAAGATCAATTATGGAATTGGATTCTAATAAATTAAAAACTGTAATTAGACCTAGTCAAGGAGTTCATTTGGTAGTTGATAAATGTTTTTTAAATGGAAATTTTGGAATACTTGTGCCGAAAACATCCGACGGTAGAGTATTGTTTGCTGTTCCATGGCAAGATCATGTAATTATTGGCACAACTGATACAGTTGTTGATAATCCTTCTTTTAATCCTGAGTCAACAAAGGAAGAAATTGATTTTATATTAGAAAATGTTAAAAATTATCTAGAGTTATATCCAAAAAGAGATAATATAAAAAGTGTATTTGTTGGATTAAGACCATTAGTTGCCAATAATTCTAATTCTAAGTCCAAAGATTTGTCAAGAAAACATAAAATAATAGTGAGTAAATCAGGGATGGTTAGTGTTATTGGAGGTAAATGGACAACATATCGAAGAATGGCCGAAAATGTGATAGATCTTGCATTAAAAAAAACAAAATTACCATTTGTTAAAAGTAAGACTAGTGATTTAAAAATTAAAAATGGTTTAATCGATATTGATTTTTCAAAAGAATCTTTAAGCGATGATTTTTTCTTGTCTAAAGAAATGATAATTCACTATGTTAAAAATGAAATGGCATTAAATTTAGATGATATTATGTCACGTCGCTCTAGATGCTTATTTTTAAATACAAAAGAAAGTATAAGAATTGCTCCTGTGGTTGCTGAAATCATGTCAAATGAACTTTCTAAAGACAAGGTATGGATTGATAAACAACTCAAATCTTTTTATAATTTAACTAATATTAATAAAATATAATATGGACTCTATTTTAGCTGAATTTATAGGCACATCAATTCTTATGTTACTGGGAATTGGTGTAAATGCAAATACAAGTTTAAAAAACACAATAGGAAGCGAAAACTCCAACTGGATACTAGTAAGTATGGCATGGGGACTATCAGTCTTTGTTGCTGTTTTTATCACTGGGCAATTTAGTGGAGCTCATTTAAATCCAGCCGTAACGATTGGTTTGGCAATAGCTGGGAAATTTTCATGGTCATTAGTCCCCGGATATTTAATTACTCAAGTTGTAGCCGCGATGTTTGGTAGTTGGTTGGCATATATTGTTTATATAGACCACTACAGACTAACAAAAGACGAAAATACAGTAAGAGGTTCTTTTTGTACAGGACCTGCCATCAGAAGTTATAAAAACAATTTCTTTAGTGAAGCTATTGCAACTTTTATTTTAGTATTTGCTATATTTTATATAGTTGAACCCAACTTAAAAATTGAAGGTGAAGTGGTTAATTTTGGTTTAGGAGCTCTTGACGCTCTGCCTGTTGGTATATTAGTTTGGGTAATAGGAATGACACTTGGTGGTACTACGGGTTTTGCCATTAATCCAGCTAGGGATTTCGGTCCTAGGTTGGTTTATTCATTACTACCTAGAAAGAATAAAAATGCTGATTGGTCTTACAGCTGGATTCCTGTTCTAGGGCCAATTCTTGGAGCAATTTTAGCTGGTTTACTATATAATTTTATTATGTAATGATTGACCAAAAACATATCCCATGTATTGCAGGATCTACAGGGTTAGTTGGTTCTCATTTATTAGAAAATTTATCAAAAATCTACCCTAAAGTAGTTACTTTAACCAGAAAAAAAGTCAATTACTCAAACCCTAACATTCAAAACGTTGTAGTTAATTTTGATAATCTAAATATTGAAAGTGAATTGAATGGTGTTGATCATTTGTATATTGCATTAGGAACTACAAGAAAAAAGGCGGGTAGTGCTGAAAATTTTACAAAAGTAGATTATCATTATTGTATTGATTTGGCAAGGATAGCAAGTAATTGTGGAATAAAAAGTATATCCATAATATCATCAGTTGGATCAGATCCTAATTCAACATTTTTATATCCTAAAACTAAAGGCTTAATTGAAAGAGATATTTCTAAAATTTCATTAAATCATTTAAGTATTGTAAAACCAGGTATAATTTTAGGAAAAAGAAATGAAAGTAGAGTTGGTGAAAAAATCGGAAAAATTTTATTTTCTTTAATAGATAAACTTCTTTTTGGAAGATTTTCAAAGTACAAAAGTATTTCGGCGATCAATATTTCGAAAGCAATGATATATCAAGTTATTAATTCAAATTCAGGAACAAATATTCTTGAATATAATGAGTTAATGAAAAGTTCAAATAGTTTTGATAAACTCTTAAAACATCATTGATATAATTATTTACATTTGCCAGAAATTTTAGTTGATGCTAAACATACACAACCTATCTGTTTCCTTTTCCGGTGAATATTTGTTTAAAGAAATTTCATTTAAATTAATATCAGGCGATAGGGTAGGTTTGATTGGAAAAAATGGAGCAGGAAAATCAACCTTGTTAAAACTTTTATCCAAAGAGACTGAGATGGATTCAGGTTCTATTGCCTACGAGAAAGATTTAAGAATAGGATTTCTTAAACAAGATATTGATTTTGACAAAGGTCGGACTGTTCTAGAGGAAGCCTATCAAGCTTTTAGTGAAATTAAAATACTTGAAGAAAGACAAAATGAAATTAACACCCAACTAAGTGAGAGGACTGACTATGAAAGTGATTCATATTTAGAACTAATTAATGATTTAAGTGATGTTAATGATAGGTATGAATTGATAGGAGGATATAATTATCAAGGACAAACCGAAAAAATATTACAAGGTCTTGGTTTTAAAAGAGATGATTTTCACAAGAGTACAGATACCTTTTCTGGAGGATGGAGAATGAGAATTGAATTAGCGAAATTACTTCTTCAAAGTAATGATTTATTATTATTGGATGAACCTACGAACCACTTGGATATTGAGTCAATAATATGGCTTGAAAACTTTCTTAAATCTTTTTTAGGAGCAGTGGTTATAGTTTCGCATGATAAAATGTTTTTGAATAATGTGACTAATAGAACTATAGATATTTCTCTAGGAAGAATATATGATTTTAATAAACCTTATTCAAAATACTTAGTTTTAAGAGAAGAAATAAAGTCTCAACAAATTAGTGCTCAAAAAAATCAAGAAAAACACATTCAACACACTGAAAAGTTAATTCAAAAATTTAAAGCAAAAGCATCAAAAGCTTCAATGGCTCAATCCCTTATGAAGAAGATTGAAAAAATTGATAGAATTGAAGTCGATCAAGACGACAATAGTGTCATGAAATTAAATTTTAATATTTCAATAAATCCAGGGAAAGTTGTTGCTGAAATTGAAAATTTATCAAAAAGTTATGATGATAATAATGTACTGTCTAATGTGAATTTACTTATTGAAAGAAAAAGTAAAATTGCATTCGTTGGACAAAATGGACAAGGTAAATCAACATTAGCAAAAATTATGGTTGGTGAATTAACTCCATCTTCAGGAAATTCAAAACTAGGTCACAATGTTCAAATTGGATATTTTGCTCAAAATCAAGCTGAATATTTAGATGGTTCTAAAACTGTTTTGCAAACAATGATAGATTCTGCAAATGAAACAAATAGATCTAAAGTTAGAGACGTATTGGGTTCTTTTTTATTTAAAGGAGATGATGTTGAAAAATATGTAAGAGTACTTTCAGGAGGTGAAAGAAATAGATTAGCACTTGCTAAGCTTCTTTTGCAACCATTTAATGTATTAGTAATGGATGAACCGACTAATCATTTGGATATTAAATCTAAAAGTGTTTTAAAGCAAGCACTAGTTAAATTTGACGGAACTTTAATATTAGTTTCACATGACAGAGATTTTTTACAAGATCTAACTAATAAAGTTTACGAATTTAAAAGTCAAAATATTAAAGAATATTTAGGTGATATTGATTTTTACTTAAATCAAAGAAAAATAGAAGATTTTAGAGAAATTGAAAAGAAAGATAAAGTAATAAATGTAAAAAAGAATAAAAATATTGACAGCTTAATTGAAAGAGATTTGAAAAAAAAGATCAGTAATATTGAGAGTAAAATTTCTAGATTAGAAAATGAAATTTCAATTATTGACAAAGATTTGGAAGAAGATTATGAGAAAACAATTTCTAGAGATAATTTCTTTTCTAATTATGAAAAGAAAAAATCTGATTTAGATTCTCTTATGAAGAAATGGGAAAAATTAAGTTTGTAAAAAAAAATTAACTTTATAAGCATAACTAATTAAATATGTGCGAATTAACTAATGATGAACTTTGGCTTGTTGTTAGACTTTATGCTTTTGCTTTGTCTCCAGTTATTTTAGGGTTATATTATTTAATTAAAAAAAATATTAGATATAATACGTCTATTATTTTATGTTTAACTTTTTTTATTTGTGCAGCTGGATTTGAATTATGGCTAACCTACGGTCTTTTTGATGGTCTTCCAGTGAGCGAAAGACGATCTGATGCTTTAAATTGTGCTATTCCTCAAGATTTAAATTGGGTTTTAAATTCACTAGGAGATGTTTTTATTGTATGGATTGGATTATTTTTAGTTAAGAAAATATTTAACAAAACTATCAATCCATTTGAAAAGTGGAATTGGTCTGTTTTTATTGTTTTTCTTTTTTGGTTTGTAGGGCAAAATATTTATGTTGAAGTATTTATATATCATTTGCAATTAGGTGTAAGTGGAGATTTGTCATGGGGTCCTTTAATGCCATTGGGTTCGTATTACAATCCCACTCTTTTTGAAATCTATGGAAGACCTGTAACTTTTCAATCTCAATTAACTTGGGTGCTAATGACTCCAATAGTATATTTTTTAGCTATATATTTAAATAATAAATCAACTAATCAAAATGTATAAACGTTTACTTTTTTTGTGTATTATAGTTTTTGTATCCTGTTCAAAAGATGACTCTTTTGAAGAAGAAATTATTGTTAACCCAAATGCAAGTGCAAAAGTTATTGGATACTTACCATGGTATAGGTTTTCACAAAATGATAAAATTGAATATTGTAAACTCACCCATTTAAATATAGCGTTTGCTAATCCCGAATCTGATGGTACTATCATGCTTCCTAATAACTCGTCTGGAATTACCTTACAAAATATAATATCGACAGCTAAATCTAATAACAATGAAATTAAAATCTATATTTCTTTGGCAGGAGGTGGCATTGGGTCTGAAGCATTAGAAAGATGGAAGAATTTTCTTACTAACTCTCAAGATAGATCAGTACTTGTAAATAAGATTATTTCCTTTGTAATTGATAATAATCTTGATGGAGTTGATGTCGATTTGGAATGGGAAGCTGTTACTCAGGGTTACAGTGATTTTGTTATAGAATTAAAAAGTGCATTGACAAGTAAAGGAAAAGGAATGACAGCAGCATTCCCTGGAACAACCAGATTTAATAATATAACTAATGAAGCTTTAGAAACTTTCGATTTTATTAACCTTATGGTTTATGATTTTACTGGCCCATGGAATCCTACCGCATCAGGTCAGCATAGCTCATATGATAATGCTATTAAATCAATAAATTATTGGAAAAATACTGTCGGTATTTCAGGTTCAAAATTAACCTTAGGTGTGCCTTTTTATGGATATGATTTTACGAATTCTTCAAATGTTACATCTTTCACTTTTGGACAAATGGTTTCTTTAAACAGTTCTTATTCTGAACTAGACAATGTTGGATCTAAATTTTATAACGGTAGACCAACAATTAAATCAAAAGTAAAGCTTGCTGGAGAGCAAGTTTCTGGAATTATGATATGGGAGTTAGGTCAAGATTCTTTTTCTGAATATTCTTTGCTTAAAACAATTCATAGTGAATATAAAAATCTTGGTTTTAAAACAACTGAACTTTGTTTAGATTAGTTTTTAGGTAACTTCAGATTTACTGTCATCGATTTTTAAGTATTCTTTGTTTTCTAAAATTTCTTTAATAGTTATAACAGTTTCATAAAGATCAATAAAACTCACATAAAGAGGAGAATAGCCTAATCTAATGTTGTTTTCTGGTCGAAAATCAGGAATTATTTTTTTTCTATTTTTCTCACCTTTAACAAGGAGTTTGCAAATCTTCCAAGCATCTTTATGTTGAATTGTAATATGTGAACCTCTAGATTTTGATTCAATTGGTGATGTTATTTTTACATCAAATTTATTTAGCTCAATATTTATGATTTTTATTAAATATTCGCCTAATTCAATACTTTTATTTCTAATATTTTTTATTCCTGCTTCAAGTACAAGGTCTAGTCCGTTATTGACGGGAACTAGTGAAAGTACAGCAGGTGTGCCTGCTTTGAATTTATTTATATTTTTAGCAGGTTCATATTTATTTTCAAAATCAAAAGGTTTTAAATGTCCAAACCATCCTTTTACAGGATTTTGCATATGACTCAATAAATTATTAGATACATATAAAAAAGAAGGGGAGCCTGGACCACCATTTAAAAATTTATAAGTACAACCAATAGCAGCTTTTGTTTTAGACGCTTTAACATCAATGTCTATAACTCCAATTGCATGACTACAATCCCAAACAATTATACTTTTATTTTTTTCAGCAAATTCATTTAATTCTTTAATTGGATAAAGAAAAGAACTTTTATAGGTTACAAGACTTAAACAGTATATTCCAGGATTTTCTTTAATTGATTTTTTTAAAATATTAATGTTACAGCTTAAATTGTTACCATAATTTATAACTGTAATTTCTTTTTTTTCTGTGTACTCTTTTAACCCTTCAATAATGTAAATATCACTTGGAAAATTTAAACAGTCGGTTACTAGGTTCTTTTTAAATTGACAACTATTTAACAGAGAATATAAAATCTTGTAAAGATTTACTGATGTTGATTCGCCTACTAAAACTTCTTCATTATCCGAGTTAATTAGTTTTGACATTTTAAAAGAAGTTTTTTCGGATAATTTTAACCAATTGTCATTCCAGCTACGAATTAAATTTACTCCCCATTGATTATTAATTACTTCATTTAAATTTTTAATACTTTCAACAGGAAGTTTTCCTAGAGAATTTCCGTCTAGATATATTTCATTTGGGTTATTTATAAACTTTGATTTAAAAGTTTTTAAATTATCTGTATTGTCTTTTTCAATTGCAATTTTTTTTAAATCCATTTTTAAAACTTTTTAAAGTAAGGTTTTATGATTTTAACCCATTGCTTGTACATTTTTCTGCTTGGATGTAATCCATCCTCAGCTATTAATGAATTATCATTTAAAGCCTTTCTTGACATATCAGTCACATTAAAAAATGTAATATTATTTTTTTTACATTCATCATGAATCACCTTGTTGAATGCATTAATTTCATTAGTAATTATAGATCTGTTTCTGTCTTTTGCAAACGGAGTTACTCCCCAATCAGGAATTGAGACAACAATAACTCTTTCCTTTTTGTCATTAGCATATATAATAGATTTATTTAAAAGTAAGATGAAATCTTGTTTAAATTTATCAATACTTCTTCCCCTATATTGATTATTAACTCCAATTAGTAATGATACAAAGTCAAATTTTTTATTAAATTTTATTTTGTTTAGAGTGTCGATTAATTGGTCAGTAGTCCAACCAGATTTGGCAATGATAATCGGCTTGTTTAATTTATTTTTTAACGAATTAGATAATTGTACGGGCCATCTTTCAGATTCTTTAACGCTTTCTCCAATTGTATAACTATCTCCAAGAGCTAGGTATGAATAATTATTTTTATTTTGACTAAACGATATTAAAGGAATTATAAAAATTAATACTAATAATTTTTTCATAAAATTATTATTTGTTTAAATTTTTTAAGTTAACAAGAAATGACTTCTGTTCATCATTTAGTCCATCTGCTGTAAATATAGAAATACCGCTGGCTCCATTTTCTTTAGAAATATTATAAGCTTTTTCAAAATCTCCAGGATTCTTTAATGCTCCAGTATAAAGTCCAGAGTGAATTGGGAAGTCTACATCACTTACACCTTGTTTAGTTGCAAATCCAATCCAATTGATATTTTCTCTATAAAAATTATTGTATAACATAGGGTATGCAGAGTCCAAATTCCAATCATTCCATGCTTGTCTAACCATTTGTCTTGACATCTCAGGAAAAGGAAAAACAGCAGCAGTTACTTTTTTATTTTTAGAATGAGCAATATCAACAATCTCATTAACTAAGCTTGTGATTGCATTAAGTCTAAATTGTCTCCATTCAGTTGAAAGTTGAGGGTTTCTCATTTCTAATGGATTTTTGTTGAATATTTTTTTAAACTCTTTAATAGCTATCGGGTGGTAACCGTAATCATATTCTGGTAACTCAGTGTCTTGAACAATATTGTATTTAGGTTGTAAATCTGCTCCTAAAATAACATCTGGATATCTTACGTAATCCAAATGTACAGATTCAAGACCATCAACCTCCATTAACTGCTTTGCATTATTTATAATATGATTTCTGGCATCAGGATGAAATGGACTAAGCCATTGATAATAATTAACGTAAGCCCTGTAGTCTAAAGAATTATCTCCATTTCTATTGACTTGATACCAATCAGGATTTTTATTTGCAATAGTATCTCCAGGTCTATTTACTGTCCACATCCATCCATGCACTTTTATTTTTCTCTTATTAGCAATTGGAATAATTTTTCTTAATATTTCTGGTGATCCATGAATTAAAACTTCTGTTATTCCCAAAGAATCGTAATAACTTAATTTTTTCTCCCAATTTTTTTGAACAAATTCCTTACCCGCTCCAGTCCAAGTACTTATTGTAAAAGTATTCTCTTTAATTTCATTTCCACAGTTAATAAACAAAATTGATATTGCCAGCATTATAAGTTTTCTAATCATAATTTATTTTTAATTTTTCCTGTTTCATCTATTGAAAATTTAATATTTCCATCTTTAATAGACAAGGTAAACCCTTTGTCAGTTTTAAGAAAATTACATGAAACTTTTTTATTGTTGTCTTTTAGTTTGATTTTTATAAAAGTATTAGTATTTAATTTTTTTAAATATTTTAAATTACCAAATGACACTTCCCTAAATAGCGCATAAAGAATATGTTTAAGGGTTTCTTCTTTTGGTTTTAAATATTCATAATTATTCTCAGAAAAAACTAAGTAACCCCAGTTTTCAGGAAGATGCATATTAATAGTACCTTGTTGAGACCAAACCCAATTATACTCGGGAAGGTATTTATCATTTATTTTTTTTCTTAAGTATTTTCCATTGTTTAATTCGTAATCCCAATTTACTCTTGAAAAGTTTATTCTCCATACATCTCCTGATTTTGGATGATCATAATCTAAAGGTTGTTTTAATTGTGATATTTTGTTTAACGGGATAGCCATTTCTACAGTCCAGAAATTATCAATATCATTAGAATTATTAATTGTTCCATTTATGTTTACTGCTGATTTTAATTCTTCAATGTTCCAGCTGTTATCTGCCTTGCCTTTTAATCTGTATGGTCTATTTAAGTATAAATCCCAAACTGTTCCTAAGGCATTTATTTCTATTTCACCATAACTAAACACGTGATTGTTTGGGTTTATGAACACTTCAAAATCATTATTATAAAAGATTACAGCGTCTCTTTTAGTTATATCTCCCCAAATATGATTTTCATACAATTTAGCAAATACATATAAATAGTTTTCATCCCAAAGTAACTTTACATTAGTTTTTTGATTTGGAGTTTTAACTCCTTCAATATCAATAAAATCATCACTGTATTTAGCTTGTTTCCATACATTTTCATTATCCATACCGTCAATCAAAATTGAATCTAATGTTTTACTTACTACATAATGCTTTGGTGTAACTATTTTTTCAGATAAATCAACTTCAATCGTCTGACTTGTTTGACATCCAAATAACAATAGTGATAAAATCAATAAAAAATATATCCTCATTTAATTAAAAATTTAAATATGTATTAGTAATTTAAAGTTATTAAATATTGCTAATTATGAGAATCTTTCTTTTTATTTATTTTTTATTATCGAATTTAGTTTCAGATGAGATAAAGGTGATTTCTTATAATGTACGCTACAATAATCCAAATGATGGTAAAGATATATGGGAAAATAGAAGATCAACAATTGTAAATTTAATAAAAAACGAAAACCCTGATTTTTTAGGTTTACAAGAGGTTAATCATGCACAATTATTATTCCTAAACTCTAATTTATCAAACTATTCATTTGTTGGTGTTGGTCGTGATGATGGTAAAACAAAAGGAGAGTATAGCCCAATTTTTTATAATAATAATTTATTTGATTTAATTAAGTCAGATACCTTTTGGCTTTCCTCAACACCAGATAAAATTTCTGTAGGCTGGGATGCTTCAATGGAAAGAATTTGTACTTATGCAGTATTTAAGAGTAAAACAAATAAAAAAAATATTTGGGTATTTAACACTCATTTCGATCATATTGGAATGGAGGCAAGAGAAAAATCAGCTGATCTTATTATTAGTGTGATCAATAAATTAACTGAACCTGAAGACTATGTAGTTCTTACAGGAGATTTTAATTTATTAGATGATTCTAAACCGATAATGAATCTTCAAAGTAATTTTAATGACACCAATAAAAACCTTGAAAAAACAGATAAATCTTATGGTACATTTAATAATTTTAAATTAAATTTTGTTTCAAAAAGTAGAATTGACTATGTATTTGAAAAGAACTTTAAACTTATAAATTCACGTCACATTATTGTTAAAACGCCTGAGGGTCGCTGGGCTTCTGATCATCATCCTATTTTAGCTAAACTTAAATTTTAAATAATGAAATATATATACCTATTGATATTATTTGTAATCGGATGTTCATCCACAGATAATTTAGAGAATAATTTTGGAATAGTAATTCATGGAGGTGCAGGAACTATTTTAAAAGAAAACATGACTTTAGAGCTTGAGGAAAAATATAAAAATGCTTTAAAGGAAGCAGTCGTAATTGGCTATGAAATATTAAACGATGGTGGGACTAGTCAAAAAGCAGTTGAAAAAACTATTAATTATCTTGAGGATTCCCCATTGTTTAATGCAGGAAAAGGCGCTGTTTTAAATTTTGACGGTGAAGTAGAGCTTGATGCCTCTTTTATGGAAGGTAAAAATTTGAATGCAGGGGCTATTTCAGGATCTAAAAAAATAAAAAATCCAATATCAACTGCAATTAAAGTAATGAATTCTTCATCTCACGTTATGCTTTCTGGAAAAGGAGCAGATGATTTTGCAGTCGAACATAATATGGAAACGGTTGAGCAAAATTATTTTAAAACAGAAAGAAGAATTAATAGTTTAGAAAAAATTAAAAACATTGAAAATAATAAAGTTTCAAATTTGTCTAATAGTGATTACAGAGTTCAGAAACTTGGTACTGTTGGATGTGTAGCTTTGGATAAGTTTGGTAATTTATCAGCTGGAACTTCAACTGGAGGAATGACAAATAAAAAATGGAATAGGATAGGGGATGCTCCAATTATTGGTGCAGGAACATATGCTAATAATAAAAGTTGTGCAGTTTCTTCAACAGGTTGGGGAGAGTATTTTATAAGAGGGGTAGTAGCTTATGATATTGCTGCTTTAATGGAATACAAAAACCTTTCCATCAGAAAAGCAGCTAAAACTGTTATAGAAAAAATTTCCAAAATGGGAGGAGATGGTGGTGTAATCGCTATTGATAATCAGGGAAATATAGCTATGGAAATGAATACCTCTGGTATGTACAGAGCTCATATAAATTCAAAAGGTGAAATAGATGTTAAAATTTATAAATAATTAATTTCTATTATGAATGAACCATTAGCAGAAAGATTAAGACCAAAAAAATTAGAAGATTACATTAGTCAATCTCATTTAGTCGGGAAAGAAGGTGTTTTAACTCAACATATTAAAAAAGGTTTAATTCCCTCAATTATTTTTTGGGGTCCACCTGGAATTGGAAAAACTACACTAGCAAATATTATTGCTTTAACATCTGAAAGGCCATTTTACAGTTTAAGTGCAATTAATTCAGGAGTTAAGGACGTTAGAGACATAATTAACAAGGCAAAGCAAAGCGGTGGTTTATTCACTGCAAAAAATCCAATCTTATTTATTGATGAAATTCACAGATTTAGTAAATCTCAACAAGATTCTCTTTTGCAAGCGGTAGAAAAAGGATGGGTGACTTTAATTGGTGCGACAACTGAAAATCCAAGTTTTGAAGTTATTTCTGCCTTATTATCAAGGTGTCAAATTTACACGCTGAATTCGTTTAATAAAAATGATTTAGAGACGCTTTTGAATAGAGCCATAGTAAAAGATGAAGTATTGTCTAAAAAATCAATAAAACTTAAGGAAACTAATGCTTTATTGAAATTTTCTGGTGGCGATGCTAGAAAACTTCTTAATATTTTTGAGTTGATAATCAATGCTTATCAAAGTGAAGAAATAATTATCACTGATAAGACCGTTACATCCATGATTCAAAATGATACAATTCATTATGACAAGTCTGGTGACCAACATTATGATATTATATCTGCTTTTATTAAATCAATAAGAGGAAGCGATCCTAATGCGGCTGTATATTGGTTAGCTAGAATGATTCAGGGTGGGGAAGATGTCAAGTTTATAGCTAGAAGATTGATTATTCTTGCTAGTGAGGATATTGGTAATGCTAATCCAACAGCGTTAGTAATTGCAAATAATACATTTCAAGCTGTTTCTATAATTGGAAATCCTGAATCTAGAATAATTTTAAGTCAATGCGCCACTTATCTTGCATGTTCGGTAAAGAGTAATGCAACATATAATGCAATAAATAAAGCTCAACAAAAAGTTGAAGAAACTGGAAATATGTCTGTTCCACTTGAAATTAGAAATGCTCCTACAAAATTGATGAAAGAGTTGGGTTACGGTGAAAATTATAAATATGCTCACGATTTTAAAAATAACTTTATAAGTCAAGAATTTTTACCCGAAAAAATAAAAGGGACTGTATTTTATGAACCTGGCAATAATTCAAGAGAGAATCTTCAAAGGGAGTTTTTAAAAAAAAATTGGAAAGATAAATATGGGTATTAAAAAACCCTTGCAAGTTGATTACAAGGGTTTCTTTCAAATTAAACAAGCATAATTATTATTTTGGAATTCCTGAACCTCCAAAAGGAGCCCAGTTGGCGTGAACCATTTTCCATCCAGAACCTGTAGAAATCCAAACTGCAGACGCTCTAGTACTGTAATCAACTTTTTCATTAGTATCAGTAAATGTGTAAGCTCCATTTGCATAGAATCTTAACACAGCTGTGTTCATATCAGGTGAAAAATCGACTTCAATGTCTCTTAAATCAAAGCTATCCCAAGTAAAATTTCTTTTAGCTAAAAATTGCTCCTCAGTTTGTACATAAAATTCTGCTAAACTTGAATCTCCAGATGTTATCATCATATCCTCAGTAACATATTTTTTCCATTCTTCAAGATTTTGATCTTCTATTGCTTGTTGAACAGTCGATTGAGCTTCTTTTAAATCTTCTGTAAGTTTTTCTTTATTTAAATTTCTCCAGTATGTAACTAATTTTGGTTGATATGGTGAGGCAAAAGGAGCATTATCAAATGCCTTTAATTGATTGTTAAAAGCCTTTTGATAATCACCTTCCATTTCAGCAATTTCAGCTCTTGAATCTAAAGCGTTTAATCCATTGTGAAGTCTAAGAGAATAATCCAATGATTTATAAGCAGATTCATAATCACCATCTCTTGCGAATGCATATGCAATTGTGTTATAAGCACCAGCCGCAAGAGCGGGAAATTTATTTGCAAAAGCTTTATTTGCTTCAGTGTCTTGTCCAGCATTTAACCAATTAATTAATGCGCTATTAGGATGGTTATTTAAAGCCTTTTGAGCTGCTTCATTGAACTTATCATTAGGAGTTGATAAAAGCGAATACCATGCTTTTTCGATATCTGAAAGTTGCATTACATTTATTGTTTTTAATTTTTCAGTTCTAGTTCCGTTATTATTTCCAGCAGCAGCAGCTAATACTAAATTAGCGCACTCACAGTCATTATCTACAACTAATGCAGCTTTAGCCATTCCTATAGCAGTTAAATGCTCAAGATTAGAAAGTGAAGTTATAGCTTCGTTTACGATTTCAGAAGCTTTTTTGTTACATGATGTGTCTTCAATCCATTGTTGTGCATTTAGATTTAACATAAAGGCAAAACTTAAAATTGATGTTAGTAATGTTTTTTTCATAATTATTGTTTGTTTTTTAAGTTAATAAATATATTAAAAAATTTCAATTAACATTCTTTAAAGTATGTTTTTTTTGATTAAAATTATTATAATCCAATTAATTAGCATTTAATAGGGATGCTATGGTGTAATGTGTAGTTTTACCAAATATTATAAATATAGAATGGCAAATAGTATAAAAGAACAACAAGATATTTTAGAAAAATTAAATATTCATGTTTTAAATCCAATGCAAGAGGAAGCAATTCCTGTGATTAATAATACAACTAACACCATTCTTCTTTCACCGACAGGAACTGGAAAGACATTAGCTTTTTTATTACCTATTATTAAAGTTTTAAATCCAGATAGTGACGATGTTCAAGCATTGATTTTAGTTCCCTCAAGAGAATTAGCAATTCAAATTGAACAAGTTGTTCGAAATATGGGATCTGGTTTTAAAGTTAATGCTGTTTATGGTGGACGTGCTATTTCAAAAGATAAAATTGAAATTAAACACGTTCCCTCTATTTTGATTGGAACCCCAGGAAGAATAGCAGATCATTTTAGAAATGATCGATTTTCAAAAAAAAATATAAAGACTTTAATTTTAGATGAATTCGATAAATCATTAGAAGTTGGTTTTGAACAAGAAATGAGAGAAATTATTAACCAGTTGCCCCATGTGAATAAACGAGTATTGACGTCTGCCACTCAAAATATAGAAATTCCCGGCTTTGTTCGATTAAATAATCCAACAACTATAAATTATTTAAATAAAAAAGTAGATTCAAAATTAGAAATTAAAACAGTAAAATTATCTTCAAACAATAGACTACAGGTCTTATTAGATTTGATTAATTATTTAGGAAATCAAAATGGAATTGTATTCTGTAATTTGAGAGATAGTATAGATCAAGTAAGTCGTTTTTTAGATAAAAATAAAGTAAATCATAGTTGTTTTTCTGGTGGAATGGAGCAAAAAGACAGGGAGCGTTCATTGATAAAATTTAGAAATGGTACAAACCAAATTTTAATAGCTACAGATTTAGCATCAAGAGGAATTGATATTCCAGAACTAAAATTTGTTATTCATTTCGAAATGTCTAGAACAATCGAAGAATTTACTCACAGAAATGGAAGAGTTGCTAGAGTGAATTCTAAAGGAACTGCATACGTAATGAAATTAGAAAACAAGGATTTACCAGAGTTTATTAAAAATTCTAAAGTGATAAAGGTTTCAAATAATTTAATTCGAAAACCTCAGTTTTGGGAGACATTATTTATATCAGGAGGAAGGAAAGATAAAATTTCCAAAGGAGATATAGCGGGCCTATTTTTCAAGCAAGGTAATATTACTAAAGATCAATTAGGTGTAATTGAATTAAAACGTGATTGTGCTTTTGTAGCTGTACCTAAATCAATTTCTAAACAATTAGCAGAAAAGTTAAACAACACAAGACTAAAAAAGAAAAAAGTTCGAGTAACTGTTTTGAATTAAATTTAATCAATAAATAAAAGTATGAATAATAAAAAAGTTTCCTTCAATTGGGCTTTTAAAGAATTTATTTGGCCTAGAAGAAAAGTGGTGTCTTTTGGATTAGTTTTAATAATTTTTAGAAGTATTTCAGGGATAGTATTACCATATGCTAGTAAATCACTTATTGATGATGTAATTCCCTCAAAAGATGTTGATTCTCTTACTTTGTTATTGATAATTGTTTGTTCTGCATTATTGTTTCAGTCTATTAGTTCTTTTTCACTAACCCGAATACTAAGCGTAGAGGCACAACACTTAATTTCTGTTTTACGTGCAAAAGTTCAAAAAAAACTACTTACTCTTCCTGTAAGTTTTTTTGATAATAATAAATCAGGAGTTTTAGTATCAAGAGTAATGATTGATGTTGAGGGTGTTCGAAATTTAGTTGGTACTGGGTTAGTTCAACTAATAGGTGGAAGTATTAGTGCACTTATTTCTTTAATAATATTAATTAATATAAATGCAAAAATGACACTTTTTGTTCTTGTTCCAGTATCAATTTTTGCGTTGATTGCCTTAAAAGCTTTCGGATACATACGTCCTATTTTTAGAGTAAGAGGAAAAATTAACGCTGAAGTTACAGGTCGTTTAACTGAAACTTTAAATGGAATTCGTGTGATAAAAGGTTTTAATGCAGAAATACAAGAGCAAAAAGTTTTTGAAAGTGGGGTAGATCAGTTGTTTCAAAATGTAAAGAAAAGTTTGACAGCTACAGCATTTATTACTAGCTCCTCTACTTTTTTACTTGGACTGGCCTCAGCTGGTATCATGGGGATGGGAGGATATTTTATTATGAACAACACCATGACGTATGGAGAATTTGTTTCATTTACACTTTTTTTAGGTTTTATGATTGCACCAATTGTTCAAATGAGTAACATAGGTAGTCAACTTACAGAAGCTTTTGCTGGTTTAGACAGAACTCAGGAATTAATGAACTTACCAGAAGAGAATGATCCTAAAAATCGTAATATAGTGTTGGGAAAAATTGAAGGAAACCTTTCATTTAAAAATGTTTCTTTTGCCTATAATGATAAAGTAAATGTCTTACACGATATTTCATTTGAAGCTTCAAAAGGAAGTGTAATTGCTATGGTAGGTTCGTCTGGTTCTGGAAAATCAACTATCGCTGGATTAGTTACAGCATTTTTAAATCCAAATTCAGGACAAGTGTTAATTGATGGAGTAGATTTATCTAAGGTCGATCTTCGAAGCTATAGAAATCAACTAGGTGTCGTGCTTCAAGATGATTTTTTGTACGAGGGAACAATAAGAGAAAACATTCTATTTCCGCGTCCTGATGCAACTCTAAAGGAACTTGAGGAAGCTGTACAAGGAGCATACGTTAATGAATTTACTGATCGTTTTGAAAAGGGCATAGATACTCTTATAGGAGAGCGTGGAGTTAAATTATCTGGAGGTCAAAGACAAAGAATTTCTATTGCACGAGCATTATTAGCGAAACCTAAGATTGTTATTTTAGACGAGGCTACATCAAATCTTGATACACAAAGCGAGGCGTTTATTCAAAAAAGTCTTAGTTTATTAATGAGGGATAGAACTACTTTTGTAATCGCTCACCGACTTAGTACAATTCAAAAAGCAGATCAAATTTTAGTAATTGAAAATGGTGATATCGTTGAACGTGGAAAACATAAAGAATTACTTGCTTCAAAAGGAAGATATTACGAATTATATACATATCAAACTAGAATATAAAAACTCTTATTACCTTTCCGACTTTAATTATATATAAAATTCATGCCTAAACATATTTATTATTCAATATTTACTTTTTTAATTCTACTGAGTTTTTCATGCAATAACAATGAAGTAAATAATGATGTTTCTAAAAACAACAACAATGAAGTTAAATATTACGGAAAAGATTTTTTTAGAATTGAAGGAACAATAATCTCAGATTCATTGAAAGAAAGTCCTTATGATAGACTTCCTCTTTCTTATAAAGACAGTGTTAGAAAACCTGTTTGGGATTTATCAAAATCATCTGCTGGTTTATCAATTAGGTTTCTATCTAATTCCTCTACTATAAGTGCAAAATGGGAAGTTTTAAATGACTTTAAAATGAACCATATGGCAGATACAGGTATTAAGGGAATTGACCTTTACTTTAAGAATGAAAATCAATGGCAGTACCTTGCTACTGGTCGTCCTGAAGGTTTTTTTAATGAATATACCCTTGTTCAAAACATGAATAATGAATTAAGAGAGTATAAAATATTTTTACCTCTTTATGATGGCGTTAAAAATATTGAGATTGGGATAGATTCAACTACTATAATTAAAAAGTCTAAAGAAAACTTAAAGAAACCCATAATTTTTTATGGGACAAGTATTACACAAGGAGGATGTGCCACTAGACCAGGAATGGCACATACTAACATTATTTCTAGAAATCTTGATATTGATGTAGTCAATTTTGGATTTAGTGGTAATGGACGTATGGAACAGCCTATAGCCGAATTAATTTCGGAAAATGAGCCATTATTCTATGTTATTGAATGTATGCCGAATATGATTAGTGCAGAAAATATTTCTAAAGCTACAATTCCACTTGTAAATACAATTAAGAAAAAAAACCCTGAAACTCCTATCATATTTGTTGATCATTTTGATTTTTCTTTTTCAGTGTTAGATAATCAAGTAAAAAGACATACAGATTCAATGAACACAGCTTTAAAAACCGAATTTAAAAAAATGGTAGATGATGGCTATGAAAATATTTTTTACTTAGAGAGTAAGAACGCATTAGGCTCCGATTATGAAGGAACAGTTGATGGAGTTCACTTTACAGATCTTGGTTTTATTAGATATGCTGATTTTTTAATGAAAAAGTTTAAAGAACTTAAGTTAATAGATTAAACCTTCTTATATATTAATACCATTATTACACCGCTCAAACATACTTATCAAAACACCTTTTATCAAAAGGAAACTGATATTATTTGAGTAGCGTATGAAAAAATTAAAAATTACTATCTAGATTTTTCGTTTTAATTAATATTTCTCAAACCCTCATAAATTACAATACTTACAGCATTTGCTAAGTTTAAACTTCTTACATGATTACTATGAATTGGAATTTTATAAAGTTTATCTGAGTTTTTAGTTAATATGTCTTTTGACAAACCAACAGACTCTTTTCCAAAAACAAGAAACATATCATCTTTATATTCAATAGAATAATAACTCTTTTCAGCAGAGCTTGATAGATAGACCATGTTTTTATCATTATTTATTGACATAAAATCATTTATATTTTCATAAATCTTTACAGAAATATGTTTCCAGTAATCTAGTCCAGCTCTTTTTAATCTAGTGTCATTTATTTCAAATCCAAATGGTTTTACTAAATGTAAAATTGATCCCGATGCTAAGGTTAGACGACCAATATTTCCAGTATTATTGGGTATTTCAGGCTCTATAAGTACAATGTTAAACCCCATTTTATTTTATATTTTAAATTCTAGACTTTAAGATAGTTAAAAGTAGTAAAGGGAACGATTCAGGCAACCAAAAATAAAAACCCTTGTAAATCAATGGCTTACACGGCTTATTGTAGAGAAGAAGGGAGCTATTTTGATTGCACTAAGAATTGAGTTAAATTTAAAAATATGAAAAAACTCATTTTATTAATACTGTTCGTTGTATCGTGTAATAATAATTCAGATTTAAAACCTCAAGTTATAGCTTATTATGCTGGTGATGAGAAATCGATTGATGAATTTGATTTAAATGGAGTTGATCAAATAATATATAGTTTTTTACATCTCAAGGAAAATAAATTAACTATTGACGATATAAAAGACAGTCTAACCTTAGTGAATATTGTTAATCAAAAAAAGAATTATCCAAAATTAAAAGTATTAGTTTCTTTAGGAGGTTGGGGAGGATGTGAAACTTGTTCAGATGTTTTTAGTTCAGAAAAAGCTCGAACTGAGTTTGCAATCTCTACAGCTGACATAATAGAATCATTTAATGCAGATGGAATTGATCTTGATTGGGAGTATCCGGGAATTTCTGGATATCCAGGACATAGTTACAAGCCTGAAGATCGTGAAAACTTTACAGACTTAATAGTTCAACTTAGAAAGTATATGAAAAAAAATGACATATTAAGTTTTGCTGCAGGCGCATCTAATAGATTTTTTGAAAATTCAATTGAATGGGATAAGGTAATGCCTTTGGTTGATAATGTTAATCTTATGACCTATGATTTTTATGGATCAGGCTCAACTAAAACTGGACACCACACAGCACTATCTTCGAA
>Ga0209832_1000229_pt1 | contig 38677 bp, 76 predicted proteins | sample COGITO_mtgs_1104_2_FD_185516 | JGI IMG/M metagenome (GOLD analysis project Ga0209832, IMG submission 185516) | Pelagic marine microbial communities from North Sea - COGITO_mtgs_110407 (SPAdes) (version 2) | ecosystem: Environmental > Aquatic > Marine > Epipelagic ...
TACTACAGTTTCTTTTCTTCCTTTTTTCTGTCAAAAAACTATCCCATTTACTTAACATGGCACTTTCCCCCCTATGTTTACAAGTGACTCCATCTCATCATTAGCCGTATAATCACTGACCGACTCGTTGTAATCATTGTATAAAATAATTTTAGCCCAACCGACATACTTGTCTGACTTGTCAAAAAAATTCAGGTCGCAATCATCAACAGTTTCAATATCCTTAATGACTTCCATGTAGTCCGTAGATTTATTTGTTGACCACTCCTCGCCATTGTTTACAGAGATAGAATACCCTTTCTCTATGGCATTTAAAACTATTCCTTTGTAGCCGTAGTAATAGCCTGACTCGTTGTTATCTTCATACAATGCTAGAACTTCTTTAAGTGTATATGTTTTCATGTTTAAACAGTCTCCTTTTTCCAATCGCTATCAATTTCATAACCCATAACCCATTCAAAAAAATCATCATCAGTATCTTCAAAAGCGTTATAATTAATTGAATCCCAATTTAAAAAATTTAAATACTCTAAATATAATCTGTGTTTTTTTCTTAAATCTTTTTTAATGTCCATTTTCATCTCCTTTTTAAATGTTGCCAAATGCAATGTCATATGCAATTTGTGATTTAAAGAAATTATGACGAAGCCCTACATTTGCCATGTCATGAATATTTATCAATCCATCTTTTAATACTTCTTGAGATAAATTAATAATCAAAGAGCCATCATCAACATATGAATCTACAATGTATTTCCAATCTACAACCATTTCCCATTGCCACCAATCTACCTTAATTTGATTAAACTTTAATATGCCTTGCACACTTTCATGTTTATACATAGAGCCATTGTAATCTTGAGTGCCTACAATCACAATTCTAATAGAGTCATCATCATTAATATCTTGATACTCACTTGCAAAGAACAATTTTTGTATTACATCTGTGCATAATTCTTTTCTTGTCGCTTTCATAATATATTTTCCTTTTTAAGTAGGGGGCGTTTAAACCCCCTGTTGATTAATTAGCTTTGGAGTGTTCCCAAAGTAAAGACTTGTAAAAATACGCTCTAAATTCTGCAAAGGTTAATTTTTTAGTATCTTCAAATTCTAAATTTTCCATTGCTTTTACTATTATTTCTTCTTTATATTTTCTTGCTAATTGTTTTTCTGCTCTAAAAATCTTCTTACCTGATTTTTTTCTTTTTAAATTTTTTCCAATTTCATATGACATAATATATTTTCCTTTTGTTAATTAATTAATAATTGCATATTGCATTAGTATCTGCAAATCTAAATTGTGTGGATTATCTTTTACTTCTTTTCTTGATAATCTTTTGATTGCTTCTACTTCTTCTTCTTCCCTACCAAAACATATTTTGTTTATAATTACCTGTTTAAACAAGTCCATGCTATTTCCTTTTGTTAAGTGCGAATTAGCACCATGTAGACATTGTTACATAGCTGAATAATAATGTCAACTATTAATTACAATTAATTATAAAGCCTTATATTAGTAATATTCTGTTTAAACGCTAAAAAACGGCTTCATATAAAGCCCGTAGTGCGATTTAAATAAGGTAGTTGACACTATACCATTCCCGTTTTTAAGAATTTCATCATGGTTATCTGATAAGCTTTATCGTTTTTCTGCTCTAAAGACAAGACCCTGTAATCAGGGTCGTCTCTATGTTCCTGTTCATCATCTAAAATTTCTTGATAAGCTTCATCAAATAAACTTTCTAAAACTTCATCATTATTATTCATCATCTTCTAACTCCACTTCAATTTCTATTTCATCATCATCATCTAATTCAAAAAATTTTCCGTTGTAACCCATCTTTGGTTCATCAGGGTTAATCCAATCTTCGTCTCGTCTTTCCATGTTTAAACACTCCTTTTTACATTTTAGATATGTCGTCTAATCTCATGTCAACGACTTCAGATTTAATATCGCATACTTCTTTTGCAGTGTCAACAACAAATGATTTTGATATTAAATTATTTTTTATATACTCATAACAAAATGGATAAACTTCCCACTTATCAATCAGGTTCATTTTCCATGCCTTAAATCTTAAAAAAATTTCTACTTCTTTATCTTCCATTAAAAAATTAATCATCACTGAATCCCCCCTTGAAATTCATTTTCTAAAAAATCATCAATGTCTTGAAAAATTTTATCTAGCGTTGAGTCATTTAAAATTTTGCTAGTTAATTTTAAATCTAAAACATTGCCATTATCCAACCTTACTGTTGTTGGTATATTGACATCTATATCGTAGTCATAATTACTCATCTTCATACTCCTCATATTCTTCAGTTATATAATCATCAACAACATTTGCTACATGGCTTTTATGTATATCTATTTCAACCTCGTTGTTATCTTCATCATATCCAACTATTTTCCACGCTATTATTTTCATCTTAATTCTCCTTTACTATTGAGTTATATTCTTCTCGGTTAATATCATAAAATAACTGTGGTCTTGAGTTATACCAAAGTGATTCTAGATGTTTCTGTATTAATTTTTTCTTGGTAAAATTTTTGTTAAGTTTTTTACCGACTATGTTAAATAACTTTTCTTGGTTAATATTCATTCTCATTCTCCTATAATGTTGGTATGCACTGTAAGTTTCTATTGTTAGTCATAAGAGAGCCACCATCATTGCCCTCATCATCTGCACTTGGTGTAATAATAGTGCCATCATCTAAATGAATTTCACAAGGTCTTTTATACCAACCCCATTCAGTCGTTTCATCTAATGGTAGATATTTAACCGCTACAATCTTTTTGCCTACTAAATACTTTGCTACTTTTTCTGTCCATATTTCTTCGCTATTCATTGTGGTATCTCCTCTACTGATTCTTCTGAAAATCCTAGAACATCAATCGTATTGTCTAGGTGTTTAAACAACTTTACATCTCCATGTCTGTTCAATACTTCCTCACCTGTTTCTTGGTTTACTTTTGCTAGTAAATAACCAATCACTTCATATTCATAATCTCTCATTTTTGCTCTCCTTTTATTAATTCAATATCGTAAAAGTTTTCATCACAATCCAAACAAACATATGGATAATTAATTGTGTTGTCAGTTTCTTTAATTACTATTTTGTTGCATTTAGGACAGTTCATTTTTCGTCTCCTTTTATTAATGTAAAGACATAATGACATAATACATAAATAAATGTCAACCTTTTTATTTGTTATTTTTAAGTTATTGATTTATAAGTTTAAACAGACTTACTCTAGAGAGGCTCTAGACAACCTCTAGACAATGTATATAACAGATTAGATAAGATTAGAAAAGAATATATATATGGGTGATGATGATGTTTATTTTTCAGACTTTACTTGACAATCTTTTTTGTTCATCATAAGATGACATCTCAATCAATTAACAAGGAGTTAAGAAATGGAAAAAATTACATTTGAATATCTGCTAAAATTTTAGAAATCAATCTGACATTGCAGACAAATTACAAATCAGTAGACAAGCAGTTTCAAAATGGTTTATCAATAAGCAGATTCCAAAATTAAGACAATACGAAATTCAGGAGTATTTAACAAAAACTGTTTAAACATAAAAAGGAAAAATAATGTTTAAAATAAAAAATTGGGACAAGTTCCAACATTACAAACATAAAAATAAAATGAGTTGGTATAAAATGTATGGTGGCGATATTTTAAATGATGTAACTTACATGGAGTTATCAGAAACGGAGAGATTGTTTTTAAGAGAAGCGTGGGATTTGGCTTCGCAGTTTAATGGTGTATTACCTGACATGAAATCGTGTGCTTTTCGTTTAAGACAAGATGAGGAAAAGTTAAAAAAAATATACGACAGTTTAAACGCAAAAAATTGGTTCTATGAAGTAACAGAGCGAGACCTAAAAAAAGAATCAATGTTATCAGTTTTAAAATCTGAAGTTGTAAAAGGCACTGCTGAACATTTTGAAAAATGGTGGGAGTCGTTACCTGACAAAAGAAAAGTAAACAAGAAAGGTTGTTTAGAAAAATGGAAATCAAAAAAACTAGATGACATTTCTAAAAAAATTATTTCTTGGACTTCTACTATGAAAAAAACGAGAGAGTGGTTAGAGGGTTTTAATCCTAGCCCTGAAGTTATCATTAATCAAGAAAGGTGGAATGATAATCCTAAATCACCAACACAAATCAGAGGTGCTTTATGAAAACTGATGTCGGTAGCATTGTAGAGCAGTTGACTATCAACAGAAAAACTTTGCAAGAGGGTGGGTTTTATGAAGAAGAAACAGACTTTAAAGTAAAAACGACAGATAATTTAGTAGATGATGTAAAAAATTATTATCGTAATGAGAAAAACTCTGGGTTTTCTTTAGGCTTTCAAAAAACTGATGAGGATAGTAATTTTCTTGTAAGGCGAGGAGAGGTAACAATCTTGACAGGCAGTTCAGGGTCAGGAAAAACTACTTTCTTATCACAGGTATTACTTAACTTAATGACCTATACAAATGTTTTAGTAGCAAGTATGGAGATGAGACCTGTTATACAGATAGCAAAAATGATTCAACAAACAGGAATCAGAGAAGCGAATGACCAACATATTGAGGAGTTTTGTGAAAAATACAAAAATAAGTTGTGGTTATTTAATGCTCAAGGAACAACATCTGAAGATGATTTAGTTGCTAGCCTACATTTCGGAAAAAATGTGCATGATTGTGATGTCTTTGTTATAGACAGTTTGATGAAAGTAGATAGCATTGCAGAAGATGATTACGCAAGTCAAAAAAAGTTTATCAACAAAATTAGTTGCCTTGCAAGAGACCTTAACATTCATGTGTTCTTGGTTGCTCATACTAAAAAATTAGCAGATGAAACAGTGATACCTGACGCTTCACACATTTTAGGTAGTAGCCACATTAGAAACCTAACAGACAATATTATCTGTTTGCATAGAAGAAAAGATATAGAACAGGCAAAGATGTTAGGCGAGTTAGAGGAAGGAGATAATCCTTGCACTTCATACTTGATGGTTCAGAAACAAAGAAACCATCCGTTTGAGGGGACATTTTCTTTTTGGTTTAATAAGTTTAAACAGAGATTTTCGGAGAGACCATGCTAACTGCTAATGAGTTTATTAAGAAGTTTAAACGCACTTTTAAAAGTGCAGAATATAGAGCAACAAGTAAAGATGGAAAGGTTTATAAATCAAAAGGTTTTGATAAATTAAATAAACAGTTTGACAAACAAAATTAACAGTGTATTGTAATAATAACTTTTAACAAGAAAGGAGAAACACAATGAGTCAATCAACAGAATTATCACTTGCAGTTCAGCAAGCAGAATCACAAGACCAATTACAACAAGAGATGGCTAAAGACTATCAAGAGATGGAACAGATGTCTCAACTTGCCTACAAACAACAAATCATAAATGAAATATTTGGGGGTAAGTCATGAGTAAATACGCAGAGTTAAGAAAGATAGATGTTAGCAAATATACAGAGAAGAAAGGTAAGTTTACTTATCTATCATGGGCTTGGGCAGTAGATACTTTATTGCAACATGATGAGTTAGCAACATGGGAATACAGAGAGCCATATAAATTACCTGATGGCAGTATAATGGTGTTCTGCATAGTCAGAGCATTTGGTAAAGAGATGACATCTCAACTACCTGTTATAGACTTTAAGAATCAAGCCATTAAGAATCCTAATGCTATGCAACTCAACACAGCTATGCAAAGATGTTTAGCAAAAGCTATATCATTACATGGCATTGGTTTGTATATCTATCAAGGAGAAGATTTGCCAGAAGGAGATGTTTTAGAACGCATAGAGAACATATACAAAGAGCAAGGTGTAGCTACGGCTAGACAATACTTTAATGGTTTAAACGAGGCAGACAGAAAGTTATGTATGCCATTTATAGAAACAATTAAAAAGGCTGTTTAAACATGGAGCAACGCACAGATGAGTGGTTTCAAGCTAGGGTAGGTAAGGTCACTGCTAGTAATGTAGATAATGTCATTGTTAAGGTTAAGAATGGCGAGAGTATGTATAAACGAAAATACAGAACGCAACTCATTACCGAGCAACTGACAGGAAAGCCTGTAAAGATATTTATGAATGAGGCTATGAGACATGGGGTTGAGTATGAAGATGAAGCTAGAAACGCTTACATAGCAAAGCTAGGACTTCTTAAAGATGTAGATGTTAAAGAGGAGGGCTTTGTAGACCACCCAACAGTTATGATGTCAGGGGCTAGTCCTGATGGTATGGTATCAGATGAGGGACTCATAGAAATCAAATGTCCCCAACCAACAACGCATACGGAAATATTGCAAAACGCAGTAATCCCAAAAAGATATATTCATCAAATGCAATGGCAGATGGCTTGCACAGGTAGGAAGTGGTGTGATTTTGTTTGCTATCACCCTGATTTTGGTGACTATAAACTCTTTATCAAAAGAGTAGAAAGAGATGATGATTTAATAGGTCGTCTAGAAAGAGATATTCATGAGTTTGCAATAGAGGTCATGGATTCAGTTAAATTTATTAAGGAGAACAACTAATGGCAACAGTAGGAATTTCAGCAAGTATTGATGTAACAAAAATTGATAAGTCTAAACTTATTGATGGTAAGAAAGGCACTTATCTTAACTTAACAGCATTTGTTAATTTAGATGAGAAAGACCAATATGACAACAATGGTATGGTAACTCAATCAGTAACAGCAGAAGAAAGAGAAGCTGGGACTAGAGGTGCTATATTAGGTAACACAAGGGTATTTTTTACGGATGAAGGAGGTAGTAATACAACTGCTCCACAAGCTAAAGAAGGTTTTGACCAAGTGTCAGAAGATGTGCCGTTTTAACTAGGGGGATTGGGGGCTAACCGCCCCCTTTTTTTTACTTGTTCATTACATACATTGTAACTTCAAAGCCAAATCTCATTTCAGTAGCTGATGGTTTTGTCCACATAATTAAGTTCCTTGTTGGTTAATCAAGGCTTTATTTTAATTGCAAAGTAAGTTTAAACAGAGTGAACAATGTATGAGTTTTACCTAATGATTATAAGGAGTAAAAATGAGTGATACGATAAACCCTGACCATTACAAGAAAGGGGGTATAGAAACAATAGAATATATGCAAGCCAAGATGAGCAAAGATGAGTTTTATGGCTACATCAAAGGCAATGCACTAAAGTATATTAGTAGAGAGGGATTGAAGTCAGAAAAATTAACTGACAAGATAGATGACTGTAAGAAAGCAATATGGTATCTTGAACAAATGATTAAAGTCCATCAAACAGAACTAAAGGTTTTGGAAGTTAAAGCCAAGCAAGATGAATGGATTGATGACGAATTGCATGACGAAGATTAATAAACAAGAAGTATATTTATATGGAGATAAGTTTGTTTGCCATAAGTGTGGTCGTGATGCTATGTTTATGGATAGTGATAAGAAATGGTATTGTTCGTTTAATTGGTATGACATAAAGGAAAATCATGGAATCTGCAAAAACGATAAAAATACCAAGTAATCCTGTTTGCCATTCATGTAAAAAGAAAGCAAAAATATATTCTAATGGGAAATGGTGGTGTTGTTTAAACACAGAAATGGGAGAGTTTAATTCATCAGGTTTTTGTAAGGAGAAGAAATGAATATCAGTTGTCCTAAATGTAAAGATGTAGAAATGATATGGGGAAATGATTGGGACAATGATGATGACATGGATAGTAAATATTTAATATGGAGTCAGTATAGTTGCCCAAAGTGTGAAACGATAGTTAATGTATATTGGAGTGAGGAAGATGGCGAAGGGAAAAGAAGCACTAAAAAAGAATAAAGATGAATGGAAAGAACATCAGTTTATATATGATGGGTATAAATTTACAATGACTTACAATAAAAAAGATTTTAATATTGCACATGAACTAACAGGAAGGATTATAACTAAAGGAAACTTTAAGGAGTAAATCATGATTGAGTTTGCATTTGTAATGGTAATCAATTTAGCACCAGAACCTTTAACAGATTGGCAATATGTTGGCTCATTTAATAGCTGTCAAGAAGCCGTTTTATATGTAGACTTGCACTATCCAGACCCAAACAAAGTTGAAATGGAATACAAGTGTTTAAACAAAGAATATATACACCTACCAAAAGATACACAAATTAAAAACATAGACATGAAAAACAACAGCGTAAGATATTATGATAAACATAAAGTATGTAAAGTAAGGAGAGATTGTGATGGGTAAAGGCAGTGGAAAAAGAAAGCAAGATATTACTGATGAAGAATTAGAAGAAAATTGGAACAGAATATTTAAAGGCAATGTTGTCAGAGAGGAGGATAAAAAAGATGGCGATAAGCCCAACGCAAAGGACTCTGAAGAAGCTACGGGATAGTGGTGATTACCCTTTAGTCGCTATCGTAGAGAGATGGAACGCATTTGCCAAGATACGACAAGACTTGTTTGGCATAATAGATTTACTAGCAATAGATATTAAAGGCAACACAGTAGGAATCCAAGTTACTAGCTACAGTAACATTAGTGCAAGGGTAAAAAAGATGGAGGATAGTGATGCTATTCACTATTTAAGAGAAGCAAATTGGGTGCTACTTGTTCAAGGGTGGCATAAGAAGAATAACAAATGGGTTTGTAGAGAGGTAGATATATCATGAGTAGATACACAAAAGAAAAATATGATGAGTTTGGCACAAGGGCAAAAGAGTTTATAGAAAAAAATCCTGATGCTAGTAGAAGTAGAATTTCGGCTTATGCAGGTGTTTATGCAGGAACATTAGATAGAATACAAGAAGAATACGGCTTTGTAATGCCAAAACCTATGACACCACAACAGAAAAGAAAAGCAAGTAACTGGGGAACAATACTGGGTGGATTAAGCAAGAAATGAGGATAGTTCGGCTCATGAACATACTAGAAGATTGGGCAAGGTGGATGAAGCAAGATAGCCATAGGTTAGGTTACCCTAACAAGACATCTTATTTTTCTACGGGTGGAGAGTCTACTTCTGAAGTGTTTGAGGATATGGTATCTGAATCTGATATAGACAATGTTAAGATTGTTGACTCTATTATAGACGACTTACCAAAGCAACAAAAGCAAGCCATTAACTATCGTTTTCTAGGTGGCAACAAGCCTATGTATTATGAAAGAGATTTAGAGTTAGCTATAGACAATCTTTTAACTATCGCTGGAAGAAAGATATATGCTTAAAGACAAAATTAAATATTGTTTTGATTATGGTAAATCTGCTGAAAAAAGATTTGCAGAAAAGCATATGACAAATATTGTTTATTCAAACAAAAATCAAGATATTTATGAGCATTGGGATGTAATGGGACTTTTAAAAGAAATAGGTAATGTTAGTAAGTTTGATGTTAAAACTACTAAAAGGTTAGACCATAGCTCTGACCCAAGTGTGGGTGTAATGGAATCAGTTTGGGTAGAAGGTAAGAATGTAAATGGAAAAGATGGGTGGATAAGAGGCAATTCTGATTATATTGTTTTTGAAAGAGAAGATACTTGGATGGTCGTAAATAGAATTGAATTATTAAATTTAACTTTATTAAAATTAAAAGAGAATAATTACAAAAAAGGAAAGGGTGTTTATCTTGTTCATACAAGATACAAAAGAAAGGATAAAGTAACTAAAGTATTATTTAAAGATATTAAAACTATTAAGCATTTTGAACTACAAAAGTAGGTAGGGCTACCCCTTAACTAATCTATTTAAAGCTCACCACGAGCCTCTGGCGAAGCCAAAACAAAGCGTTTAAACGATAAGTAGTAAGAATATGAAGTATATTAGCAATAACACCAAAATAACTGTTGCTAAAGATGCTAATGTATTTAATAGGTTTTTTTGTTTACGAGTCATATTCTGTTGTGTTTAAATGTATAGAATCAACAATCAGCTCAACACTAGAGCCATCATCTAAAAATATAGTCATTGTGTTTTCACCATAAACAATATCAATATCATCTATTGTTTTGTCCATCATGTGCTTGGCTATAAGTAATATATCCATTATTGAGAGTATATCATTGTTCCTTTCTTGTTAATGATTAACGCTTTTTTCCTAGCACTCTTTCCATTTTCTGGAAAAGCCAAATGAACCCATTTATCAAACTCCAAAATAATCTGGTCATAAAGAATATCAGACCTAAAAATAGCATCCACAATGTCATGAGGGTCACCGAACTTTGGGCAAGTAAAGTCGCAAGCCAATCCTCTAATGTGTGCCGAAGTTGGTTTAGAGCCGAGTAATGTATTAAGCTCCAAACAACGATAGCCACTGCTAATAAGTATAGGATTATTATTAAGTAGTTCTCTAACATTTTCCATGCTCCATGCTGTTATTAATAGATTATCTAACACTTCTTGAGATGGTGTGTTATCTATATCTTTTCTTGTTGCTGTCTCGCTAAAAGTTAATTCTTCCACAGTAAAATTAGGAGATGCTTTTATCATTTAGTTAATCCATTTTTCTTTTCGTAGCTACGCAAACCTCCCAATCCCAACATACCCATTAACACTGGTAGCATTGTAGATGTATCAGCTTGTGGAACTATAATACCTAAAGGATGTAATAATGGCGATATAAGAAAGTTTACAGCAAAACCTGCAACACATATCCAACCTACTGCTGGTCGCCACCCTGATTGAAACCATGCTCCTTTAGCATCTTCTTTATTTACTGCTATCTGTGCTAATGCAATTTCATGTGCTTGTTTTTCTGCTAATGTAGATATTTCAAAAGCTATTTTTTGTTTAGTGTCTGCATCAGGTATAAATTTATCTAATAGTGCAGAAACTGGTGCTATAAGTGCTTGTAACATTATTCAATCCATCCATATAATAAACAAAGTGCAATAGGTGTAACAGGTAATACGGCTAATAAACCTAATCCAATAACAATAGGTTTAAATAATATTTTTTTTAGTTTATCCATTGTTTAAACACAATAGTAACTAGTGAAGATATAAATGCAGCGATTGCCATACCTGCCCAAAAGCCACCCTTTCCTTGATTAGCTAGTGCTAACATTTCTTTCATATCTCTTGAAAGTTCATCTTGGCTTTTCTGTAGATGCTCTATCTGCTCTTTCATTCTTCCAAATTCTTGTGGGTTAATATCAGGCATTATCTTCCACCCCCAATAATATCTATTGTGGTGTATTTGTTATCATCTTCTAACAGTGGAGCGTATTGTGTTTTAGTTGAGTCTAATAAGCTAGGAATAAATGCACTTGCTCCCACACCTTTTCTACTTGCTAAAGCATTTAACATACCACTACCTGTAGGCATATAATTTCCAGAGCTTAATTTTCTTTGTGAATTTTTACTTAATAATAAATTAGGAATAGCTTTTTCTGCTCCTAATAATAAAGGAATACCATATCCACTTGAAGCAAACCCAACACTACCATATTTTGCAGTTTGAAGAAGCCCATCTTTAAGCAAATCATATTTGGATGATTTACCAGCAGGTTTAACTACACCTCCATATTCTTCAACAAAGTCCATAATTATTTTACCTTCATCTTTTACTGGGGCTTTGTTTCTTGTGTTTTTTTTGTAAAAGTCTAAAGCATCTAAATTTCCTTTTTTAACAGAACTTTCTACATTAAATGCTCTAGCAAAACCTTGTTTAGCTTCTTGTAAGTTACGAATTATTTCTTTGTCACCATATTTTTTAGCCACAAAATCAAGCTCTGCTTCTGCTTTGTCTAATCGTGCTTTTTCTTTTTCTATTTTTTTGTAATTAATATCCTGTCCATCTCTATCAGCTTTTTTTCTAGCAGTTCTCCAAGCATTTGCATAATCTAATTTTATTTTTTTTATATCTTTTAGTATTTCTGCTCCACTTCTAGAATAAACAGTTTTAGTTTTAGATGGTGGTGGGGTTATTGTTTTCATAATTGGGTTACCACTTCCATCAAGAAGCCCCGTATCTATTTGTTCTGGTTTACCTTTTGTAGTTTTACTTTTTTGCAAAACAACAGGTTTATAAGATTTAATAGTATCATATGTACTTTTGTATTTGTTTGCAACGAAATCTACCATTTTTGTTAATGGAGTTGTTTCTGGTATATCCATAATAGGATTACCATTTTTATCTTTTCCACCTACAAACTTTCTAGCGTTTTTGTCAAATATTTTTTGATTAATTTTTATAGCGTTGGCTTTTGTGTTGCCTAATAATGATTCTGCTGTCTTTCTAATTCTTCCTGCTTGTTTAGTAGAGCTAGGAGGAACAACAAATCCTTCTTCAGTAAATTTTGATAATGTAGCATCTACATCAGCCATTTGAGATTGTTTTACATCTGCTTTAGATTTTATCTTATCAAAAAGCATACCTGTTGGTTTAGTAATAATTTGTGTTGGGTCTATAGCACTACTAACTTTATTTCCTACCTCCCCTAGTTTTTGAAGTTTAGAAGAATACTGTTGTGCTTTTAATGGGGTAGTTATACCACGACCTAAAACACTTAAATCTAGTAAACTAGTAATAGGTTTTTCAGCTAACCTTTTCTTTATACCACCTTCTGTAGCAAGCTCACTAAATTCGTCTGCAATAATACCCCTATACTTACGATACTTTTCCATTTTTTGAGGGTCAGCGTATTTAGATAAACCTAATTCATCTACTAATTTAGACATACCTGCTGAACCTAAATCTATTATGCCTTCCATAGTTTTTACAGGGGAAGTAACGGCTTGAACTGCTCCTGCACCAAGATTATAAAGGTCACTACCAATGTTTCCAAAAGCAGCACTAGCTACCTCTCCTGCTGTTGAGTCAGCAGTAATTTCATCTTTTGGTAAATTTAAACCTGTAGCTTGTCTAGCTTGTTCTTCTGTAGGAGGACTCTCCCCTGTAAGATGAAAAGTTCTACCATCTAAAGTTACTTCATATGTTGGCATTTAATTTCCTTATTAAAAAATTTCTTTAACTGTATATGGCTTTTGAACAGGCAGATTATTTCCTAACCCCATATCCATATTCATTGTTTCAGTTCGCTGTTTTTGTAATGCCTCTTTAAAGGTAGCTGGAAAAATATGTCCTACATTAGCATCTTTTAAAGAACCGCCTAAATCATAATTATTGTAATATTCTTCACCAAAATTCATTAAGTATTTGTTTGATTGTTTTGTTACCATATCTTCACCCATTCTGTGTAGCAGTAACATTTCTTTATATAAGGCTTGAGGTGAACTAGTGTTTTGTAATGCAGCAGCGGCATTAATAAACATCTGAACTTCTCTATCAGAGACATTACCTACAGCACCACCAGTTGAGTTGTTATTTCTCATTTCTTGAATTTGTTTAATAAATTCTTTATTTTGAATTAAGGACAAAAGATTAGCTGCATCTTGACCATCTGTTTGAAAGCCATACTTACCTGCTTTAAGGTTTATCATTAACCTTCCCATACCACTTTGCATATCCTTTACAGCTTCTGGGTTAGCCATTAATCTTCTAATAACTTTATTACTTCTTGCAACTGTGTCCATCATATAAGCAGCAGCTTTCCCACTATCATTACCATTTTTTTCAAATTCTTTCATTTTTAACATTACATTATCTGCATTTAATCTTGGGTCTAATGCTTTTTGTTGTTGTTTTCCTAGTTTGTCCCATTGCTCTGGGGTGTATTTGTCTCCATAATAATCTACATACCCACCAATTTCTTTGCCATTTACTTTAACAGCAGGATAGCCTTCTTCTGGAGCAAATGTACGGCTTCTATAAGGAGAGTTGTTTAAACCTGTTTGTTTTCCTTGTTCTGATAAAGTTTTGTTACTTCCATCTTTTTGTTGTTTTGTATACATACCTAATTTTTGTGATAGAGTTTTTTGTTCTTTAGGTATGTAATTAGCATCTTGAAGTCGTTTGCTTTGTTCAGAAGCATTATGAGTTGCAACTACCTCATCACTAGGAGTATTAATTAAATCTAAAAAAGCATTATTTTGAAACTCACTATTTTTAGTAGGGTCTTTAATATTCATATTTAATGCTTTTGCTACATTTTCTTCAGCAACAGAAAGTTTAGTAAGCTCTCTAAATCTTGGGTCAGATTTTCTTTGGTCTGCATCAAATGCTTCTGGGTCAACTGCATATTGTTGTAATAAATCTAAATCTCCCCTTTCTTCTAATTCTCTAAATTTACTTTCAATTGCTTTCTCACGAAGTGTTCCTAGTCTAAAGGTTGTTCCAGCAGCTCCTGTTTCGTATGCTAGTTTTTTTGATTTTATAGGAGCATCAGAAAGTTTGTGTTGATTTAACATAATATCTTGTTGCAACTTATTTAAATCTAAAGAGTTTTTGTTAAATTTTTGTTGGTTAAATAAGTTTGTAACAGCATCATTAATACCCTTTGTTCTCGCTGCTTTAGCCCCAGTAGCAGTTGCAAGTAATTTTTCAGCAAGTGTTTTGTCTTTATATAAAGAATTAACATAACCAAGACCTCCACCTAATAATGTATTTATATTTAAAGAGTCCTCATAGTTAGGGTCATTAATAAGCCCTTTAAAGGGCTGATTAGTCGTTCCCAATGCTTTATCTATCATTGTATTGTAATCAAAATCTAGCAATGAATCTGCCATGTTACGCTCTCCTTACTTTTAATATGTTGCCCTGACTTGGGTTGTATGCTTGTTGTGCAACTTTACCTACTGATTGCGTGACTTGTTGTGGGCTAGCACTACTACCACCACCTAATGCTGTCATACCTAATGTAGCTACTGCAATTGGATTTTTTTCTGCAAAACCTACTACGCTATTAAATGCCCTTTCATATAAAGGTTTTTCATAGCCTCCCTTTGCCTTTGCTATTTCTTCTGGTGTAGATTTAGTTATTTTATCAAATGCTGGATATGGTGATGTTGCTTGTGCTGTTTGTGCTATGTTAGCTACTTCATTATCAGCCATTAAAGCATCAGTATTTAATACATAGTCTGTATTGTAAGGGCTAAATCCTTGACCTGTGACCCCACCTGTTACATTTTGTAGGTTGTTTGATGTTCCTATTAAACCATTTGTGCCTACAGAAGTATTTGCACCACCTAACAGATTTGCTCCTTGATTGCCTGTGTTTGCTAATGCACCAGAACCTAAATCAAATCCCATTTTGTCAAACTCAAATCCAGAGCCAAAACCATCTGAACCACCAAACATACCACCAGTTACACCACCAATAGCTGCTGCTTTAAAAGGGTCTCTACCTTGAGCTAAAGCTAATGCTGCACCTATTCCCATTCCTCCTAATACTGGAGCACCCATTATTTACCTCCCCCACTAGAAGAACCTGTTGTGGTTTGATTAATTGGAGCTGGAGCACCATAAGCCGCTGATAGATAACTTGTTAATTTACTGTATGGTTTATTTTGGTTAAACTCAAATCTAGCTATATCTGCATTTAGTTTGTCTTTAGCATACTCCTCTTGTGTCTGACCTATTCTAGCTAATTGATTTATGTCTGAATAATCTGCCATAGCCATTTCTGGAGCTAATTGAGCTGCGTTCATTTGTCTTGCTGCTTGTTGCTCTGATAAGCTACCAAGACCTTGAGCTGCTGCTAATCTTTGGTTAAATGTTTGATTAGTAATATCACCTAATCTAGCTACTGCTTGTTCTTGCATACCTCTTTCATTGCCATAGTTACTGTAAGCTAGTTGAGCTGCTTTGTCAGTTAAAGCGTTAGCTAGATTTTCTGATGCTTGTGATTCCATTTCACCCATAGCACCTGAACCATATCTACCTGATGCTGCTGTTCTACTACCAATGTTTCTAATAGCTGAATTAAATTGGTCTACTGCTGGTTTTGCTGCACTTGCCATCATACTAGAAAAATATGGATTACCTGCTGATAGGTAATCTCCTCTTGCTGTAGCTTCTGTCCCTGCTAAAGCTCCACTAGGTATTCCTCCCCTTAATGAGCTAAAGTTTGATAATGCAGGATTTACTGATGATTGCAAATCACTAATTGTTGATTGAGCTTCTGGTACTAATGGACTACCAGTTCTTGCTCTATCACTTGCTAAACTTAATGCTGTTTTTGTAGTTGCGGATGCTGGAACATAAGTTGCTCTTGGATAATAGCTTGGAGATTGTCTTTGGTACAAATTTTTTGCTTGTCCTAAACCATAGGTTATGTATGGCAAGATAGCAGGGTCAATATTTTGTGTGGTTGTTTGTGTTTGACTACTACCACCACCACCACCACCTTTGTATTCACGCAATCCAGTAACAGGATTAATTGTTCCTGAACCACCATGTGCCTTTAGAAGATTAGCTTCCCATGTATTAACATGAGCAAGTTCAGTATCTCCCTCTCTACCTAATTTGCCTAAATCTTTAGCAAGCCAGTTATATAACCATATTTTTAACTTAATCATTCTATTTTCAACTCCATTAATTGATATTTTTTATTGAATCCGTAAAGCCTATTCCACAGTTTAGTAATGCTTTCAAATTTAGTAGAACCCTGTATTGAAGTTCCACCATTTTCTTTAACCCACTGTTTAAACTGTTCCATTCCTGCTTTTGTATTTTTACCGCCTATATAAGTTATATAAGCCACCCTGTCGTTAGGATAGTTAATCCATTGTACAGTGAGTGCTACATAACAAATCTCGTCTTTCATTACTAATAGTAATTGTTGCTGACCTTGTGTAACTAACAGTTTTAACTGACCGCTAGTAAATTCGTTGTTACCTTTGTCTAATGCTTTTTGTAATAAAGGTTCTGCAAGATACCAAAATCTTTGCACTTGATTCGTAGGCACTACATAGAGTTTCATAAAATTTATCCAACAATGATATAATCATATGTTACATCAGTATTAGATGTATTTCTATGCCCTACAACAAAGCTACCTTTAGCTTTTGTTTTAATATATGTATAGTCTGATTCTGCTGCTGCATTTACAGTTCTTGGTGATAATAAAATTACTGAATCAAAACCTGCCCTTTCATTAGCAACAGTAGTTTCTGTTACTGATGTTGCTAAAGTAAAAGTGCCACTATTATTGGTTTTACCATTCATAGCGTTATTAACTACTTCGGACACTAATCTAGCATCTCCCCCTTGATAGGGAAGTGTACGATACATTCTAGGCATTATCTATTACCTTGTGGTTTTACATCTACATCTACTGCCATAGCTGTTGTCCAGTTACCTGTAGGTTGTACATTAAATCTATGATACCTACCTGCACTTCTTAAACTGCATCTGCCTTCTGTTGTAGCAGGAACAAATGTACCAAAAATAATGTTGTCATCTAATTCTCTGCGACTAGCTACTGCAACTTGTGCTGTGCCATTGTCTATTTGTGGTCTTGCTAGTGTAGCTACAGAATTGTAACCAACTTCTATGTCTGTAGTGATTAGTTGTGGTGTTGTAGACTGACCTGTAAATACTACAATTTTATCTGCCCTTGCACCTGCAAATAGAAACTTACCTCCAATAAACAATCTGGAATCTAGTGATATTACTGGCATAGTATCTATGTCTGTATAACCTAAAATAGATTCTAAAGTTTCTAATGTTTCTCCCAATGTAGCAATAGTACCTACAATATTTGATGTTGTTTCAGCTCTTGACCATTTTTGTAGCTGCCAATTATAAATAAGTATTCTTCTGTTACCATCTACATCAGCATAGTTCCATACGACAAGATTTTTAACAGGGTCTATAGCAACACTCATAGTATTAAGTTTTGTTAAATCAGCCCTACCAAAAAACCATCTATCTAATTTTTCTAATCCTATATTTGTTACTGTTTGTCCATCTGTAGAGTAAAATCCATCATCTGCTAAAAAGAAAGTAATGTTTCCATACCTAGCAACAGAATTACCTTCCAAACAACCTAGTCCATTAGAAATAGCATCAAATTGCCAAAAGAGAGGGCTACCTACATATGAACATCTAACTATAGATTTTTCTAACAACACAACACCAAACTCACCACCTGTTATTGCTTGAACATTACCGCCATCAGCAATTATTTGAAAATCACTTTGACTTGTAGCACCAGATACCCAGTCAGTTTCATCATTAATATCTGACCATTGAACTTTGTCTGGCTGTGAGCCTATACTAATATTTCCTGCAAAAACAAAGTCACGAACTACAGCAATATCTTTAGCTATAGGAGCTGATGCTGCTACATCTGCAAATGCAGTAGATACACCAATAGTCCATGCTTGAATTTTATTGTTGTCGTTACAAGCTAATACTACCTGACCAAATTGTTCAAACTTCCATGTGCCATTACCACCATAACCACCTGCTTTAGACACATCATTTAAGTTTTGTGTTGCAATATCTAGTTTAAACAGCTTTGTAGCACCACCTGCAAATACTTCTACATTAGCACCAAACTTGGCTACAAATATATTGTTAATATTTTCACTAGCAGAATTAGAAAAATCTACCGAGCTAGGGAAAGCACCATAACCAATACCAACAGGAAATACATTTTTAGCATCATTTAAACTACCTGCGTTTGCTGGTTGGTCTGGTAGCCAATCTGTAAATTGTAATCTTTTTGTTGTCATATTATACTTTCATTATGTACGCTAATGCGTAGTATGGGCTTCTTGTGTCTACAATATGTCCGTGATTACCAGATGTGTGGCTATGAGCACCAAGTGACCTATTACTACCTGCGGCACGAATAGACTCTAACCCTTCAGAATATTCGGCTTGCCCAGAGCCAACAAGTAATCTTCCAGCTGTTGCTGTTCCCAAAGGTCCGCCTGTAGTTCCCCATCCATCTCTTGGAACAGAAAGAGTTGCGTTTGTTATTCCAACCGCAGTATCACTAGTTGCTATTGTATTTGAACCACCTTGAGCATTTACTGCATAACTAGAACCTGCACCTACCACAAACTTATCTCTTAAATTAGGAGTGCCATTAGAGCCATTACATAATACCCAACCACTAGGAATAGAGCTTGTAGAACCTGACCATAGCATTATCATACCTGAAACAAAAATTTGTAATGTTGTCCAATTAGGATGTGCATTTGAACCAGTAGAAACTAATACTTGACCAGCCGCTCCTGTTGAGCCGTCTATTTTAAATGCACCAGTTGAATTAAAATTATTAGTTTGCACTGTCCCTGAAATATTTACACTATTAGCGTTTTGTGTAGAAATAGTGCCTAAAGTTGTCCAACTAGGAACATTTGTACCCCCACTAGATGTAAATACCTGTCCAGAAACTCCAGAGCTTCCGTTTAAACGAAACTGCCCATTAATACGCGTGTCTCCATTAAAACTAGCCTGCCCATTAGATGTAATTCCACCACTATTAATAAGATAATCACCACTAGAGCCATCTATGTAATCTTTAACTTGTGCCATTGTTTCACGAATAGCATTGTTAATGGTACTGGGAGGACATCCTTCATTTATGTTAATATTGTTTATGTCAGTATTGTTAGCTGCAACACTGTCCCATTCTGATATTTTAGTTTTTGCCATGTTTTATCCTTGTCGTTTCCATTTATTAGTTCCTGTTGTTGAATCTGTCCATACATTACTACCTACTGATACTTCATCCCATGTATTATTTTCTACAGGAACATCAGTCCATAAATCACTACTTGCTGATACTTCTAACCATGTGTTTCCTTCTACTGGGACATCACTCCATTCTTCACCAAGTAAAGTTCCTAATGATACTACTGTACTTACACCATTTACAGAAGCATCTGCTTGTCTTATTACAGTGGTTGATGGTAATTCTAATGTTGCTAATCCTTCTACACCTGCATGACCATCTATTACTAGTCCACCTAATGCTGTAAGCGTAGATGTACCTGTAATACTTGCATCACCAAATTGTATTCTTAACCCATCAGCAGTTAGTGTAGCTGTACCACTAATGCTTGCATCAGCATAGATAATAGAACCAGATAAAGCAACAGTCAGTGTTGCACGACCACTTATATCACCTTCACCAAATGCCACATAAACAGCATTAGAAGTAACAGTTGCAGTGCCAGTAATAGAACCTGTTGCATTATTAATCAGACCACCTAATGCAGTAACAGTCGCTTGACCATTAATACTTGCATTAGCAAGTCTAACTAATATTCCATTTGATGTTAGTGTTGCAGTTGCACTGATAGATGCAGCCGCAGTTCTTTCTCTTAACGCATTAGCTGTAAGGGTACTTGCACCTTGTATCTGTGCAGAACCAAATATTGCTGACTTACCTCCTAATGTAGAGTATGGACTCTGTGAAAATGCAGTAATGCCGTACATTTACTCTACTTCTTCTGGTGTGTTACCTTCTGCTAACCAAGCTAGGTATTCTTGGTAGTCTCTGTTTTTTTCGTCCATTGGAATAAAAGCATTGTCCTCTATTCGCAAAATACATTGCACATCTTCGTCTGGTATAATTTCTCTAGTGCTGTCTGTTAGTATTCTATACATAATTATAGCTCCGCATCTGCTGCTAAATTTGCTACATAAGGATTAGCTCCCATATAACCACTAAAAAATTCAGGTTTAGTATAGCCAAAACCTATACCTACTAATGGAGTCCTAGCAGCACTATAAGTTATGGTAGGTGCTATTCTCATTTCTGTAGGAAATATTCCAGTTACAAATCCACTGGTACTATAATTGCCACCATGTAAAGTCCCTGAAAAATTAAAAAAATACCTATTGCATCTTTCTAACTCTCTACCATATGGTATGTGTTCAAATGGGGTTGCAGTTGTACCAGCTTCTAGTTGTACACCTGTAATATTAACATAGTTATTTACTGCATCTGCTAGGTTGACCTGACCTACTGCTCTGTTTGTATTATTAGCCGCTGTCCATGTTGTTTGTAGTGTTCCAGAAGTATAGTTAGTTCCAGCAGAAAGAAAAATGCCTATTTGAAATGAATTATCGTTATCATTGTCAAAACCAGAAAGAGTATCTCCATCAAAAGTGATAGTTTTCTTTTCCCAAGTGTCAGCATCATTTATTGTAAAAGTTTTAGATACCTGTTTTGTTGCATCAATATTGTATAATTCAGATATATAAGTTCCAGTTTTGTTAGATTTTATCCAAAAACAATATGTTAAACTTTCAGCAAATGTAGTGCCATATTTAAGTTGTTGTACATTTTGACCTTCAAGTCTTGTTCTAATTTGTAATACATTACCAGCCGCTAGAGATGGGTTAGCAGTAGTGCATAGCATTTTTACACTGTTGCCAAATCCTTGTGCTGGTGGTACATCTGTGTCTTGACTTTGTGTCCATGTTCCGCCACTTACAAGAGCTCTCCATCTATCAACAGTATAAAAATTTTCAGAAGTAATCCCACTAACACTCGTCCCCCTCTGTGCAACTTGCATCTTACCATTAATGATAAGGTTACGATTACCAAGAGAATTATAAAAAGTGTTTATATCTGCTGTGGTAGCTATAGTGCCGTTAGTAGCTTGTAGTTCTAATGTACTTGCTCCTGCAACTGAAGGAGCTGATATGATAACTTCACCAGATGTGTCTCCCTTTAATTTTATACTAGCCATTATTCAGAATCCTTTGGGTATTTAGCTTTTACTTCTCTTATATGGTTAAGCCATGTTTCAGTACCATCTTGTACATCATGGTATTGCATATCTAGTTGTTCAGCTAGTGGTGCATATTCAGATGCTCTTTTTCTTTGATATTCTTTGTTATCATATTCTGTTTGAAGTCTATTTAATTCTGCTTCAATTTCTTCTTCTGTAAAAGGGCAAGTGGTATTTGATTTATATTTTCCATCAACAATACCATCATCAATAGATGTGTCAATTATTATCATATCATCATCAGTCCCCATAAATTTATATGAAGGGAATAATTCTTTAGATAAACTTTCTAAAGCATCTTGTCTAGTTATAGTTCTTATAATCATCAAGTGTAGTTTCCGTTATTGAATGTAGCTCCATTTAATTCTTGAACTTCAAAATGGTTATTATTCCAGCCGTTGGAATAAAGTGAATTAGCAATATTGATATTTATTCTATACCTTACAGTAGTGTGTATTTTCATATATATTCTAAATGTATGTTCTTCAGTATTAACTGCCTTTACTACAGTATCTAGAGCAGGGCGAAAATACTCATCCGACATTGTATTATAATAAAAAGCATGAGAGCCTGTATCTCGCACCCTTACCCAACCTGTGGTTGGTGTGTGCATTGATAGAATAATACCTACACCACCAGCTCCAGTAGCTGCACCTCCACCACCAGTGTCATCACAACAAGTGTCCCAATGTACTCTAAACCAACTGTTGATGTCTTTTGGAGTCATAGCAATTTCTACACCAGTATATGTTCCAGATGTAGCTCCTGTTGTTCCAGCTGCTGCTGTAATGACTATATTTTGAGTGGGTGAAGAAGTCATTTTCCACTGCTTAATAAATCCTATTGATGAATCTGGAGCAATATCTACATCATGGACACTGCCATCCTGTATTCTGTCTATTCCTGAATTGCCGTTAATATTTGTTGGCATTATTTTATTTCCTTATCTTTATATGTAGTAAACATTAATTCTGCCATCAGACTGTGGTATGCCATAATTTACCCAATCAACTTCATTATCTCCACCTGCGTAACCTGCTGAACCATTGTAGTTAGAACCTGCTTCGGTAGTTACATCTGTTAATCCACCTGAATATCCAGAACCACCACCTGCACCTACATGAACCCAACCATTACTTACCCCTGTAGGATATGATTTAGCACCAGAGCCGCCACCATAGTAACCGCCACCACCACCACCACCATAGCCGCCACCTCCTGCAATACTACCGCCTTGTAATGTACCACCATTATAAGTTGAGCCTGTTGTTGAATATCCACTAGCACCAGCAGGAGAACCTAAACCACCAGATGATTGAGTACCTCCTCCGCCACCGCCAGTAGGGTATGTACCATAACCTTTACCTGCTAAACCAGAATCTCCACCACCTGCACCACCATAATATGGAGCACCAACCATACTACCTTGAGCACCTGCTCCACCGCCACCACCTGCGGCAGCTAAAACATCACCAAAATTAGTGCCACCTCTAAATATGTAAGAACCACCGCCCCCACCATTACCTTCTCTACCACGACCACCACCGCCAAAGCCACCAATAAAGTCTTTTCCTGAACATTGACCTGAACAGTCTGTGCCACTATCTTCTGCCGTATGGGTTTTACCTACTCGGAATGTTAATGTTTCACCTGCTGTAACTGACAATAAACCTTTTGTAAATCCACCTGCACCACCAAAAGTTGGATGTCCACCACCAGCTCCCCATATTTTAACAAGTACCCTAGTAACTCCATTAGGAACAGTCCATGTAGCATCTGAACCAGTACCAGTAAATGCTTGTAGATTATCACTTTCATTAGGTGTCTGTGTTGATGGAGGAGCTATATATTTGTAACTTACTAAATTTGCTGAAAAGTATGGTCTTGCATCTGTTGATGCTGCTTGAAATTGAACAGTTCCAGTTCCACTAACATATCCATATAGTTCTATGTAATCTGTTGTGCCATTCATATATATTAAAGATGAACCTCCAGCTTCAGATGGAGATGTCTGCCCTCTAACTAACGCAGTTTGTTTACTGGCAACACCATTTTTATACACAGAAACATTATGTTGTGTCATTGTGCTATATGCAAATCTAATATGAGTTTGTACATCATAATACCCTGCTACTTGAGGGGTAAAGCGAGCATTGCTCAAATCAAAAGCAGATGTTGTATCAAATTCTTCTGTATCTAACTGAACTTTAGTCCATGTTGCATTTGATATTGTTTGAGTTGTTGCTAATGTTGCAGAAAACGCTGGAACAGTAGGGTATAAATTTTGTCTGCCTTCAACATTTCCATTATTATCAAATACTAAAGAATCAGTGCCATTTTGTTGAATAATTGTTTCTGTTGAGGTAGGCTTTATACTAATAGTCATTAGTCAGTCTCCACATATATTGGTGGCAAGTCTGCTTCACCAGTTGTATTGCCTTCAGCTACCCATTGTAAATATACTTGATAATCAGGAAGGGAAGGGTCAAATGGTACAAACTCATTATCAGATGTTCTAACAACACCATACGCATAATCATTGCCATTCATATCCATTATTTTTTTATACATTATGCTGCTATCTCCATAACTATGAGCTCTGATATTCCGTATTCTACACCAACAAAAGTTCTATTAGTCCACATGGTTCTACTGCCACTAGCAGCAGCAACTAGAGTATAAGTGATAGGTGTATCAACTGTACTTGCTGTACTGTCTACAGTTTGTATGTGCATAATTTCAGGTGTTGTAGAATTATTATCCACCACATATGTCTGTGTTGCCATTGATAATCCAAGTCTATTACTAGTTGACCCACCAGTATTTATTCTAACCCCATCTTTGTGTATATTAAAAACTACATCCCAAGCAACTTCCGTCTCTCCAAACCATCTAGCAGTAACAATAAATTTACTTCCATTACCTTTAGGAGTAATAGATATGTCAAAGTCTGTACCAGTACCAATTTGTGTATCTGTTGTCCCTATTGTTTGTGAACCTTGTGTTGATATTACTTTATTCACTACTTGCAAAATATGTCCAGAACTAAAAATTCCTGCTGATGTAATTTTTGCTACTTCTGTAGGATTATCTGCATTACCTTGACCAACTCTTAATGTGCCATCTGGTGTTGCTGGTTGATAGATAGTAAAGTTATTAGTTGCTCTAGCATCTGTGCCTAGCTGTAGTTTTTTGCTTTTTACTGTACTCATATTACACTACTGTCCATGTAGAACCATCACCTACTGTTATTGTAACACCATCAGCTACAGTAATAGCACCTGCTGTCATAGCATTACGATTATCTGCTAGTGTGTAGTTTGTATCTAGCGTTGTGCTGTTTTCTACAAAACCTATGCCGTTAAGAGTTATGCTCATTCTGTTTCCTCTAATGTTTTTGGATATTTAACTTTAACTGCTAAACAATCATCTATATATTTTTGTACTTGTACATTATCGCCTTTTACAATACCATCTAGGTAATCTGCATAAGGCGGATATTCTTCAGCTCTTTGTTGTTTGTAAGCGTTAGCCGTTACTTCTGTTTCTAATCTTTCATGCTCTTGAGTAAGTTCTTCTTCTGTTGGTTTTGTTATATTTTCAGATAACCACTGTAATCCAGCATAATCATTTCCATCTAAACTCCATTTAGCTTCTGGATATAACGAAATAATAGCTTTTGTTAAATCAATCATCCTGCTATCTCCATTAAAGTAATAGTAGAAAGTGGTATCGTATCGTAATTATTAGCAGCCGCTTGAAAGGCTTCTGACCTATTTAGATAAACTATAGGAGCACCACTATAACCACCTAATTGTACTTGGTAAGTTAGTGCTGATGTTGAGGAAGGACTGTCTATCCATGACCCTGAAATATTCATCATTGCGTGTGTATTACCAACATAATTATTTACTCTTGCTGAAGTTACAGGTCTACTTCCTTCAGAAGTTCCTAAAAATGGATAACGAGTCCCTTGTTTTATTCTTAAACTTGATTGATACCCACTTGCCACCATAGTTTGACCGATATAAGCGTGTACCATAACCAATATTCTACTACTAGTTGACGAAGGTGTAATCGTAGCAGAATAACCAGTTACATCTAAAAAATATCCACCATTGTCAACTACAGAAGTACCAGTAAAAGATGAACCTTTTTCTCCAGAAATAACTTGCAGTATTTTACCTTTAAAAATGGCATCACCTGTTAAAGTCTTACCACTAGCCATTGCTAAACCAGTAGAATTAACTGTAGCAATATCTGCCCCTGCTGATTGTAGCTTTATCTCACCACTTGTATCTGATGTAACTACAACACCATTAGTTGTATCTGCATTTATTGTACTTGACATTATATAACCACCCATCTGCTAGAAGCAGGAACTGTGACTGATACTCCACTAGATAAAGTTACAGGAGATACTGACATTGCATTGTAACCTGTAGGGACTGTGTAGTTAGTTCCTATAATTGAATTATTTATAAACACACCATTAGTTGCACCTAGCTGTGGTGCTATACCTGTGTTATTGCTATCTTGAACTACAGCCTTTTCAGCAGGGTAAGTACAGAATACTTCACTTGTACCAGCTAAAGTAATTTTGCTACCACTATTGCTAGATTCTAATACAGTGTCCCTAGACAAAGTTGTACCTGAAGCTGTATAAGTACCTAAACCTACTTCGTAGCTGTTACCATCACTTGTAATAGCATAGTAAGTTGTATTGTAATCACCTATAGCAGCAAAAGATTGAAAACCTGCACTTGCTCCAGCTAATGTGACTGTGCCTGTACCTGTTGTCGTTGTGGTTTCTTTTACTCTATCTTTTACGATAAGAGCCATATTTTATCCTTACGCTAATTCTACAGTTAGGTTACCAGTAGTGATTTTAAATATATCACCTGTATCAATAGTTTTAGAAGTATCTAATGCTGTGTGATATAACATATTACCACCACTAGCAGAATCCCATAAACCAATCCATCCTACAGTTCCCCATGATGCTGTGCAAGTTGGAAAAGTAACATCTGAATCTGTAGCAACTAAACCTGATGTTCCTGAAGCTGTAGCAAAAGAAGCAGTAGTTCTAGCATAAGCACCGCCAGAAACTTCTGTACCAGTTCCTGCATCTGTTGGGTCTGCTGTGTGTAATGATACATAAGGGTTGTTTACTGCTGTAAATGCAGTTCCGTTAAGTGTTGCGTTTAGAAGTGCTACTTCTAAATAATCCGACATTTCAGCCATAATAATTTACCTCGTTGAGTTAGTAATAGTAAGTGGTTGAGCAGGGTATTCAGATTCGTCATCACTTTTGCGTAGAGCCATTATTCCTCTATCATACATACTTGCCCATGTGTTAAGTCTTTCGTCATTCATCAAATAGGGTTCTGCTTCACCTAATGCAGCGTAAAGTAATAAATCAGGTGTATCTGCCAACCAAAGGTTAGATGAATTAGTGCCGCTTAAATATTCTGGTTTATAAAAGTAAACCATTTGTAGCGTGTAAACACTATCAGGGATAGGAGCAAATTGAAACTCTGCACCGAGCAGTGTATATCTACTAGGTAATCCAGATTCTGCGGTATGTGCATTTCTAAAGAAATTACTTGTAGATAAAAATTTAATTGTTTGTGGTGGGTTGCCTTGTAAATGCAAATCTTTCATAGCAATAAAATCAGAAGGTAAAGATACTGTTGCATCACCTGCTGTTGTATTTGCCGTAGCAACTTTAAGCATTTGTCTAATGCGTAAGTCTCTGACAAGTCTATCTTCTGCTAATCTTATGAACTCTGGTATCTGGGTTGTTAAATCAGAACGAGCTAAATAATCAGCTATAGTCGCTTGTAGCGTTGTGTAATCTGTAAAAAATGCCATTTAGATTCTGCCCTGTTTTGTTCTAAAAAATCTATTGTCTGGGTCGTTTAACCATGCAAAGAATTTCTTTTGGTCTAATACATGAAACCCTCTCATTATTCCTTGTTGGTTTAACTTATCAATAACAGTTAAAGGTATAGAAGCTATCTTGTTATCAAAGACATCCTCACCCCATTTTGTTGAGCTGTTATTGTATTCTTGTTTATTCTTTTCAATGATGTCAGTTACATCTTGATTGGTCTCTACAATCTTGCCATCATCTGTATTATGTTCTTTGAATTTTCTCATTTTATTCTCAATAATAATACTGCCCCCGAAGGGGCAATATAATGTTTAACCTAAATTAAACTGCCAAGTCAGCAACGATACCATGTGCTTTCTCGTTAGATACTTGTAGAGTGTACTCAACAAGCATTTGATGCTTCTCACTGTCACCAGTTTTAGCCAATAGATTTGACTCAAATGGTCGTAGTGTAGCAACAGATGCCATTGTTGGGTCAAGCACTAATGCTTGCTCTGCATCTGGAGTTGTATCAGCAGTCATAAATCTGTCAGGTACAACAGATAAAGTACCGAAGTCTGATAAGTAAACATCAGCAGCACCAATAATAGTAGTTGCTTTAGCAGCAGGAGCTTCATAACGCTGTGCTGCAATACCTGCAAAAGTAGATACTACTTGCTTTTGTGTTGGCGGTACAACTAATAGAGTTGGGTTACCACCATTTTCAAAACATGATTTAACAACATCTTTTAGTTTATCTTCTGTAAATGCAGAAGCAGTAGCACCTTCTGTTCTAGCGGCTGTGCCGTTAGCATTAACAGGAGCAACACCATCTGTCATTGTTACAAAGTTAGTACCAAGCCATGATTGAATAGAGCCAAGTAGTCTAGCTGCTGAACCAGCAGTACCATTACTTGCAGCTACATTACCAAGAATAGTTTTTTCCATGTCTCGTTTTAGTTCTTGTCCTGCTTTAGCTAGTTGGTAAGCTGTTTCTGTTTTACGACCAGCTTTATCAACTGCATCAAGAGTTCCAGAGATATGTACTGTTTTACCTTGAATTTGTGTTCTGTTACCTACACGAGTTGTAGGAGTATCAGAAGCACCTGAAGCATCAGCACCTTCAATTAAGCCTCCTGCACTAGCTGCTGCTAGGTCATCAGTTTGCCATTCATGATATGTTGCTGTTGCCTTTGTTTTACCAATAGATGAAACTACTGGTGTTTCGGTTGGTGCAATGTTGAAGATAGTATTGCTTAAATCTTCTCTTTGACCAATCGCTGTATAAGTTCTAAATTCTGCCATTGTTTTTCCTTAAATAAAGTTTTCAAATATAGCTGCGGCATCTCTGGCTGAACCAGTTTGCTGTAGCTTTTTAAGTTGTTTCTTTTGTATGTCGGTTACATTCTGCTTCACTTTAGCTCCAGACTTTACAGTCTTTGGTGCTTTAGCGACTTTTTTCTTAACACCAGCTTTACCTGCCATTAATTTGTCGTATTGTGCTGCTTTATGTAATACCAATACATGGCGAGAGTCATAGACTTGAGATAATTCCTCGTCTGTGAAACCAACCTTTTTGCCGTAGCTACGAATGTCGTTTCTGACTTGTTCGCCTTTCGTTTTGTCTGAAAACTCTGGTAAGGATTCTGCTAGTTTTATTTGTTCTTGTTCTACAAACTTTTGCATTTGAGCATCATTTTGCGTTTTTTGCTCTTGAGCAATTCGCATCCTTTCAGCCTGCACTGTTTGTAATTGTTCTTTTTTTTCGGTCATTTCTGCGACCTTAACTGCATATCCTACTGGGTCGTTCTCTTTCATTGCAGCTAATTCTTCTGGATTGTCATTAGTTCCAGTTAAGAATTGTTCTATTGCTTGCAATTTTTGTGAATAGTTATCTCTAACTTGTCTAGCTTCAATAATAGCTTTAGCTTCTTGCTCTATGACTTTACGCTGTTCAGCTACTTCTTGAGTCTTTTTAGTATAATCAGTGCCAAGTTGATAAGATTTCTTTAGCTCATCAAGGGTAACTTCTTTTTCTTCTCCACTAGCTTTAATGGTGAAAGTTTGTTCTTCCTCAACTTCTTCAGGTTCTTCAACTTCGGATTCTTCTTCAGCTTCTACTTCTTCTTCGGCTTCTACTTCTTCTTCCACCTCTGGTTCAGCTTCTACTTCTGTTTCCTCTACTTCTACTACTTCTTCGGTTTGTTCTTCTACAACTTCTGGTTGTTCCTCTGTGGAGTCCTCTGGTGCAGATAACATACCTTCAATAGCTGAAGCTGCATCTGTTACTGTTAGATTTCCACTTTCCGTTGTATCGGAAGTCATGGTGTCATCACTCATTTTTCTTTCCTTGTGCCATCTCGGTGTGGCTTTCCCATACAGGCTAAATGCCTATATTATTTTCCATGCCTTGTCTTTAATCTCATCATCTTTTGATATAGATTCAAAACGAGCCATGAGTTCGTTAATAACTTTAATCCTGATATATGCTGCTTCTCTTACGCTTGGTTCATCATCATCAGAATTAACAATTAAATCCATTAATTCTTTTTTCATCATTTCTACTTCGTCATGTAGTTCTTGACTTTGTAGAAGATTTCTAAATGCTTCTGATTTGGTCATAGTTTAGGTGTTGTTATATTTTGTATTTTTTCTAAAGAGTTTATAATTTCTGTAGTTTTATTTATATCTGTTTTTTGTTTGTCGTTAGCTGTCTTTTGTGCAAGCTCTAACTCACGCAATGCCATTTCTTTTTCAAACTCCATTTTTTCTTGTTGAAGTTCTAGCATTTCTTTTTGCATTTTAAGTTCTGTTTGCTGCTTCTCTAATTCTAGTTTAGCCATTTGCTCTTGCATCTTCATCTGTGCTTTTTCTCTTTCTACTTCTGCAAGAATCATTGCTGCTTTAGTATTGCTATCTTCTTCTTTAGGAGCTTCGGCAGCAGCTTGAGCCATTTGCATAGCTTGTTCTTCTGATATCTCCATCAAGAACTGACTGTCGTCTTTAAACCCTGCCATATTTACAAATCTTGCAAGCGTATCTCTGTATTGCTTAATATTAACTAACGGGTTGTTTAAACCATATCCTTTAATAACTTCTTCTTGTTTAGCAAGAATCATTTGCATAGTTGCTAGTTGTTCTTGTTTACCGCCTGTACCTAATCCAACATTAACAGTAATGTTATATTCTGTGTCCCATTCTCTAGGATTCATAGGAACAAAAGAGTTGTTAATTTTAATAATTCTTTCTTTGTCTTGATATTTACATACCAATGCCATAATACCTTTGAATAATGTACTTACACCTGTGTCTGCAAATACACGAGCTATAAGTTCTAGCTTACCTTGTGATGCAGATGTCATAGCACTGACTGCTGTAGCTGTTACATTTTGTAGAAGGTTAGGGTCAAGACCTTGTTGTGCATCTGACACACCACTTCGTTTTGCTTGAATACCATCTAGGTATTCCAACATTGGAAATGATTGTGCTGCACTAGATTGCACTGTCATAGGTACTAACGCATTAGGATTCTTAATACGAATAACTCCACCTGCGGTAGATGTTAGTAAGTCATCAAGATTAACCTGTCCTTCTACTGCACCTACACGATAGTTGTTAGTTAAGTATAAGTTGTCTAGCATTTGTCGGGTAACTGTAGACTTAATTAACTGTAGGTCTATTGCTCTGTCTGCTAAAGATTGTCCAAAGAATTTGTGTGGAATTGGAATAGGGCAGATACTATGAAAAGGAACATAATCACATTCCTCACTCATCAACACTTCATTGCCTGCGTAGCAAACTCTGTGAAGCTCTGCTATACCATCTTTATCTAAATCTGTTTTTACATAACACTCGTAATACTCAACCAATTCCATTGATTCATCATTAGAGTCATTAGTATTAAAAGGTTGCTCACCTGCACCATATCTTGCTACCCTCTCTGGTGTGAAATCTAATGTATCACCCATAGGTAATGTTTCAACAACTTTTGGGTCATACCCCATTGCTACTAAATCTGAACGAGTTACTAAACTTCTTTGTGCAACAAAGTCAGAATCTTCTATTGTTGTTGCTCTTTTATCAATTAAAAATTCTTCTGGAGCTACATTCTCTATCTTAATTTTAGAGTAATCTTTTGTGCGTTTGCATTTTACATTGTAGTAAATATTAATGATTGGAGGTGTCTCCATCATCATTGGCATACCCATTGAATCCATTATAGGCTGACCCATTTGGTCTACTGCTGGTTGTGGGTCTTGTTCTATAACTTCTTCTACTTCTTCTTGCTCAACGATTTCTACTTCCTCGTCTTGCATAATCATTGTTAATTCATCTTCTGTCAGATTCTGATACTTTTCTGTTGTGGTATTCTTCTTATCATTCCAATAGGCTTTTACAACACCTACTTTTTGCAACAGTGCATCTTTAAACCAGTCGTGCATGATTTCAAAGCCATTGTTGTCTTTATAGAATATGTGATTAGCATAGGCAGTCATTTGTTCTGCTAGAGCACCATCACCTTCATTAACTGGCTCAAACTCTACAGCTTTATTACTGCTAGTAAAGACTTTCATAATTTGTGGCAGTGCACCATCTACTACTTCAGCCACTTCACCTGTTACTATTTGTGAGCGACCTTCTACTTCGTTACCATAAGGTTCACGCAAATAATACTCTAGTGCTGTCTGTCTGTCTTGAGATGTTTCAGTCTCTATAAAACCTAATGAGTCGTTAATATGCGAATCTATTAGGTTAGCAAGTTCTACATTATCTTCCTTGCTATTCATATTTTCTTTATCGTATGCCATTTATACTATCCATGAAGTGTTTATCTCTAGTGGTTTTGTCCATGCTTCCATAGGGGACTCATCCATACCAACTGCTAGGTATCTAAACGCATCAGATGCGTGTGATGCCCAATCATGGAAAGGTCTGTCATGAAATACATTTCTTTTTTCATCAAATACTCTACGATAGTTCCGTATTGCATCTAATCCTTGTTTTGTTTTATCTTTATCAAACCAGCAGCGTGGTAATATTTTTCTTGCTGCGGCAATGCCATCCATTACTGATAGCTTGGTTGCAACTGTAATGTTTAAACCTGCTTCTTCTAACATCTCTTTTCTTGATTTGCCTGTGCCTAATTCTCTTACAGCGACATCATGAGGTAGTATGTGTGTTGCGTACATATAGTCATGTTCTCGCAGCCAATTTACATAGTAATCAAGACCTACACCATGATTTTCTACAAAATCTATGAGTCTTATTTCTTTATTAACTACCTGTGCTACCCAAATGCTAGTAGAGTCTGACATACCTAAATCCCAGCCAGTATATGTCCTTGCTAGTTCGTCTTTAGGAATATCTATAATATGATTTTGTTCTTCTATATCATTAATGATAGAGGAATAGTAAGCACCTTCTACTGGAGCGTTAAAACTACACTCAAATTCTTGAGCATACTTATCATCACCCATCTCTGCTTTAGCAGCGAGTAACTCATTCTTATCAACAATACCTGTTTCAGAAGATTTAAATTCTAATAATTCCCAACCCTCACTTCTTGACCCTCTATCTCTCAAGTCTTTAAAGTGATTCTGTCCTTTCGGTGTACCCATTGCTACGCAGTAGCCGAGTCGGTCTGCTAGTGCAGGTCTGACAATCTCTGTGAATAGTGTAGGATTAATGTTCCCAATTTCATCAAGAACGCACCCATCTAGGTAGATTCCACGCAGACTGTCAGGGTTATCTGCCCCATACAAGTTTATCCTTCTGCCCATAAAGTCTACACGCAGTTCAGCAATGTTGGCTTTAGCTTCTAATGGTCTTGTATATTCTAGCAGGTAGTCCCATGCAATTCTTTTAGCTTGATTGTAGGTCGGTGCTACATAAGCAAATCTAGGATTAGGTTTATCACAGTTGAGTGCACTATGTATCAGTTGGTTAATAGCACAAACTGTTTTACCCATTCGTCTATGAGCAACCACAACACTAAAACGATTACCTTTAACCATTTCATGTATTTCTTTTTGTGGGGCTCTTGGCTTATAGCCTGTTGTTATTTGTTTTGCCATCTTATTGTAACTCTCTTACGAGGTCGTTACCCTATTTAAATTGTTTTAAATACTCCACTGCTTTCTTCATTACTTTTATATTGTCTCTAAACTGACCTAATCCAGTATTACAGTATTGACATAATAACTTTCTTACTGTCTTTTTTGTATGGCAGTGGTCTACATATAACTTGGTGTCATCATTGTGGCTGCCACATAAATAACATCTATGTTTTTGTTTTTTTAGCATGGCATTGTAATCATCTAATGTAATGCCGTATCTATCTTTGTAATTCTTGCTGCGTATCTTGTCGGGGTTATTAGCCCTCCAGATTTTACTGGCTATCTTATTTCTTGCTGCTTTGTCTAACACTTCCATCTGGCTCGTGCTGCCTTGCCGCGTTCACCTGTCCAGCTCTTGCTTCTGGCACAGAAAGACTTTCTTCTTTTTGCTGCCTTACTACCTGCTTTAACTTTACCTGTGACTGGGGCTTTTAACTTGCTGCCAGTTGCACGATTATATTTTGCTCTACCTTTTGCTGTTAGTCCTGCACCCTGTTTAACAGAGCGTTTTTCACCTCTACCTACAGACAGGTTTACTTTCTTCTTTGCTACCATTATGCTTTAGCTTTTTTCTTTTTCTTCTTTGGAAAACCAGCTTTCATATTTGCATACGCTGATTTAGATATAGTAGATTTCTTTTTAGTTCTGCTAGTGCCTGCTTTCTTTCTTTTGTTTATATTGGCATATAAGCTCATACACAGTCCCCTATAGACTCAAACCATCTGCGTAATTCTTCTTGCCTTTCTTGGTCGGACTTTTTCTCATTGGTCTTTTCATTGGTTTCATTACACATTTTCCACTTGTTCACATTTCTGTATGCGTAAACATCCTACATCAATAATAAAAAAATCAAAATAAGTTTTGTTTTTAGAATCATCTACTTTTCTGTCTTGATACCATTCAAAACCAAAGTGACAACCACAGAACCAGTGCCATGACCACATAATTATCTTATCCTATTTAATATAAAATTTAATTCTTTTTGACTCATTGGACTACCAGCAGAAGCTCCATCTATGTCTACAGGCATAGTGTTGTAATTTACTGGTTCTTCTTGTGGTAGGTTGGGGTTTAGCATATTTCGTAAATAGACAAATCTATTAATTTCATCAGTTGTTAATGCCCCATTACCTGCTGCCCCTTTTGCTTGCAATGTTTTCATTTCATTTACTGCTTGAGCCATCACTGCTGCTTCATTGTCACTAACATTACCTACATTACCACCTATATTTGCACCTGTCATTGCGTTGCCAGCCATCATATTAAACATAGACATTTCATTATCAGATACATTACCAACTGCACCTCCTGTGTTATTAGCAGCACGCATAGCATTAATTGCATCAGTATTATTCATTGGGTCTGCTGCAAACCTAGCAAGTTCATTATTAGATACATTTCCTACTGCACCTTGTTGTTGATTCATCCTCATACCATTGATGATTTGAGCTAAAAGTTGTTCATTCATAATACTTCCTAATTTAGTTAATTATAGAGACTGTCTAGAGGTGCTCTAGAGGTATTCTAGAGGGTGTCTATAACAGATAAGATAAGAATAGATAAGATATATAGTGTGTTTTTAAAAAAATAAAATTTTGGGTACTGGGGTTTTTTAATCTATTCCTGTTACTACTTTGATATTAATGGGTGCACCCCCTTCTCCAGTTAATTCTGTGGTATTTTTTTCAGACCACTGTGCTCTTGTCTTTAACCAGAACATCATAGAGGCAGTATCACCTTGTTTAGCTTTCTCAAACAATGTTCCAGCAATGATTGCATTGCTTTCTATCCTACCCTTGTCTAGTTCTTCCCGATAATACTTTGTCAATGTATCTTCAGAGAATCCTAACACTGTCGCGATATCTTCATACCTAGTACCTACTTTAGATAATTCATAGACTTCATTTCGGGTGGTCGCTAAAACTTGGTGTCGGGGTCTCCCTGCCTTTTTTTTAGGCAATTGCTCCGAATCCCTTGCTATCACTGGCTTTGAGGCTTCATCACCTGTGGATAACTCTGGGTCTATAACCTGTAAGTCATTGATATCATTAGTATTATTCATATTGTTGTGTTTGATTGGTTGTGGATAACTATTCGCAGTTGTGAACATCTGCTTAAATATTAAGCACAATGTTTAAACGGCTTGTTTTAAGCCTCTGTAAGCGTTTGAATAACATAAGGCAAGGTTACCCCTCACCTGATTAAATAAAAGCTTGTGAGAGAGCTGTTAGATACCTTTATAAGCCTATTTATATATCATTATCGGCTTATATATCCGCTAAATATATTAAAGCCTTTTAAAGCCTGTAAATACAAGGGCTTACAATTGTAAATATATATTGATATTAGAGGGGTTAAATGCTTAATTGATACGAATTATAACATCATTTTAAGTTATCCACAATCTATCCACATGATTAATTTTTAAGCAGTTAATTTCAGACATAAAAAAGCCCCTAAAAAGGGGCTTGATTATTTGAGACTGTTTAAATGCTTTATTGTTTTGGTATTTTACTCACTGGAATAAGTGAGTCATTTTGACAACATAAGCATTTATTAATTGTAACTCTCTGAAGATTGGAATTAGAAGTTCTTAATGACCAATTGCAATCAGGACACCACAATAATAAATTCCTAGTTGATTGTTTTTTTCTGTCATCAAAATTAACTTTTGAGTGCGGATATTTTCCGACTTCTTTTATCCAATTCTCAATCTTAATTTTTAGTTCGGGGCTTTCTGTAGTAGCCGTCATTTTTCCTTGCAAGCCCACTGCTAACGCTATGGTTCTGAACTCTTTACCATGCGGTTGAACATCATTGCCATATAAATGGCGTTGGATAGCGTGAACCATTTCATGAATAAGAACGCCAACGACTGTTATTTCATCTTCTAAAACGGGGCTAATTAATAGTTCATGGTTGGAGTCTTTATTCCATTCTGTCGGCAAGTGTTGACCAATGGCATTGAATTTTTTTGATTTTCTCATGCCGACCATAACAGAACATGAAGCTTTTAATTTGTCTCTAATATCTGAAATTTTAAAGCCCGCTTCATCAAATAATGGCACGCTTTTATCAATCATTAAATTTAACCATGTTTCTCTATTTATATTTTGCATTATTTTTCCCCTTTTAATTGTGAATTAATTGCATCATATTCCAGATAACATTCTTGTTCTTCCGCAATAAAATCATCTTCGCGTTTAGCGTCATTTTCGGCATTACTAATGCAAATGCCAAATTCATTGAATAATTGAATTTGAAGCAATTCTTTGTTAGCTAACATCCATTTTCCAAAATAATATTTTTTTAATGCTTCTTTACTTTTTTTAGATTTGTCATAAGCAGTGCTATCCAAATAATCTCGGTCGGCAATGCTTCTATTAATCTGAATTGCATTTAATAGGCTATTAATTTTTTTCAAGTTCTTTTTGTTTAATGCTTTCATTTTAGTTTCCTTTTTAAAGTTATGAAACCGCGAATTTTCGCTGTTTCTGAAATGTATTTTATAGCAATGTTTAAACATGTCAATTATTATTGATTTATATTACTTATCACCCCTTTTTTATCTGATTTTATACAATATCAACAAATCAATTTTAAGAGCCTTTTTAAGCCCCTCTGACAATTTAGGCTGTCTTTGATGTAATGATATTATGTCAACCCTAAAAAGCCCATAGAGAGCCATTCTGCAAGCCCTCTTGAATCCCTTGATATGAGAGCGTTCTAGAGCATTACTACAATTTGCTTAACATCTGCTTAATTTTTATACAATATTGCTTGTGGATAACTTTTATTGATTTAATCCACAACTTATCCACAGAAAAATAAAATTGCTTAAAAAATAGGCACAAAAAAATAACACTGTTTAAACAAAAAAATAAAAGAAAAAAATAAGAAGCGTTTAAACAAAAAAATAAAATAAAAAAAGCCCCGAAAAAATCAGGGCTTCAAAAAAATAAAACTAAAAAATTAATTTAATAATTTTCGTTCTATCCGTTCATAAAATTTTAATTCATTCTCTAACATTTCAAAATGTTCAGGGTCAAACATTGTTTTTAATAAAAAATCATTACTTAAAAAATAGTCGTCTTGTCTCCTAATTTCAGTTTTTAATTCATAAATATAATTTTCAACATCTTTTAAAGTTTTCATGTTTAAACACTCCTTTTAATTTCCTAAATAACCAAATTCATCAAGCGGTGATTTTCTTATGTAAAAATATGATTGCCAAAAATCATCAATCATATCTTTTATGTTTGGATAATCTTTTTCGTTAGCACTTAACAAAAAATCATATATTTCTTTTTCTTCTTCTGTCATATCTTTAAATAATTGTCTTTTTGTCATGTTTAAACACCTCTCTTGTAATTGTTAAAATTTGCATAAATTTGGTCTATATCCCATTGCATATCATTAATGGCAGACTCATAACCATAATAAATATTGTCTGATACATCATAATCAAGATGACCATAATTTTCATTGTAGTTTTTTAACTGCTCTCTGCAATTAGTTTTAAGATTTTTTAAATAGCCTTTATATTGCAATACTAGGGCTTGACTAGTCGCTTTTAATAATGCCATGTTTAAACACCCCCTCTTATACGCTCTAATTTAGAGCCAAACTCACCGAAAAAAGAACCATCAAACCATGAGAAAAAATCACCCTCGTTTCTATCCATGCCGTATTCGTGGGCTTTGTTTGAGATGTAATTTTCCAAGTCGTTCCAATAAACTCCGTTATCAGAACACCTTTGCACTGTCTGACTAAAGTTTCCGCAATAGAATTGATACAGAATACAATCACCCTCTGTATATAATGACTCGTCCTCGCTTACTTCGTCTTTTGGCAAATCGTTATTTAAGTAGTCCATGCCGTATTTTTTGTTATTCATTTTTAAATTTCCTTTTTAAAGTTAATAAACACGCTCGCACGCGTAAGGGTATTTTAACATCATGTCAATAATAATTGATAGTATTTATTGATTTGTTTTACTTATCACTAAAAGAGCGTTTAAACAATATTATATATTCTGTTATTTGAGTTGATATATTAGAGCGTTTAAACAATATTATG
>Ga0209832_1000255_pt1 | contig 36763 bp, 28 predicted proteins | sample COGITO_mtgs_1104_2_FD_185516 | JGI IMG/M metagenome (GOLD analysis project Ga0209832, IMG submission 185516) | Pelagic marine microbial communities from North Sea - COGITO_mtgs_110407 (SPAdes) (version 2) | ecosystem: Environmental > Aquatic > Marine > Epipelagic ...
GTAGTGATGCTTTTAATAGCCAATCTAACATTTCAGTTTCCTTTTTGGTGGACCGCCCAGAACTCGAATCTGGAATCTCCCGGTTCGTAGCCGAGCGCCTTATCCAATTTGGCCAGCGGTCCTCATTATTAATTTAATTTTAAAAACATAATAAAGTTACTGTATTTTTGAATTTTATTAACAATTTTTGTTCAAATAAAATACAGGTTTGCATAAAAAACCTTATTAATGTGCTAAATTAACATTAAATATACTTTTTTTTAGGTATATAAACCGATTTAAAATAATGAGTGAAAAATTACTTGTCCCAGATATTGGAGATTTTGAAGAAGTTGAAGTTATAGAGGTTCTTGCAAAACAAGGTGATCAATTAAATATAAACGATCCTGTAATTACAATTGAGAGTGATAAATCAAGTGTTGAAATTCCTTCAACAGTCACTGGTAAGATCGAAACCGTCCAAGTTAAAGTTGGTGATAAAGTTTCAAAGGGAGACATTATATTAAGTGTTATTTCGTCAGGTGAAAATAAAAAAGATACTCCAATTCCAAAAGATACTGAAAGCATTATTAAGCAAGCCGAAGCAGCTATGGTAGAAAAAAAAGAAGAAACAGCAGTTTCTCAACCAATTCAAAAGAAAGAACAAACAATTATTCAAGTAACTAATAGTAATGATATTGACCCTTTGGAAACACAAGATTGGTTGGAATCTTTATCGGCAGTTATATCAAAAGATGGAAACCAAAGAGCTCACTTTTTGATTAAAGAACTAATTAATAAAGCATATCGTGAAGGTGCAAATATTCCCTACACTCAAAACACACCTTACATAAACACCATTCCTCCAGAAGCAGAAGTAAAATCAAATGGAGATCAAAATATTGAGAGAAGAATTAGATCTTTGATTAGATGGAATGCAGCTGCAATGGTTGTAAGAGCAAATAAAAAATTTCCAGAACTAGGTGGACATATAGGTACATTTGCATCAGCTGCTACTCTGTATGATGTTGGCATGAATCATTTTTGGAGAGCAAAAAATAATAAATTTGGTGGAGATTTAGTTTATTTTCAAGGTCACAGTGCACCAGGAATGTATGCTAGAGCATTCTTAGAGGGCAGATTAAATGAAAAACAATTAGATAGATTTAGACAAGAAGTAAATTCAGGTGGACTTTCCTCCTATCCACATCCATGGTTGATGCCTAAGTTTTGGCAATTTCCAACTGTTTCAATGGGCTTAGGCCCAATGCTTGCAATTTATCAGGCAAGATACATGAAATATTTAATTAACAGAGGTCTTATTAAAGATGAGGGTCGAAAAGTTTGGGCATTTTTAGGTGATGGAGAAATGGATGAACCTGAGTCGATGGGCGCAATAGGTTTAGCTGCTAGAGAAAAGTTAGATAATTTAATATTTGTAGTTAATTGTAATCTTCAAAGACTTGATGGTCCTGTTAGAGGAAATGGAAAAATTATTCAAGAATTAGAAGGTAGTTTTCGTGGAGCAGGTTGGAATGTTATAAAAGTAATTTGGGGTTCATACTGGGATTCTTTGATAGCAAATGATAAAACAGGTCATTTAGTCAAAATAATGAACGAAACCGTTGATGGTGAGTATCAAGCCATGAAAGCTAGAGATGGTGCGTATGTAAGAGAAAAGTTTTTTGGTAAATATCCTGAAACACAAGAATTAGTATCAAGCTTATCAGATAAAGATATTTGGAGGTTAAATAGAGGCGGTCATGATCCTCATAAGGTATATGCAGCTTATGATAAGGCTTCAAAAAACCAAGGAAGCCCAACTGTTATTATAGCCAAGACTATTAAGGGATATGGAATGGGTAAGACAGGTGAAAGTGTAAACACAACTCACCAAACAAAAAAGTTAGATGTAGACGACTTGCTATACTATAGAGATCGTTTTGATGTTCCTTTAACTGATCAACAAGTTAAAAATATTGAATATTTTAAACCTGATGAAAAATCACCAGAAATTAAATATTTAAAAGAAAGAAGATTGAATTTAGGTGGCTACCTACCTGAAAGAACCACTTACGCAAAACCAATTAAAGCACCATCAAAAGATATTTTTGATTTTATGAAAGTTTCTACTGGTGAAAAAGAGATGTCCACGACAATGGCAATGGTTAGAATGTTCACTAATTTACTTAGAGATAAAAATATTTCACCAAGGTTGGTTCCAATAATTCCTGATGAAGCAAGAACATTTGGAATGGAAGGTTTTTTCCAAAAAATTGGAATATATGCTCATGAAGGTCAAAAATATGAACCAGAAGACTCTGCTCAGTTAAGTTCTTATCGTGAAGATAAAAGTGGACAGGTATTAGAGGAAGGAATTAATGAAGCTGGAGCAATGTCATCTTGGATTGCTGCTGCTACATCATACACAAACCATGATATAGAAATGATTCCAATTTATATTTTTTATTCTATGTTTGGTTTCCAAAGAATTGGCGATCTCGCTTGGGCTGCTGGGGATAGTCAGGCAAGAGGATTTTTAATTGGTGCTACAGCAGGGAGAACTACTTTAGCTGGAGAGGGACTTCAACACCAAGATGGACATAGCCATTTAATAGCCTCAACAATACCAAATTGTGTAACTTATGATCCAACTTTTCATTATGAGTTAGCTGTAATTTTTAGAGAAGGCTTAAGAAGAATGCATGAGAAGAAAGAAAATGTTTTTTATTATATTACTACTATGAATGAAAACTATTCTCACCCTGAAATGCCAAAAGATAAAAACTGCGAAGAAGGCATTCTTAAAGGAATGTATAAGATAAAAGAATTCAATAAGTTTAAGAAGACAAAAATCCAATTATTAGGATCGGGTACTATACTTCGTGAAATGATGGCTGCAGCTGAAGTTCTTCAAAATGATTATCAAATTGATAGTGAAATTTGGAGTGTAACAAGTTTTAATGAATTAAGAAAAGATGGAATGGAAGTTGAAAGATACAATCTTTTAAATCCAGACAAAGAGCAAAAAATTTCATTTGTTGAAAAATGCCTTGGAAAAACAGAAGGCCCAATAATGGCAGCATCAGATTATATGAGAATGAATTCTGATCAAATAAGGCCCTATACTAGCAAGAGTTTTTACTCTTTAGGAACAGATGGTTTTGGTAGAAGTGATACTAGAAAAAATTTAAGAAAGTTCTTTGAGGTAGATAAAGAACATTTAGTTGCATATGGTTTGAGTGTCTTAGCTAAAGAACAGTTAATAGCATCAAAGTATGCAAAAGAAGCAATAAAGAAATATAATATTGATGGTGAAAAACCAATGCCAACTAAATTATAATGTCAGAAACTGAAGTTAAAGTACCAAATATTGGAGATTTTAAAGATGTTGAGGTAATTGAAGTACTAGTTTCAGAAGGTCAAATTCTCAAAAAAAATGATCCTTTAATTACAATAGAGAGTGACAAATCTAGCGTTGAGATACCATCAAACTTTGAGGGCAAAATTAAATCTTTAAGAACAAAAGTTGGTGATAAAGTCTCTGAAGGTGATTTGATATTAGTTTTAGATAACAAGTCACAATTAAATGAAATAGCTGAAGAAAAGCAAGAAATTGAAAAAGAATTCAAAAAAATTAAAGTAATAAAACCAGAAATAGAACAAACCCAAACTAAAGAAATTAAAACTACTTCTCATGATATTTCATCTGCAAGTCCAAAAGCTCGAAAATTTGCGAGAGAACTCGGAGTAGACATTAGTCAAGTAGTTGGCAGTGAAAAAGATGGAAGAGTTATTGAAGATGATATTAAAAAATTTGTTTATTCTAAACCTAAAGATATTAATGAAACAAAAGATAATAAGACAAGTAAAATTAAAAATGAGTTTGAACATTCCGATTTTGGAGAAATTGAAATAAAAGATATACCAAGAGTAAAAAAATTATCTTCTACTTATCTAACCAATTCATGGACAACTATACCTCATGTTACCAATCACGATGAGGCAGACATTACAGAAATGGAAAGCTTTAGAAGCTCTCTCACAGATATGTATACTGGAGAAAAAATTAAAATTACTCCTTTAGCATTTATAATAAAAGCATTAGTTGCATCTTTAAAAAAATTCCCAAGTTTTAATTCCTCAATTGATGAAATTGATACTGGAAAAATGACACTAAAAAAATATTTCCATATTGGAATCGCTGTTGATACACCAAACGGCTTAATGGTTCCCAAAATAAGAAATGCTAATAATAAAAAAATTTCATTACTTAGCAAAGAATTAAAAGAAGTTAGTGAACTTTGTAGAAATCTTAAAATTGATAAAAAAGAGTTATTTGGTGGATCAATGACTATTACAAGTTTAGGAGGAATAGGAGGATCATTTTTTACTCCAATCATAAATTATCCAGAAGTTGCAATATTAGGAGTAGGTAAATCTCAAAAAAAACAAATATTCATTAATGGAAAATTTCAAACTAGAACAATGTTGCCAATATCTTTGTCTTATGATCATAGAATTATAGATGGAGCTGAGGCTGCAAGATTTAACAATGACTTAAAAGAAAATTTAGGTAAAAATTTTGCTTACAAGTTAGCTGTCTAATATAAATCATGTCAAAAACCACCTCATTATTAAGCGCTTTGCTGTGTACTTTTATTTGGGGAACAACTTTTATTGCTCAAGATACTGGTATGGACAACATTGGCCCATTCACATTTAATGCAGTAAGATTTTTTATAGGGTTTTTGGCAATTACGCCGTTAGTTTTTTTATTTGAATTAAAAAAATATAAGTCAGAGTTTAAATCTGACATTAAAACTTTTATAAATCTCACATTTTTAATTGGTTTATCTTTATTTTTAGGTTCCGCTTTGCAACAAGTTGCATTGCTATATACAGATGTTGCTAATGCAGCCTTTTTTACGATTTTTTATGTTCCAATAGTACCAATCATAATTTTTTTATTTAAAAGAACATCAATTCATTGGAGTGTTTGGCCATCAGTAGTTTTATGTTTAATTGGAGGGTATTTATTAACAAATTTTTATGATGCTACGGTTAGACTTGGAGATAGTTTAGTAATTCTTGGAGCTTTGTTTTGGAGTACTCATATAATTTTTACAGGAATAATTGTTAAAAAATACGATCTTCCTTTAACTCTTGGTGCTGCTCAAACTCTAATTGTTGCTTTGTTTTCATCTATAATAGCACTTATTTACGAGGAGTTTATTTATTTAGATATTATGAAAGAAATAAATTCTATCTTATATGCTGGTATTTTATCAGGTGGTTTTGCTTTCGTTTTACAAATTTATGCTCAAAAAAATATTTCCCCTGCCCCTGCTGCAATAATTTTTTCTTTAGAAGGAGTATTTGCAACTATTGCTGCTTGGTATATTTTAAATCAAGTTTTAGATATTAATAATTTACTTGGATGCTTTTTTATTTTGTGTGGTGTTTTACTATCTCAGCTACTACCATTGGTTCAAAAAAAATATTCTTAATAAATCAAAGCAAATAAGATTAATGCTATGATAATTCTATATATTACAAAAGCATTCATTGAAAATTTATTTATGTAAATTAAAAAAAATTTTACAGTTACAAAAGAAAAAATAAAAGATGTTAATATAGCAATGAATACTAAATAACTAAATTCAACTGGCTGATTAAACACATCTTTTAATCCTAAAAAACTTGCACCAGCTAAAGCTGGAATAGAAAGTAAAAATGAAATTTTACTTGAATCTAACCTATTAAATCTTAATATTCTAGCAGCCGTGATAGTTATACCTGCCCTACTCACTCCTGGAACTAAAGAAAGAATCTGAAATAAACTTATAAATAGAATTGATTGAAGATTTAAATTTGAAGAAATTTTTTTATCGAAACGATTTCTATCTGCTATAAATAGAACAATTCCAAAAATTAAAGTTGTCCATGCTATAATTTTAATATTTCTTAGTTCATAAATAATTCCAGTGTAATATAAAATATATCCAACAATTATTAATGGAATTGATCCCACAATAATAAGACTTAAAAGTCTTTTATTATTTTTTACGTCTAATAAATCTTTTCTAAAAAAATATATGATTGCAAATAAAGACCCTAGATGAAGACTTATATCTATTAATAATGAGCCAGACTTGAATTCATATAAACTTGATACTATTATTAGATGTGCCGATGAACTTATAGGCAAAAACTCAGATATGCCTTGGATGGCGGAAAGTATTAAAACTTCTATAATGTTCTGTAGCATTTTATCTACCTAGCTTAAAAAATATTCATTTAAAACAATTCGATTTAAGCATATTAGCTATGCAATTATTAGAAATCCTATAATTTTCAAACTTATATGGCTTAATAAGGTCATAGTAACTGACCTATTTTTAGCTTTATTTAATAAAAACAATATATAATTTGCCTTAACTTATAAAAAAATATGACTGATAAAATGCTAAAGTTTGTAAAAATAGGTCAACAAACTCCACCTAAAAGAGAGACAGATGTCAGAAAAAAAGACTTCAATGAGATTTATGACCAATTTATCAATGAAAAGGCTAAGGACCAATCCAGCAGATGTTCCCAGTGCGGTGTTCCTTTTTGTCAAGTTCACTGCCCATTAAGCAATAATATTCCAGATTGGCTAAAACTAACAGCAGAAGGAAGACTTAAGGAGGCTTATGAATTATCTCAAAGCACAAATAATATGCCAGAAGTTTGTGGAAGAATATGTCCACAAGACAGATTGTGCGAAGGAAATTGTGTTATTGAACAATCTGGCCATGGAACAGTTACAATCGGCTCAATAGAAAAATATATTACTGACAATGCATGGGAACAAGGTTGGGTAAAACCTATAAATATTTCTAATGAAAAAAATGAAAGTATTGGAATAATTGGTGCGGGTCCAGCTGGACTAGCTGCTGCTGAAGAATTGAGAAAAAGTGGATATAAAATTACAGTTTATGACAGATATGATAGGGCTGGAGGATTACTGATTTACGGTATTCCAAATTTTAAACTTGAGAAAGAAGTTGTTGAGAGAAGAACGAAGCTTTTAAAAGATGGGGGAATTGAATTTATACAAAATTTTGAAGTTGGAAAAGATGCAAGTTTAGAACAATTAAGAAAAAAACATGATGCAATTTTAATTGCAACAGGAGTTTATAAAGCTAGGGAGATTGAGCTTCCAGGAAACGATTTAAATAATATTTTTCCAGCAATGGATTTTCTAACAGCGTCAAATAAAAAAGGATTAGGGGATAAGGTAGAATTATTTGATAAGGGAATTTTGAATGCAGAAGGAAAGGATATTGTTGTTATTGGTGGTGGAGATACAGCGATGGACTGTGTAAGAACATCAATAAGACAAAAAGCGAAATCTGTTAAGTGTTTATACAGAAGAGATAAAGAGAATATGCCTGGATCAGCAAGAGAGGTAGCTAACGCTGAAGAAGAAGGTGTAGAGTTTGTTTGGTTATCAAGTCCCAAAGAATTCAAAGGAACAAATAAAGTTGAAAAATTAATTGTAGATCAAATAAAATTAGGTGAGCCTGATGAAAGTGGTAGAAGAAAACCAGAGATTCAAGAAAACTCAAGCTTTGAAGTAAAAACTGATATGGTCATTAAAGCACTGGGTTTCGATCCTGAAGATTTACCAACCTTGTTTGATGCAAATGAATTACAAGTGACAAAATGGGGAACTATAAAAACTGATTTTGATACAATGGAAACAAATTTGAGTGGAGTTTTTGCGGCAGGTGACATAATTAGAGGAGCATCTTTAGTTGTTTGGGCAATTAAAGATGGAAGAGATGCTGCCACTTCAATTAAAAAGCATATAGAAAATAAGCGTTTAAAACAGCCAAGAGTAGCTTAATGGAAAATTATAAAAAAAATCTTGAAATACTAAAAAAAAACCATGTCTATTCTGAAGAGATGGAACACGATGCTTGTGGTGTTGGTTTAATTGCATCTACCGAAGGGAAGAAGTCTCGTAAAGTTGTTGAGTATGGAATTGAAGCTTTAAAAGCTGTTTGGCATAGAGGAGCGGTTGACGCTGATGGAAAGACAGGGGATGGTGCAGGTATACATGTAGAGATACCAAAGGATTTTTTTATAGAAAAAATAGAAGTCACTGGTCATTCCTACGATAATTCAGAAATATGTGTTGGAATGATTTTTTTACCAAGAAATGATTATGCAGCACAAGAAAGCTGCAAAACAATAGTTGAGAGCGAATTAACAAAAAATGATTTTAGCATATATGGCTGGAGACAAGTTCCAGTTAATCCAAAAGTTTTAGGTGAAAAAGCATTTCAAACAATGCCTGAAATTATTCAAGTACTATTTAAATCTAATAACCCAGAATTACTTAACAAAGATCTTGAGAGAAAAATATATGAAACAAGAAGAATAATAGAAAACAAAGCTTTTCAAGTTTCTTTGAATAATTTTTATATTTGTTCACTTAGCTCAAAATCAATTATCTATAAGGGAATGTTTTTAGCAGAAGCTATCTCAGATTTTTTCTTAGATTTAAAGGACGAAAGATTTGTCTCAAGATATGCAATTTTTCATCAAAGATTTTCTACCAATACAGCACCAAGCTGGAATTTAGCTCAACCATTTAGAGCGATTGCTCATAATGGAGAAATTAATACATATAGAGGAAATAAAAATTGGATGAAAGTTCATGAGCAAGAAATGAATAGTCCTCTTTTTGATAACATAGAAAATTTAAAACCAGTAATTCAACAAGGTGCATCTGACTCTGCAGCTTTAGATAACGTTTTTGAATTATTAAATATCTCAGGTCAGCCAGCGCCACTAGCAAAATTAATGTTAGTGCCTGATGCTTGGTCTAAAAAGAATAAAACTCTATCTAAAGATCACCAACAATTATTTAATTTTTTGAATAGTACGATGGAACCTTGGGATGGACCTGCGGCTATAGCTGGAACAGATAATGAGTGGGTAATTGCTGCAAATGATAGAAATGGATTAAGACCATTAAGATATGCAATTACTAAAGATAATTTATTATTTGCAGGTTCTGAAACAGGCATGATCGAACTAAATGAGAAGAAAATTTTAACAAAAGGAAGATTGGGTCCAGGAGAAATAATAGGGGTTAGAATTGAAAAAGGAAAAGTATTTACTAATAGTAAAATTAAAGATTATTTAGCAAAGGAATATAAACACTTTAATTCTCAAATTATCGATTTAGACGAAAAAATTACTATTTCTGGGGAAAAAAATACATTTTCTGGAGATGACTTAAGACGAAGACAATACACATTTGGAATGAGTCTAGAAGATTTAGAGCTTATTTTGCACCCAATGGCTGAAGATGCAAAAGAAGCGATAGGCTCTATGGGAGATGATACACCTCTTGCAGTATTGTCTGATAAATATAGACCTCTATATCATTTTTTCAGACAAAATTTTAGTCAAGTAACAAATCCACCAATCGACTCCTTAAGAGAAAATAAGGTTATGAGTTTAAAAACAAGATTTGGAAATTTGGGTAACATCTTAGATTTTGATAATTTAACCAAACAAAATATATACGTTTTAAATAGCCCTATTTTATCAAATTCTCAATTTGATAAATTTATTAATTTTTTTGGCAAAAATTCATTAGTTATAGATTGTACTTTTTCAAAAGACCAAAGTTTGTTTCAGTCATTAAAAAAAATTCAAAAAGATGCAGAAATTGCCGTGAGGCAAGGTATTACCCAATTAATTTTAAGTGATAAAGAATTATCAGAAACTAATTTGCCAATTCCTATGCTTTTGTGTGTTGGTGCAATCAATTCATTTTTGATAGAAAAAAAATTAAGAGGATATGTCTCTATAAACGTTCAATCTGGAGAAGCTTTAGATACACACTCATTTGCGACCATGATTGGTGTAGGAGCAACAACAGTAAATCCTTATCTTGCATTTGATAGTTTATATCAAAGACATGAAAAAAAACTTTTTGGAAAATTTAGTTTTGATGAATGTGTGGAGAGATATATTAAATCAGTGAATGCTGGTCTATTAAAAATTATGTCTAAAATGGGAATTTCTGTTTTGAGCTCTTATAGAGGAGGATGTAATTTTGAAACTGTTGGTTTAAGCAGAACAATTGTTGCTGACTATTTTCCAGGCGTTGTATCAAAAATATCTGGAATTGGATTAACAGGATTAGAAAAAAAAATCAGATCAATTCATAAGGAAGCATTTGATAGTTCTGAAACAATTTTACCAATAGGTGGAATATATAGATATCGTAAAAATGGAGAAACACACCAATATCAAGGCAAGTTAATTCATTTATTACAAAGTGCTGTAGGATCTAATTCTTATGAAGCTTATAAGAGATATGCAGAAGGAATATATAACTTACCACCAATTAATTTGAGAGATTTAATTGATTTTAGATCAAAAAAATTGAAAGGACCAATAGAAATTTCAGAGGTTGAGCCAATACAAAATATACTTAAGAGATTTGGCAGTGGAAGCATGTCACATGGAGCTCTTTCAAAAGAGGCTCATGAAACTCTTGCTACTGGAATGAATAGAATTAAAGGTGCATCTTGTAGTGGTGAAGGTGGAGAAGATGAGAGCAGGTTTAAAGTTTTAGAAAATGGAGATAGTGCAAACTCTAGAGTAAAACAAATAGCATCAGCAAGATTTGGTGTTACAGTTAATTATCTAAACAATTGTAATGAAATTGAAATTAAAATAGCTCAAGGAGCTAAACCTGGAGAAGGTGGGCAATTACCAGGCTTTAAAGTTACAGAGGAAATTGCAAAACTAAGACACTCAACACCTGGAGTTACATTGATTTCTCCCCCACCACATCACGATATTTATTCTATAGAAGATCTTGCCCAACTTATTTATGATTTAAAACAAATAAACCCTAAAGCAAGAATTGGAGTTAAGCTTGTTGCTTCATCAGGTGTAGGAACAATTGCAGCTGGAGTAGCCAAAGCGAAAGCAGACATCATATTAATATCGGGACACAATGGTGGTACTGGTGCAACACCACAAACTAGTGTTAAGTATGTGGGAATTCCTTGGGAAATGGGTTTGACAGAAGCTAATCAGGTTTTAACTTTAAATAATTTAAGACACAAAGTTACTTTAAGAACTGATGGTGGAATTAAAACAGGAAGAGATGTTGTTATTGCAGCAATGATGGGAGCTGAAGAATACGGAGTAGCAACAACCGCTTTAGTTGCGATGGGTTGTATCATGGTTAGACAATGTCATTCAAACACATGTCCAGTTGGTGTTTGCACTCAAGATGAAAAACTTAGAGAAAAATTTACAGGGACTCCAGACAAAGTAGTAAATTTATTTACATTTATTGCATCCGAAGTAAGAGAAATTTTAGCAAAAATAGGTTTTAAATCATTAAATGAAATTATTGGAAGGACAGATCTTTTAATGCAGGTTAGTAAAGCCTCTCCGAATCTTGATGATTTAGATTTGAACCCACTTTTTGTACAGGCAGATAATGGTAATAATAAAAGATATTGTGAAAACCAGGAAATAAATCATGTACCAGATACACTTGATCAAGAAATTTGGCCAGAAATTGAGAAAGCTTTAGATAGTTCTGAAAAAATAGAAAAAGAATATGAGATTAAAAATACAAATAGAGCTGTTGGAACAAGAATATCTCATCATCTATATAATAAATATGGATATGAAAAACTTAATGAAAACTTTTTAGTATTAAATTTCAAAGGATCAGCAGGACAGTCATTTGGTGCCTTTTCAGCAAAAGGCTTAAAACTTGTTCTTAAAGGAGATGCTAATGATTATGTAGGTAAGGGGTTATCAGGTGCTACAATCTCAATCAAATTGTCTGATGAAAGCAATCTAATTTCAAATGAAAACACCATTATAGGAAATACAGTTTTATATGGTGCTACATCAGGAAAATTATTTGCAGCTGGGCAAGCGGGAGAAAGATTTGCGGTTCGAAACTCTGGAGCAACTACCGTAATTGAAGGATGTGACTCTAACGGTTGTGAATATATGACAGGAGGAACAGTAGTAATCTTAGGTGATGTAGGCGATAATTTTGCAGCGGGTATGACAGGGGGAATGGCATTTATTTATGATAAATCATCAGAATTTGAAAAAAAAGTAAACAACGAATCTGTTGTATGGCAAAATGTAGAAACAGATTACTGGAAAACATATCTTAAAGGTTTAATCAAAGAACATTTTGAAGAAACAGGATCTAATTTATCAAAATTGTTAATTGAAAATTATGATGAAGAGTTAAAGAATTTTGTTCAAGTTTGTCCGAAAGAAATGTTAGATAAATTAAGTAATCCAATTAGTCACAAACCAGTTATTAAAGAAGTTGGCTAAATAATCAATTTAAGTTCTTTTATTATTATTTTAAGCCATTTTTGACTTGATAAACTGTGGTCTCCATCTTTAACAATTACTAATTTTTTTTTGGCATTTAGAAAAATTTTCAAAACTTTTCTTGAATAAGAAACGGGCACAACCTCATCTTTTTGTCCATGTACCATAGTGATATTTATTTTAGATTTAATTTTTTTGTTTAAAACCTTATTTTTTCTACCATCTTTTATTAACTGGAGAGTGATTGGATATTCATAGTTGCCATGTTTTAATTGTAGAATTCCTTTTTGAATAGTTTCAGATTTCATTTTTTTTGTAAATTTTTTCCACATCAAATTTTCTAAAAATTCAGGCGCAGATCCAATTCCCAAAAATCCCTTTATTTGACTTTTAAATTGCTGAAACTGTTTAAGTGCTAACCACGCACCCATACTTGAGCCAACAATAGTAAAGTCATTTTGTTTAACAAATTTTTTAATAAGAACCGATGTTTCATTACTCCATTTTGTAATATTGCCATTAGTAAATTTTCCTGATGATTTTCCATGTCCTGTATATTCTAGTGCTAAAAAACTTAGTTTATTTTGTTTAGCAAATTTTAAAAAAGCATTTGGTTTTTTTCCTTCTAAATCAGACATAAAGCCATGCAAAAAAACAATAAATGGAGCGTTTTTATAAATGTTACAAATAAATCTTATTTTCTTACTTTTTGAGATTTTGAGATATTTGAAATGAGTCATAATCGTTTATATGTTTAATCTAATAATATATAATCATATCAAATGTCGTCTAATTTAAAAGTTTTACAGGTCATACCAAAATTAGGTTACGGAGGAGCAGAGACAGGTTGTTATGATATTGCTCATTATTTACCTGAAAATAATTGTGGATCTTATATTGTAACTAGTGGAGGAGAGCTTCTTAAATTTATAGACAAAAAAAAAGTAAAAATAATAAAACTTCCTGTCCATAGTAAAAATCCATTAATTATATTTATTAATTTTTTAGCTTTAATTTTCATCATACTTATTAATAATATTTCAATTGTACATGCTAGAAGTAGAGCGCCAGCTTGGTCTTGTTTGATAGCAGCTAAAATTACTGGTAGAAAATTTGTTACTACTTTTCACGGGACTTATAATTTCAATAGTAAAATTAAAAAATTTTATAATTCTGTAATGGTTAGGTCTGATTTAATTATAGCGGGATCTAATTTTATTTTTTCTCACATCAAAGAAAATTATACTAAATATCTTAATGCTAAAAAAAAACTTTTAGTTATTTTTAGAGGTATCAACGTTGACTATTTTGATCCAACTACCAAGTTAGATAGTGATGAAAAAAAATTATTAAAAAAATGGGAAATAGAAAAAGATAAAAAAATAATTCTTTTACCTGGAAGATTAACAGGATGGAAAGGACAAGAAGTTTTTATAGAGGCAATTAATTTAGTTAATATTGAACTTGGGTATGAAGCTTTTTATGCTGTGATACTTGGAAGTGATCAAGGGAGAGATTTATATAAAAAAAAACTTATCAGACTTACAGAGCAGTATAGATTAATTAATCAGGTAAAGTTTATTGATCATTGTAAAGATATGGCTTTAGCTTACAAAGTTTCAGATATAGTGGTGTCAGCATCAATTGAGCCAGAGGCTTTTGGAAGAGTTGCTGTTGAAGCTCAATCAATGGAAAAGCCTATAATTGCAAGTAATATTGGTGGCTCTAATGAAACAGTAATAGATGAAAAAACAGGTTTTTTATTTGAGTCTAACAATGCGAAATCATTAAGCCAAAAAATTTTAAAAATACTTTCTATGGATGAAGCGTCATTAAATTCAATAGGTAGAGAAGGTAGAAAAAACATAATTCAAAAATTTAATGTTGAAAAAATGTGCTTTTCTACTTATTCAGAGTATAAAAGAATATTAAATTAAATGCCTATAATTACATTACCCGATGGAAATAATTTATCATTTCCAGACAAAGTTACAGGTCTAGATGTAGCTGAAAAAATTAGTAAGTCACTTGCTAAACAAGCAATGGTTATAAGTATTGATGGCGATCTAAAAGATTTAGATTTTTTAATAGAAAAAGATTGTTCAATTAAAATTTTTACATCAAAAAACCCTGAGGGCTTAGAAACTATAAGACATGATACAGCTCATATTTTAGCTATGGCTGTTCAAGAATTATTTCCTGGAACACAAGTAACTATTGGTCCAGTTATTGAAAATGGCTTTTATTACGATTTTGCTAGAAAAGAACCTTTTACTGAAGATGATTTGGAACAAATTGAAAATAAGATGAAAGAAATTGTAGATAGAAATGAAATTACAAAAAGAGAAGTTTGGGAAAGAAATAAAGCTATCTCACATTTTAAAGAAAAAGGAGAAACCTATAAAGCAGAATTGATTGAAGCAATTCCAGAAAATGAGGATGTGTCTATTTATTTTCATGGTGATTGGCATGACTTATGTAGAGGGCCCCATCTTTCTTCAACAGGTAAAATTGGAAAATTTTTTAAACTTACTAAAGTTTCAGGAGCCTATTGGAGAGGAGACTCTAACAATGAAATGTTGCAAAGAATATATGGAACAAGCTGGGCAACCCAAAAAGATTTAGATGAATATTTAAAAAGAATTGAAGAAGCTGAAAAAAGAGATCATCGAAAACTTGGAAAAGAAATGGATTTATTTCATTTTAGAGAAGAAAGTCCAGGGTCTGTATTTTGGCATGAAAGAGGATGGGCTTTATTTCAAAAATTAATTAATTATATGAGAGGCAGACAGGATGCAGCAGGATATAAAGAAGTAAATACGCCAGAGATATTAGATAGACAATTGTGGGAAAAATCTGGTCATTGGGAAAAATATGGAGAAAATATGTACACATCTGAAACACCAGATGAAAAAGTATTTGCAATTAAACCCATGAATTGTCCTGGACATATTCAAGTATTTAACCAAGGTTTAAAAAGCTATAGAGATCTCCCTTTACGAATTACAGAATTTGGAAAAGTACATCGTTATGAACCATCAGGAGCTTTGCATGGTCTATTAAGGGTGAGAGCATTTACACAGGATGACGCTCATATATTCTGTTCCGAAGATCAAATTACAAGTGAATGTTTAGAGGTTACTAATTTGATTTTGGATATTTATAAAGATTTAGGTTTTGAAAATGTAATTCTTAAATATGCTGACAGACCAGAAGTAAGAGTTGGGGAAGATGAAGTTTGGGATAAAGCTGAAGCTTCTTTACTTGAAGCGGTTAAAGCATCCAAGTTAGAATATACTATTAATAAAGGTGAGGGTGCATTTTATGGTCCAAAAATCGAGTTTGTATTAAGAGACGCAATTGGTAGAGATTGGCAGTGTGGAACTTTACAAGTTGATTTAAACTTACCAGGAAGATTGGATGCTTCTTATGTTGATAAAGATGGAACTAAAAAAGTACCTGTTATGCTTCATCGAGCTTTATTTGGATCTTTAGAAAGATTTATAGGAATTCTTATTGAAAACTATGCTGGAAAATTTCCTTTTTGGATCTCTCCATTACAAACAGTTGTAATACCAATATCAGAAGAATTTGATGATTATGCCATTGAAGTGTCAAAAAAAATTAAACAAGTAGGCATAAGTTCAAACGTTGATTTAAAAAAACATAATTTAAATTACAAAATAAGAGATCATTCATTAGCAAAAATACCTCTTTTATTAATTTGTGGTAAAAAAGAAGTTGACTCTAACTCTGTAACGATTAGAAGATTGGACTCGAACAAACAAGAAAATATGGATTTAAATTTATTCTTAAAAACTTTCTCTGCTTTAAACAAAGCATCCTCAAACTAAGTGGCAGATTTTAAACAAAATTACTTTCAAAGAAGAACAAAAGACAGAGGTCCTAGATCTAATAATAGAATCTCGTCTCCTGATGTACAGGTTATAGCAAGTGATGGTGAAAACCTTGGTGTGATGAATACTAATGAGGCAATTTCAATGGCAAAAAATCAAGGATTAGATTTAATAGAGATAGCTGCCAACGCAAACCCACCTGTTTGTAAAATTATGGATATGGGTAAGTTTAAATATGACGCCCAAAAGAAAGCAAATATTGCTAAGAAAAAACAAAAAATTGTTTTATTAAAAGAAATTAAAATGAGACCTGTTACAGAAACACATGATTATGATTTTAAGGTTAAAAATGCAAAAAAATTTATAGCTAAGGGAGATAAAGTAAAATTTACCGTTAGATTTAAAGGTCGTGAACTACAGCACTCTCACCTAGGAAAAGAATTGATGGATAAGATCAAAGAAGACATGAAGGATATTGGTAAGGTAGAATTGCACCCTAAGTTTGATGGTAAGCAAATGATCATGGTAATTCAGCCTTTATAGGCCTTAATATAGGTTGTAAATTTATATCAATCTTTGTATAACACCGCAGAATTATGCCAAAATTAAAAACAAAAAGCTCAGCTAAAAAAAGATTTAAGATATCTGCAACGGGCAAAGTAATGACAGCCCAGGCTGGTAAAAGACATGGTATGATTAAAAGAACGAATTCTCAAATTAGAAAATTAAGAGGCACAACAACTATGTCAAAACAAGATGGCAAAATTGTTAAATCATACATGCCTTACAGTTTAAGAGGTTAATAATGGCAAGAGTAAAAAGAGGCGTAACTAGCAAAGCAAAACATAAAAAAGTTTTAAAAGCTGTCAAAGGCCAATGGGGCAGAAGAAAAAATACTATCAGAGTTGCAAAGCAAGCTATGGAAAAGGCGATGCAGTATGCTTACAGAGATAGAAGAAATAAAAAAAGAGATTTCAAATCTCTATGGATACAAAGAATTAATGCTGGTGTTAGAGCTGAAGGTTTGACTTATTCTAAATTTATCAATGGTCTTGGAAAATGTGGAATCACAATTGATAGAAAAATTCTAGCTGAAATTGCTTACGATAGCCCAGAGGCATTTAAAACAATTGTACAAAAAGCTCAATCAGCTTTAAATTAATCTTCGCTATTGTTTTTATTTCTTAACGAAATAATCTATCAATATGTCAGACATAAAAAATATTAAAAATGACTATTTAGCCAAACTTAATAATAATTTAAGTTTAGAAGAAATTAATCAAATCAAGACAGAGTTATTTGGGAAAAATGGTTTGGTTTCTACTCAATTCAAAAATATTGGATCTATACCAGAGGTAGATAGAAAAAAATTTGCATCAGATCTAAATCAAATCAAGGATGAGTTGCAAAATTTAATTACTAACAAAATTAATGAAATTGAATCAAAAAAAATAAATGAAAAATTAGAAAAAGAAAAAATTGATGTAACTCTTCCTGAACGATCATTTATTAGAGGTAAAATTCATCCTGTTTCACAAACTATAGATGAAATTTCATCAATCTTTTCTGAAATAGGTTTTAGTGTTGAGGAGGGTCCAGATATTGAAAATGAATATAATAATTTTACTGCCTTAAACACTCCTGACAATCATCCAGCGAGAGATATGCATGACACATTTTATCTTGATGAAAATAAAGAAATTTTACTAAGAACTCATACATCGCCAGTTCAAATTAGAACTATGTTGAAAGACAAGCCTCCATTTAAGATCATTGCACCTGGAAGAACTTATAGATCCGATAGTGATCAAACACATGCACCAATGTTTCATCAAGTAGAAGGATTACATATAGACAAAAATATTAACATGGGTCACTTAAAAGGTTGTTTAAATTATTTTATTAAAGAATTTTTTGAAGTTGAAAAAATTAAAATGAGATTTAGGCCAAGTCATTTTCCATTTACTGAACCTTCAGCTGAGGTAGATATTGGTTATGAAATTAAAGATGGAAAAATAGTTATCGGACAAGGTGACCAATGGCTTGAAATTTTAGGTTGTGGAATGGTCCATCCTAATGTTTTAAAAAATGTCAAAGTTGATCCGTCAAAGTATCAAGGGTATGCGTTCGGGATTGGGATTGATAGATTAGCAATGCTTAAATATGGTATTAATGACTTAAGAGCTTTCTTTGATTGTGATTATAGATGGTTAAATCATTTTGGTTTTGATCCTTTGGATGTACCAACAAATTATAGAGGTTTGAGCCGATGAAAATCACATTTGATTGGTTAAAAGATCATTTAGATACAAAATTAAATGAAGAAAAACTTCTAGAACAGTTAACGAATGTTGGGCTGGAAGTTGAAAGCGTAGAAAACTTGTATGAAGGTCTTGATTTATTCAAAGTAGCAAAAATTATAAAGACTGAAAAACATCCAAATGCAGATCGGCTTAAAGTTTGTGATGTTGATGTTGGAGAAAAAGAATTAAAAAAAGTTGTATGTGGTGCACCGAATGCAAGAGAGGGATTAATTACAATATACGCTCCTCCTGGAGCGGTAGTTCCAAAAAATAAAGTAAAGTTAGTTGTTGCTAAGATTAGAGATGTTACTTCATATGGGATGCTTTGTTCTGAATCTGAATTAAATTTATCGGATGAAAGTGATGGAATTACAGAATTATCATCAAAAAAATATGAAAAGAGTATTGGAAAAAGTTATTTTTCAAAATCAAATTCAAATCTTATAGATTTATCAATTACACCTAATAGGTCAGACTGTCTAGGTGTTAGAGGAATAGCTAGAGATCTTGCTGCATCAGGTTTTGGAAAACTAAAAAATTTTAAACAAAAAAAAATTAAGTCGAATACTAAGCAAACTTTAAAAGTAAAAATTAATAAAGAAAAAAATCAAGCATGTAGTTCTTTTGGTAGTTGTTTAATTACTAATGTAAAAAATACTGAAAGTCCCAAATGGCTAAAAGATAAATTGGTTTCAATAGGGCAAAAGCCAATTTCAGCAATAGTTGATATTACTAATTATGTAATGCTTGATATAAATCGACCGTTGCACGCTTATGATGCTGATAAAATTGAAAAAGGCATTGTAGTTAGAAATTCAAAATTGGGTGAAGAATTCATAGCTCTAGATAATAAAAGTTATAAATTAGAAGATGGAATGTGTGTAATTAGTGATGGCAAGGGTGTATTGGGATTAGGTGGAATTATTGGAGGAACAAGATCTGGTACAGAATTTGATACTAAAAATATTTTATTAGAGTCAGCTTATTTTGATCCCAGATCTATTAGAAGCACATCAAAAAAACTAAACTTAGATACAGATGCAAAGTTTAGATTTGAAAGAGGTATTGATCCATTATCCATTGAAGATGGTTTAAATAAAGCAGCATTATTAATTAGAGAGATTTGTGGTGGAGAAATTAGTAAAATTGATATTCAGAGAATTGAAATAAACAAAACTAAAACTATTAAATTTGATCCTAATTTATTTGAAAAAATAACTGGTTTTAAAATTTCAATTAAAGAAACGTTTAAAATCTTAGAAGATCTTGGTTTTAAAATTAAAAAAGAAAAAAATCATTTAAAATTAACCATTCCAACATGGAGACCAGATATTTCACAAGAAATAGATATTGTTGAAGAGTTAGTTAGAATAACTGGCTATGATAAGATTAAAATTATCGATCCAATTAAAGAAAGAACTAAATCTACTTTAACTCAATCACAAAAATTATTTCATTTCTTACAAAGAGCAATTGCTTCAAAAGGTTATTTAGAAGCTATAACATGGTCATTTACTGACTCAAATTATAATGATCATTTTAAAGACAAAAATAAAGAAATTAAAATTGTTAATCCAATAAGTTCAGAGCTAGGAGTGTTGAGAAACTCAATATTTTCAAATTTAATAATGTATATGAATAAGAATTTAGACAGAGGTTTCAAAGATTTATCAATATTTGAAATAGGTCCTGTTTTTACTGGTTCTAATCCAGGTGAACAAAATACTGTAGTCTGTGGTTTGTCAGCAGGTAAAAAATCAAGATTGTCATGGATTGAAAAAGAGAGAAATGTTGATTTGTTTGATGTTAAAAGAGATGTAGTTCAAACTTTAGTTGAAGCAGGCTACAACGCAGATAAATTTTTTATAGATAGTGAAACTCCAAATTATTACCATCCAGGTAAGTCAGGTAGATTGTTTTTAAATAGAGGTAAAGATCAAGTTGCAGCTTATTTTGGAGAAATACATCCAAATATTTTAAAAAAGATAGATATTAAAACAGAGTCTTTGGTAGGTTTTGAAATTTTTTTAGATAATTTAAAGTTACCAAAAAAAACACTAAATGATCAAAAAACTAAATTCGAAGTCTCAGATTATCAAAAATCTGAGAGAGACTTTGCATTTATAGTTGCTAAAGAGGTAAAAGCTCAGGATTTAATTAATGCTGTTTCAAGCGTAGATCAAAAATTAATTAGTAATATTAAAGTTTTTGATGTTTACGAGGGTGAAAATATTCCAGAAAATCAAAAATCAATAGCAATTAGTGTAACCATACAGTCTACTGAAAAGACATTGAATGATAATGATCTAGAAAACATAAATAATTTAATAATAAAAACAGTTGAAAGTAAAACTGGCGCTAAGATACGTTCTTAAAGCAAATGAGCAATATTGATAATATTAGAAATTTTGCGATTATTGCTCATATTGATCATGGTAAATCCACAATAGCAGATAGGATAATTCATAGTTGTGGCGGACTTACTGAAAGAGAAATGAAAGCTCAAGTTCTTGACTCAATGGATATTGAGCGTGAAAGAGGCATTACAATTAAAGCTCAAACAGTAAAACTTAATTATAAAGCAAAAGATGGTAAAAATTATATTTTAAACATTATAGATACCCCGGGACATGTAGATTTTAGTTATGAAGTTAGTAGATCTCTTTATGCTTGCGAGGGTTCAATTTTAATTGTTGATAGCACGCAAGGAGTAGAAGCTCAAACTCTTGCAAACGTTTATCAGGCTCTTGATATTAATCATGAAATTGTTCCAGTTTTAAATAAAGTAGATCTACCGGCATCAGATTTAGATAGAACAAAAACACAAATTGAAGAAGTAATAGGTATTGATACAGAGGGAGCAATTCCTTGTTCAGGAAAAACAGGTGAGGGTATAGAAGATATTTTAGAGCAAATTATTAAAGTTTTACCTAGCCCCAAAGGCGAGAGTTTAGGTGATTTAAAATGTTTATTGGTTGATAGTTGGTACGACACATATTTAGGAGTTGTCATTCTTGTTAGAGTTATTGACGGTAAAATTTCAAAAAATATGAAAATTAAAATGATGTCTACTAATCAAGAGTATATTATTGAAAAAGTTGGTGTTTTTACTCCAAAAGCAACAGATATTAATGAATTAAATGCTGGAGAAATAGGTTTTATAACAACTGGAATAAAAGTTTTATCAGAAACAAAAGTTGGTGACACAATATGTGATGCTGCTAAACCTTTAAAAGAAGCACTGCCAGGTTTTAAACCAAGTAAACCTGTAGTTTTTTGTGGATTGTTTCCAGTAGATAGCTCTGAATATCAAAAATTAAAAGATGGTTTAGCTAAATTACAATTAAATGATGCAAGTTTTTCATTTGAGCCTGAGTCATCTTCAGCTTTGGGATTAGGGTTTAGATGTGGGTTTTTAGGATTACTTCATTTAGAAATTGTCACAGAAAGATTAGAAAGAGAATTTGACGTAAACTTGCTAACAACAACCCCGGGAGTTGTATACAAAGTTCATATGAATAATGGAGATATGATTGATCTACATAATCCATCAAGTTTACCAGATCCAACATTAATTAAATTAATTGAAGAACCATGGATAAAAGCAACAATAATTACTCCAGATGAATATTTGGGTTCAATAATAAAAATGTGCCAGGATAAAAGAGGAGTACAAACTAATTTAAGTTATTCTGGAAATAGAGCGGTCGTAAATTATGAATTGCCTTTAAATGAAGTTGTTTTTGATTTTAATGATCGTTTAAAATCAATGACTAGTGGGTATGCTAGTTTTGATTATGAAATAATTGAACATAGAGAAGGTGATTTAGTAAAACTTGGAATTTTAGTTAATGCAGAACCAGTTGATGCGTTAGCGATGATGATTCATAAAGATTTTGCTCAAAGAACAGGAAGAGAAGTTTGTGAAAAATTAAAAGATCTAATTCCAAGACATAATTTTATGATACCAGTTCAAGCTGCAATTGGTGGCAAGATAATAGCAAGAGAAACTATTAAAGGTTTTAAAAAAGATGTTTTAACTAAAATTCATGGTGGAGGAGCGACAGACAGAAAAAGAAAGCTTCTTGAAAAACAAAAAAAAGGTAAGGCTAGATCAAAACAATTTGGACGAGTAGAAATTCCTCAAGAGGCTTTTATTGGTGTTCTCAAGATTTCAAAAGAAAAATAAATTGGAGAGGTGGCCGAGTGGTTGAAGGCGCACGCTTGGAAAGCGTGTAAAGGAGCAATCCTTTCATGGGTTCGAATCCCATTCTCTCCGCCATTAAATAAGCCTTGATTTATTGGTCTAATTAGCTTTTTTTCACTTATTTTAACAAAGATAAATCAGCATTTTTTTTAAAAAATGTTATAATTTTTTTTTCCAAAAATTTAAAAAATGACAAATAAAAATACATATCAAGCAGACTCTATAAAAGTTTTAAAAGGTCTTGAAGCCGTTAGAAAAAGACCAGGAATGTATATTGGAGATACAGATGATGGAACCGGCTTACATCATATGGTTTATGAAGTTGTTGATAACTCTATAGATGAAGCTTTAGCAGGTCATTGTAAAAATATTAATGTGAGAATTAATTCAGAGGGAACCATTACAGTTAATGATGATGGTAGAGGAATTCCTGTTGATATGCACAAAGGAGAAAAAAAATCAGCTGCAGAAGTTATAATGACACAACTTCATGCTGGTGGTAAGTTTGATCATGACTCATATAAAGTTTCAGGTGGACTTCATGGAGTTGGAGTTTCTGTTGTTAATGCCCTGTCTGAGTCTTTACAATTAGAGATAAACAGAGATGGAAAGAAACATTTTATAGAATTTAAAAATGGTGAAGCAAAAGCACCATTGAAAGTTACAGGAAAATCTAAAGAAACTGGAACTCAAATAACATTTTTGCCATCAAAAGAAATTTTTTCTTCTATAAAATTTAGTGCAAATATTCTTATTAAAAGAATGAGAGAGTTGGCTTTCTTAAACAAAGGTATTAAAATTATTTTTACAGATGCTAGTTTAAAAAAAGAAAAAGTAACTGAATTTAAATTTGATGGTGGTGTACTTGAGTTTGTAGATTTTCTAGATGAAAAAAGAGAAAAACTACAAAATAAAAATGGAAATGATTTATTTAAAAAACCAATTTATATAGAAGGAAAAAAAGATAATATCGAGCTCGAATGTTCACTAAAATGGAACGCAAGTTATGCAGAAGATATTTTTCCTTATACAAATAATATTTACCAGAAAGACGGTGGAACACATTTATTAGGTTTTAGAAGTGCATTAACAAGAGTTATTAATAAATATGCAAATGAACACAATCTTCTTAAAAAAAATAAATTAGCAATATCAGGAGACGATATTAAAGAGGGATTAACTTGTGTGATATCTGCAAAAATTCCAGATCCAAAATTTTCATCGCAAACAAAAGATAAGTTAGTTTCATCCGAAGTAAGAATGATTGTAGAAACTGTTGTAAATGAAAAACTGTCGATATGGTTTGATCAAAATCCATCAGTTGCAAAAATAATTTTGGCAAAAGTTATTCAAGCAGCAATGGCAAGAGATGTAGCAAGAAAAGCTAGAGAAAATGTGAGAAGAAAAGGTGCGTTAGAGTTAAGTGGTCTTCCCGGAAAATTAGCAGATTGCCAAATAGGAAAGCAAGAAGGTACAGAATTGTTTATTGTAGAGGGTGATTCAGCGGGTGGTTCAGCCAAACAAGGTAGAAACAGATCTAATCAAGCTGTTTTGCCTCTAAGAGGAAAAATTTTAAATACGTATGTTGAAGAATTAGCAGTTAAAAAGAATGGCAATGGCGACAGCTCTGAGCAACAAAGAACAAAGGCTTTGTCAAAAATGATTTCATCTAATGAAATAGTTACTTTGATTAATGCATTAGGACTAGATCCAAAAGTACAAGAAATAGATTTAAAAGATCTTAGGTATGGAAAAATTATTATTATGACGGATGCTGATGTAGATGGGTCTCACATTAGAGCACTTCTATTAACATTTTTTAATAACAAACCATTCAATAAATTAATTGAAAACGGACATGTATATTTGGCTCAACCTCCGTTATTTAAAATCAATAAAGGGTCAAAAGGAATTTACATTAAAGATGAAAAAGAATTAGAAGATTATATCGTTAATAATAATAAAGAATTAAAAAAAATAAAAAGAGGATCTAAAGAATTTATAAAAGAATTAGATTTAGAAAAATCAAAAATGAATATACAAAGGTTTAAAGGATTAGGTGAGATGAACCCAGAAGAGTTATGGAGTACAACACTTGATCCAGAAACAAGAAATCTATTACAGGTACAGTATTCTAAAGATCTCAAGAAAGATCAAAGTTTAATACATACTTTAATGGGAAATGATGTTGCTTTAAGAAAAGATTTTATAATTTCTAATGCAATAAATGTACAAAATCTTGATATCTAATAATGAAGTTCTTTGAAACTTCAAAATATCACTTCTTTAAAAAATCAACTTATATAAGCTTAAGATGGATTGGTATTATTGGCCAATTAATTTCAGTTAACTTTGTTTATTTTTTTTTGAATTTTAAATTTGATTTTGTCACTTCAAATTTAGTTATTTTTTTTGGTATTTTAAGTAATTTATTTTTAATTTATATATATAAAAAAACACAATTATCAGATAGATCAGCTTTTATTTTTTTGGTAATAGATATATTGCAATTAGGCGCCTTACTTTATCTAACTGGAGGTATTACCAATCCATTTGTAATTTTTTTATTAATTCCAAGTATCTTTTCTTCTTCAAATTTAAGTTTAAGAACAAATACTTTATTAGTAACCTTAACAGCAATTACGATAGTTTTTTTGACTTTTTATCATCACGATTTACCAATGCCTATTAAAAGTGATCTTCATAATAATCATTATTATTACTATTCTATTCCGACGGCATTGATTATTGCTTTAATTTTTTTAAATTATTTAGCCATGTCATTTGGAACACAGTCTAGATTAAGAAGAGAAGCATTATCAAAAATGGAAGAAGTCATGGCTTCTGAACATGAACTTTTATCTTTAGGTGGTCAAGCCGCAGCTGCAGCCCATTCACTTGGAACGCCTTTGTCTACAATTAAGATTATTGCTCATGATCTGGAAAAACAATTTCAAGATCAAGAAGATGTTAAAAAGGATATAGAGTTATTATCTAGCCAGGTAGAAAGATGTAATGAAATTTTAAAACGTTTAACATTAAATCCTGTAGAGGAAGATGAATTTATAGATAAAGATCTTACAATGAGGGATTACTTAAGCGAAATTATTTTATCATTTAAGGAGATTAGCAAAAAAAAATTTATTTTTAATTTTGATCAATTCTCAAATGTAAAAAAGATAACAAAATCAATAGAAATTGTTTATGGTTTAAGAAACTTTATTGGTAATGCCAATAAATTTTCTAAAAACTCTATTTATATAAATTTAAAAAGTGACAGCGAGTTTACAGAAATTACGATTGAAGATGATGGAAATGGATATCCAAAAGATGTTTTGTCAAAAATTGGGGAACCATATTTAAGATCAAATGATCCTATTGATAAATCAAAAACAGGCTTGGGACTTGGTTTGTTTATTGGAAAAACACTTTTAGAAAAAAATTTTGCTTCAATCAATTGTAGAAATTCGAAAACAAGAACTGGTGCAGAAGTTATTATTAAATGGAATAATAAAGATTTATTTAATATTTAATGAAATTTTCTTTTAGTTTCAAATAAAGAGCTTAATTGAGATATCATTACGTCTCCTAGTTCATTCACATCAGTGATTTTGATTGCTTTATCATAATATCTTGAAACATCATGACCAATACCAATTGCTAAAACCTCAATTTCAGTTTTGTTTTCTATGAATTTAACCATCTTCTTTAAATGTTTTTCTAAAAAATCACCTGAATTTACTGAAAGTGTAGAGTCATCTACTGGTGCACCATCAGAAATGACCATCATAATTTTTCTCTCTTCTTTTCTTTTCTTTATTCTATTGTAGGCCCAAGAAATAGCTTCACCATCTATATTCTCTTTAAGTAAACCTTCCTTCAACATTAAACCTAAATTGTTTTTGGCTTGTCTCCAGTGAGTGTCAGCTCCTTTATAAATTATATGTCTTAAATCATTTAATCTTCCTGGGGTTTTAGGTTTCGAGTTTTTATTCCAAAGCTCTCTACTTTGTCCGCCTTTCCAATTTTTTGTGGTAAATCCTAAAATTTCTACTTTAACAGAACATCTCTCTAAGGTTCTAGATAATATATCAGCACATATTGCAGCAATCGTGATAGGTCTACCTCTCATTGATCCAGAATTATCTATCAACAAAGTGACAATTGTGTCTTTAAAATCTAAATCTTTTTCCTTTTTAAATGATAATGAATTGTAAGGGTCCATAATAATTCTTGGCAACTTTGAGCTATCAAGTAACCCTTCTTCTAAATCAAAATCCCATGCTCTGTTCTGTTTTGCAAGTAATTGCCTTTGTAGTTTATTTGCAAGTTTAGTTATCACATCTTGAAACCCAACTAGTTGTTGGTCTAATGTTCTTCGAAGTTTTGCTGCTTCATCAGCATTTTCTAATTTTTCAGCTTTTGTTACTTCATCGTATTGAGTTGTAAAAATTTTGTAATCTAAATTAATACTATCAAGATTTTTTTGAACAATTTGTTCTGAACTTTGTTCATCAGACTCAGTATCTGAAAGTTGTTCATCAAGATTAAATTCATCAACATTATAATCAGCATCTAAACTTGCTTGTGTTTCTTGATCGTTATTTTCATCTTTATTGTCTTCTTTGTCTTTATCTTGATCATCGTTTGAAGGATTATCTTGTCCTTGATCTTGATTTTCCTCCTTTTTTTCTTCGTCTTCTTCACTTTGAAAAATATCCATTTCTTCTAAAATCTGAGAAAATCTTGAACCATAGTTTTCTTGATTTTCTAAATTTTCTTCTAAAAATTTTTTATGTTTTTCTATTGATTGTTCAAAGTCTTTTTCCCAAAAATTTAACATTCTAGTTGTTAAAGGATTTAATTTTATTTGATGAAAGTTCTTAAGCATATACAATTCAAATGCTTCAGTTACAGGCACATCTTCTTTTGTTTTTAATTGGTCTTTCCTTTTAGTATTTATAATATTTGAGTAGTTCTCTTGAAAATTTTTTTCAATTCCTTTAAGCATTTTACCACCCAATGATTCATATCTTATCTTTTCAGCTATATTATAGAGTGATCTCGATGAATTATTTGATGGAAGATTTTTTTTATAAATAGCATCATTAGAAAATTTTTTTTTTAATGCAGCTGAATCAGTCTCTGCACGTAACTTAATAAAATCACTTGGTTTAGTTAAATTTTCAATTTCAATTGAATTTAATTCTTGTTTCTTTTCTTTTTCAGATTGCTTGTTAGCTAAATCAAAATCATCCGCAATTACTTTTGCAGTTGAAGTTAATGCAAGTCTAAATTTTTCTTTTAAGGCAGTTATCTTATCGCTCATCTAAATTTGAATATTCATCAATGACTCTGGTAGCTCTTCACCGAAACATCTTTGATAATATTCTGCGATAGTATTTTTTTCAATTTCGTCACACTTATTTAGAAAAGTTACTCTAAAAGCATAACCTGTATCTTTAAAAATTTCTGAGTTTTCTGCCCAATGCATTACTGTTCTAGGGCTCATTACAGTTGATATATCTCCTGCAACAAATCCTTTTCTAGTTAATGAGGCTACTTTTATCATATTAGCAACTTTCTCTTTACCTTTTGCGTTATTAAGATTTTTATTTTTTGCTAAAACTATATCCAATTCTCTTTCAAGACCAAGATAGTTAAGTGTAGTCACAATGTTCCATCTATCCATCTGGCCCTGATTTATTTGTTGAGTTCCATGATAAAGGCCTGTCGTATCACCAAGCCCAACAGTATTTGATGTTGCAAATAATCTAAAAAATTTATTTTGTTTAATAACTTTATTTTTATCAAGAAGTGTAAAGTTACCTTCAGCTTCTAAAACTCTCTGAATTACAAACATTACGTCTGGTCTACCAGCATCATACTCATCAAAAACAAGAGCAACTGGATTTTGTATAGACCAAGGCAAAATACCTTCGTTAAATTGTGTAACTTGTTTTCCATCTTTAAGAACAATCGCATCTTTTCCTATCAAGTCTATTCTACTAACATGACTATCTAGATTTACACGAATACATGGCCAATTTAATCTAGCTGCAATTTGCTCTATGTGAGTTGATTTTCCAGTGCCATGATAACCTTGAACTAAAACTCTTTTGTTGTGGGCAAAACCAGATATTATTGCCATCGTAGTGTCTCTATCAAATTTATAACTTTTATCTATTTCAGGAACATATTCATTTTTTTTTGAAAATGCGTCAACTTCCATTTCAGAGTCGATTCCAAAAGTTTGTTTTAATGAAATCTTTATGTCAGGTTGAATATTAAGATTAGGTGTCAATTTTTTCTCTATAAGTATTTTTAAGCTGTGTGTAAGCTAAAGTAATTAATTTAAGTTTTTCTTCATATTTTTTGTTTCCAGCATTTATATCGGGGTGATATTTTTTGACAAGCATTTTGAACTTATCTTGAACTTTTTTCCATTTTAATCCTACAGAAACTCCCAATATACCAAAAGCTTTGATATCTTTGTGATTAAATTTAAATTGACGCATATGATCATAATCACCGTTAATTTTATCTTTATCTAATTCATCTCTTAAAGTGTTATTCCAAAGAACTTTAAAGAAATTATCTGAAGAACTAAAACTTTGAGTTGGTTTATGCCAAATCATATCAGATTTTAAAAAATTTAAGACTTGGTCATCATTCATACCTGAAAAATAATTCCAATTTTTATTAAATTCTTTAACATGCTCTAAGCAAAGCATTCTATATTTCTTACTATTATCCTTTTCTACTGGGGCTCTGTAGTCACCAATTTCGTTACAATTATTCCAGTCGCAAATATTTTTCATGATGTATAATAGATTTAATTTATGGATATAAATGAGTTAATTGCAATTGTAAAAAAAAAACTCACTGATCAAATTAGAATTGACAGTATAAATATTGAAGATAAATCATTTCTTCATAAAAATCATGCTGGAAATCAAGAGGGTAAGTTTCATTTAAAAATTACTTTAAGCTCAAGTGAATTAAAAAGTTTGAGTAGAATTGAAAGTAATAAAAAAATCTATAAAATCTTAGATAAGGAACTAAAAGAGTATATACACTCTATACAAATATTAATTTCTTAACTGATTAGTCATAAACTTACCTAAGCTATCTTTTTTATATTCTTTATTTATAACTGGCAATCCAATCTTTTTTAATAAAACTAAGTTAATTTTATCTGAATTATTTTTTTTATCTTTAATCATAAAAGATAATATTTTGTTTAAATCTTTGATTTTAAAAAATTTTTTTAATTTTGATGGTAAATTTGCTTTAGAAATATGATTTATAATTGAATTATAGTCATTTTTTTTTAGTAAGTTATTTTTTAGACTAAAATTTAAAGCACTTTTTATACCTAGAATTACTGCTTCACCATGGTTGAGTTTTTTTGAATAACCCAAAGAAGCTTCATAAGCATGTGCGAATGTGTGACCAAAATTTAAAATTTTTCTTAGACCTTTTTCTTTTTCGTCTTTTTCTACAACACTTTTTTTTATTTTACAGCTTTCGTATATAGCTTTTTCAATAAATGGTGATGAAAGGTTTAAAATTTTATTACTATTTTTATCTAGAAAATAAAAAAAATTTTTACTGGCAATTAAAGAATGTTTTAAAATCTCACCATAGCCACATACCACTTCTCTTTTTGGCAAGGTTTTTAAAAATTGAATATCAGATATAACTAGATCTGGTTGGTAAAAACTTCCGATCAAATTTTTTCCATACTTAGTGTTAACTCCAGTTTTACCTCCAATTGAAGAGTCTACTTGTGATAAAAGAGTAGTTGGAATATTAATGAATTTTAATCCTCTTTTAAATAGACTGGCCGAAAAACCACTTATATCTCCAGTAATTCCTCCACCAATGGATATAACACAATCTTCCCTAGAAAAATTTTTGTTAAGTAGAATTTCTAAAATTTTATTTACGTTGTTTAAATTTTTATTTATTTCACTAGCCTTGAAAAAGTGAACATAAATTTTTTTCTTATTAAGAGATTTTTTAATCTTGGAAACAATTATTTTTGAAATATTTTTATCAATAATTAGCAAACACTGCTTAAAATTAATTGAATTTTCTTTTAAAATTTTTGATATATTGCTTACTAAATTTGAACCAATAATAATTGAATATTGTTGAGTTTTAGTATTTATCTTTAACTTAATTGGTTTCATAATTTTTTAAAACTTTTTTAACAATTTCATTTTTCGACATTTTATCACATTTAATTTCATATAAAGCTTTAGAGTAAATGTTAGATCGTTTTTTTATTAAATCAATCAATTCATTATCTGTTGATTTAAAAGCAATAGGTCTTTTTTTACTATTTTTAATTCTATTGATTAATATTTCATCATTCCAGTTCAGCCAAAAAGAGATATGGTTTTTCAAAACTTCTTTTCTAATAACTTTGTTTAAAAATGCGCCTCCTCCTAGAGATACTACAGTTGAATGAATTTTAAGTATTTTTAAAGTTATTTTTTCCTCAAATTTTCTAAAATAATCTTCACCTTTTGTCTCAAATATTTTTGATATAGATAAGCCTAATTCTTTTTCAATTTCTTTATCTACGTCCACAAAATCTAAACCTAATTTTTTTGCAACCAAGGATCCAATAGAACTCTTACCAGAACCCATCATACCTAAAAACACAAGATTTTCTTTCGATTTCATAAGTTTCTTTATTGAAAAAACACAAATATGTCTTAATTTGAAATTAACTAAAGTTATATGCAATTTAATAAAAACACAAGTTCGGGGAGAACCAATATTGTTGGGCTAGTTATAAAATCTATTATTGGTCTTGCAATTATTCTTGGACTTGCTTTTTTTATTAATAAAGTTGACTTTCCAGCTCCAAAAAAAGAAATAGAAAAAATTATTCCCAATGAAAATTTTAAAATTGTTAAATAAGAAAAATTTATCAATTATAATTATTTCTTTATTATTATCTCTTCCTTCAATTGCAGAGGAAAAACCAGTAGATATTTGGAATCTAGAAAAACAAGAATCAGATAGTGTTTCTGAAGAGAATTTATCATTAGAAAAAACTGAGCAAGAATCTCAAAGTAGCATTTATAAAATGCAGGCAGATAAAAATAAAGACTCTATAAAATTGGACCAAGACTTAACTTCAAAAACAATCAAAATTGCTGGATTATATGATCCCGAAGATTATGGTCTGAGCATTAGTATGTGGTCAAATTCAGATGGCTTATTATTAAAAAAACTTTTTGAAAGTATTAATAAATATGATCTCTCTGAAGATGCTTCAGAAATTCTTAATATTTCATTATTAACAAATGCATATCATCCAAGTCAAAATATTACAGATGACGAGTTTTTAAAATTTAAAACTAATTGGTTGATTAAAGACTCTAACTTTGAATTAATTGAGGAATATCTTATTAAAAATCAGATTACAAATCTCCATCCAGAATTAATGAAATATATGGTGGATCGATATTTATCACAATCTGACCTTAAAAAATCATGTGAAATATTTTCCAAGATTAAAGAACCTTTAGAGGATGAATATTTATCTAAATTCAACTTATATTGTTTAATTAATTATGGAAAAAATGAAGAAGCACAATTAATTTTAGATTTAAAAAAAGAGTTAGGTTTTCAAGATGAATATTATGAAAATAAAATTAATTATTTATTTGGATATATAGATGAAGCAAATAAAGATGTCTCAGAGAATTCTATTTTAGATTTTCATCTAGCTCATAGAACAAATCCTGAATTTACATTTGAACCTAATAAGGATACTCCTAAATCAATTTGGAAATATTTATCAACATCTAATTTATTATATAAAATTCAAGATTTGGAAATTACTGATATAGATAAAATATCTACTATTGAAAAAGCTACACATGACAAAAATTATTCAGAAGAAGAATTATTTGAGTTTTATAAGCGATTTCAATTTAATTTAGAACAACTGTTAAATACAAAAGAGTCCTATAAAACTTTATCTTCTATTGAAGGTAAAGCTTTAGTTTATCAAAGATTACTTTTAACTGAAGAGCCAAAACTGAAACTCGAACTAATGAAAATTTTAAAAGATATTTTTGAGTCTGAAGATATTGGTAATGCTTTTGATACAGAATTAGCAAAATTTTTAAAAAAAATTGACGAAACAGATGTGCCTTCTAACTTTACTACTTTTTACAACCAACACATAAAAAATGATGAAATTACTAATAAAAAAATTAAGTATAATAATAAAATATTACATCAATCAAAATTAGTAAATTATTTTAATGGAGATTATGCCAAGTCAAAAATTGAGGAGGACCTTGATAAGTTTCTAAAAAAAATAAAAAAAGATAAAAAATATTTTTTATCAAAGAAAGATATAATTTTTCTTGAGGCATTAAAATCTGATGGAATTGAAATCTCAAAAAAATATGAAAATCTATATGAAATTAATAAATCAGAAATGCCAAGAGACATTCAAGAAATGATTAATAATAAAGAAACTGGAGCTGCATTACTTAGAATTATAGAAGTAATTGGACCAGAAAAAATTGAAGATATAGATGATGATACAGTTTATTTTATAATTAATACATTGAACCAATTAAATGCCGACTTAATTAGGAATAAGCTTTTATTAAAAGTTCTTCCTTTAAAAGTTTAGAAATTATAATAAAATAATTCAAGATGGCTGCTAAAACTATAATTACGGAACCTAATAAACTGCTTAGACAGATTTCAAAACCTGTCGAAAGTGTCGGTAAAGAAGAGCAACAACTAATGAATGATATGCTGGACACGATGTATGCAGCTAATGGTATAGGCCTTGCTGCAATTCAAATAGGTATCCCAAAAAGAATTATAGTAATGGATATAGGTAAAGATGAAAAAAAAGAACCCAGATATTTTGTAAATCCAGTTATTGTGAATAAAGATAAAATTAAAAATACACATGAAGAGGGATGCTTGTCAGTCCCAGATCAATTCGCAGAAATAGATAGACCAAGTAAATGTGAAGTAGAATATCTTGATTATAATGGAAAAAAACAATTATTAAAAGCTGATGGATTGCTTGCAACATGCATACAACATGAAATGGATCACTTAGAAGGAATATTATTTATAGATTACCTATCAAAATTAAAAAAATCTATGATTATAAAAAAACTATCTAAATTAAAATCAAATACTGCAGTTCTTTAATTCATGGCAAAAAAGATAGTTTTTATGGGTACCCCAATGTTTGCTGTACCTATATTAAAATCTCTATATCAAAATGGTTATCCTATATCAGATGTTTATACTCAACCTCCTCAAAAATCACAAAGAGGTCAGAAAATTAATAAATCTCCTATACAAGGGATTGCTGAAACTTTAAATTTAGATTTTAGAACTCCAAAATATTTAAAAGATAATAAAGAGGAATATGAATATTTTCAAAGTATAGATGCTGATCTTGCAATAGTTGTTGCATATGGACAAATTATTCCAAAAGAATTTTTAACTTTAACTAAAAAAGGATTTATTAATATTCACGCATCTCTTTTACCAAAATGGAGAGGTGCAGCTCCTATACAAAGATCTATAATGAATCTTGATACAGAAACAGGAGTTAGTATCATGAAAATAGCTGAAGAACTTGATACAGGCCCAGTATGCAATACCTATAAAATAAATTTAGAAAATAATTTAAATGCTAGTGACGTGGCTGATAAATTATCTTTAATAGCAGCTGAAAAAATATTAGATAATATTGATAATATTTTGGAAGATAGAGTAAAATTTATTGATCAAGATCATTCAAAGGCAACATACGCATCTAAAATTCAAAAAGCCGAAGGTGAAATTAATTGGAATGATGAAGCAAAAGTTATTATTGGAAAAATAAATGGTTTGCATCCAGCGCCGGGCGCTTTTTTTATTTATAAAGGTGAAAGATATAAAATTTTAAAAGCAGAAATTGGTAATGGTGTTGGAAAACCAGGAGAGATTGTTTCAAATTATTTAGAAGTTGTTTGTGGAGATAAGCAAACGATAAAAATTAAAGAAATCCAAAGACAAGGAAAAAAGCCCCAAAATATTGGTGAATTTATGCTTGGATCACAGATAAAACAAGGAACTGTAATTTAAATGGCTAGGTATCAATTGCTTATTGAATATGTGGGTACAGATTTTAGGGGTTGGCAAATTCAAAAAAAAGGCTCAACAATTCAAGGGCTTATTCAAGAAAAATTAACAAAACTTCTAAAAGAAAAAATAATTTTAAACGGTTCTGGCAGAACTGACACTGGAGTTCATGCTATTGAACAGTCTGGACACTTTGATTGTAAAAATGAAATTAAAGATTTATCAAAGTTTTTAAAATCAATTAATCATTTTTTAAATGACCAAGGTGTTGCAATAAAAAAGATAAGAAAAAGAAGCAATAAATTTCACTCAAGATTTTCTGCAAAACAAAGGATTTATAAATATATAATTTTTAATCAAATCAGTGCTCCAGTTATTGAAAAAAAAAGAGGATGGCATGTTAGAAAACCTTTGGATTTAGATTTAATTAAAAAGGGAGCAAAAAAATTAGTTGGAACTCATGATTACTCTACTTTTAGATCTTCAAGCTGCCATGCTAAAAGTCCAATTAAGACAATTAAATCAGTGAAAGTTAAATCATTGAAAAGTAAAATAGAAATTGAATTTAACTCACAATCTTTTTTACAGCAACAGGTTAGATCTATGGTTGGTTGCTTAAAATACTTAGGTGAAAAAAAATGGGATTTACAAAAATTCAATAAAGTATTTAAATCTAAAAAAAGAATTCTATGTGCACCACCTGCACCACCCGAAGGTCTTTTTTTAATGAGAGTTATTTATTAATTTATTTTTATTACTCATTGCAAATTTTTTATTAATTCGCCATCTAGACTCTGATCTTACTATATAGCCACAGCAATTTTTAGATTTACATTTACATGGAAACTGTTTGTAGTTTTCATCATAACCAAATCCATAATCGCACGTAAGTTCTTCACCTTTTTTAATATCTCTTATGGCTTTGACCCATAATTTTAATCCTTTACCATCGTAGTCACAATTATTATCACATGAATGATTAATTAATCTCGCTGTATTCCATGAAAAGTCACCATCAAGATCATATCTTTTATTAACTGTAAATAAGTAGATAGGTTTACTGTTATCATATTTGTCAGACTCTTCAGTTTGTTTTTTAGTAATTAATTTACCTATGTAATCAATTATTCTTGTACCCTCTTTGATATCTTTAGTTGCGTATAACCCTTTGCCTTTTTTATCAATGTCGGACTTTTTAATTCTATAGAGTTTCATAGGAGTTTTTTAGAGTTTATATTTTAATTATCAATTAAATTCTATCAGAGCATCCACATGTCTTTTAGTACTCTGTTGAAGAGCCTTAAGATCATAACCCCCTTCGAGAATTGAAACTACATTTCCGTTACATATTGATTTAGAAATTTCTAATGTTCTTTTTGTTAAGTGGTAAAAATCTTCTGAACTGAGTCTTAGTTGTGCTAAAGGATCATCGATATGTGCATCAAAACCCGCAGAAAATAACAAAAATTCTGGTTTAAATTCTTTTAATTTTTTTAATACATATTCATATGCATTTAGATATTCTTCAGCTGTTGTGCCTGCTTCAAGTGGAATGTTTAAAATATTATTAAACTTACCTTTTTCTTTTTCTGAACCACTTCCTGGATAATAAGGATATTGATGTGTTGAAATATATAACACTTTTTCATTATTATAGAAAATATCTTGTGTTCCATTTCCATGATGAACATCAAAATCTATAATTGCAACTTTATTATACTTATATTTTTCAATTAGATAATTGGCGCCTACTGCAACATTATTATATATACAAAATCCCATAGCTTTGTTTTTTTCTGCATGATGACCTGGTGGTCTTACAGCACAAAACGCATTTTTAAATTCTTTTTTTTGAACACCATCGATGGCTGCGATTATAG
>Ga0209832_1000263_pt1 | contig 36046 bp, 30 predicted proteins | sample COGITO_mtgs_1104_2_FD_185516 | JGI IMG/M metagenome (GOLD analysis project Ga0209832, IMG submission 185516) | Pelagic marine microbial communities from North Sea - COGITO_mtgs_110407 (SPAdes) (version 2) | ecosystem: Environmental > Aquatic > Marine > Epipelagic ...
CTGGCGAAGAGCTGCTCCGGCCAATATATCAGCGCCATAGGCGTGCAGAGGACGGCGGCGATGAGCAATTGCGAGAACAAAAGAGCTTTGGGCTCTTCTTGGCCCGCGGCCAGACGCGACAGGGTCAAAAATACGCCATAGCTGCACCCGGCGAAAAGGGCACAGGCCAGTCCAATGGAAAAGCCAAAGCCGGGTCTGGCAATGAGCAATATTCCAGTGAAGCCTATGACCAACAAGGCGCTGCGCTCTAGGGTGATGGTTTCTTTGAGAAAGATTGCCGCCAGAATGTAGCTGATGATAGGCCCAATGAAAAACACCGCGAAAACATCCGCCAAGTCTTCCAATGCAACGGCAAAGGTGATGACGCTGATGCCAACTGCCAGGAGCAGCCCGCGCCCCCAAGCCACCGGGTTGCGAAACACCTTGAAACAGCGGCGCGGTATGAAAGGCAGCACCAAGAGTGATCCAACGGCGAACCGGGCCCATGTAATGAAAAACGGATGATAGCCATGGGTATTCGACAGCAGTTTGCTGGCGGCATCGCCGGTTGGGATGAGCATCATCCCGATCAACATAAAGAGTATCGCGCGCCACATTCAGCCGGGTTAGCAGCCACCGGGCTTAGGCACCAGCCCCATTGAAGCAAGACCTCTGCATAACGCCATTTCAACACGAAAGGGGGACCGGCAGGCGCAGCCCGGTGTTGCCACCGGGCAAAGTCATTTGGCTTGGCGGTTGGGTTGTGCAGAGGTCTTTTTAAAATGGTCTTGCCAAAGACCCATGTGCCCCGCTAGCCATTGGGGATGAAAAAAACTCTCACACGCAGAGCAGCGCTCAGCACGGCCCTTGCGGCGCTTGGCTCTTCAGCCTTTGCTGTGGCGCCCTTGCGCTCTTTGCGCCCCATCGCAAGGCCGGATGCGTCGCCCATGCTCTTGGGTGGCGCGGCGGCCGTTATTCGCTCGTTTTCGCTCACAGGTCAGGTCAGCTGCGCGCTTATGGATCCGGAAACGGGGGTGCTTCTCGACGCCTATTCACCGGAGGTTGAATTGCCTCCGGCCAGTGTGACCAAAGCACTGACCGCCGTCTATGGTTTGCAAAAACTTGGGCGTGATTTTCAATTCGTCACGCGTTTAAGTCTGCAAGGACGGGTGAGACATGGGGCGTTTGTCGGGGATGTCATTTTGACTGGATCTGCGGATCCAACTTTACACACAGATGATTTGGTCAAGTTTGCCAAGGCCCTGCAGAAAACAGGAATTCAGCGGGTTAAAGGCCGGCTTTTGATTGTGGACAATGGTTTTCCCTACCTGCGTGAAATCGACAGCAGCCAATTGCCGCAAGCCAATTACAACCCGGCGATTGCCGGGGTGAATCTCAACCTCAACCGGGTGCAATTTGAATGGGCCCGCCAGGCCAGCGGCGGCTATGATCTGTCCATGAGCGCGCCGGGGCGAATTTATCGGCCGCAGATCCCCTCGATTGGGATGCGTGTTGAGGAGCGGGACGCGCCGAGCTATGCCTATCAATACGCAACCGAACGCGAGGAATGGTCCGTGCAGCGCTCTGCCTTGGGCAAGGATGGGGGGCGGTGGTTGCCCGCGCGCAATCCAAGACGCTATGCCGGGGAGGCTTTTCGGGTGATATGCGCAGAGATGGGCATTGAACTGCCACCTCCCACTATCGTCGAGGGGCAGCACCCGGATGCGGTGATGGCGGTGGATATCGCGCAAAAGAACTCGCGCCCCTATCATGAAATCGCCAAATCGATGTTGAAATTGTCGACGAATTTGACGGCTGAGGTGATCGGCCTCACAGCCTCCGGCGCGCCAAACCTGCGCCAATCGGCAGCGGCTCTGAGCCAATTTGCGCAGGCCCATGGGATGCGTGGTGCGGTTGTTGACCACTCGGGTCTGTCGGATCAATCGCGGCTCACCGCCGGCGGGCTGGCCATGTTCATGGCCTGGCACCATCGCAACGGGCTGGCCGATTTGCTCAAGCCCAAGATCTTACGCGATAAAGGAAAGCCTATGGCGGGTGTGGATCTGCGGGTTAAAACAGGCACGTTGAATTTTGTCAGCACGCTGTCGGGATATCTCACATATGAAGGCAAAAGCCTTGGATTTGCTATTTTGACCGCTGATATGGCGCGGCGTGAAAAAGTGAAAGGCAATGAAAATCCACGCGGGGCCAAGGGATGGGAGGCGCGATCGCGTAGCTTGCAATATGCGCTTTTGCGCGATTGGCTGGGGCATTTACGTTAGGGTGCGAAACCTCGCGCGTGCACCCGCTTCAATGGCCGCGCCATGCAGGCGGTCAACCTCTAGCTCATGGCGTATCTCCTGCAGCATGCGCAGCTCGATTTGCCCGAGTTTTCCATCCGCCGCGGCCACATCGCAGGCCATAGCATAGGCGGTTTCGTTCAAACCATCGGGCAGACCGTCCCGGATCAAGCCAAACAGTGCATCAAGCCCGTCTTCTTCGGACAAAAGATCCAAGACCATGGCGGCCACAGATTTGATGCGGTCCACATCATACTCTCCAAAGATCGGCAGGTGGTTTACGATCGCTTGAATGCTCATCAGCTCTGCTGTGCGAATGTTTTCGTCACTTGCAGACACGGCAATCATGACCGCAACCAGACAATCTTGAGATGAGAGGGAAGGGGGATGGGTATTCACGAAGAGACGTCCTTTACAGCTGTGATGACAACTTATTGACCCGAGGCGCGTGCGGCAATAGGGAAGCGTCAGGAAACTGGAGTTAAACATGTCCAAAATGCGTGACGCTGCTACTCAATCGAAAGCCTGGCCCTTTGAAGAGGCGCGGCGGATTTTGAAACGCTTTGAAAAGAAGCTGCCGGAAAAAGGCTATGTCTTGTTTGAGACCGGCTATGGTCCCAGCGGGCTGCCGCATATTGGCACCTTTGGCGAAGTGGCGCGCACCACAATGATCATGCGCGCCTTTCAAGAATTGAGCGACATCCCAACCCGGCTTGTTTGTTTTTCTGATGATCTCGACGGCATGCGCAAAGTGCCGGGCAATGTGCCAAATCCGGAGAGGCTGACCGCGCATTTGCAGCGGCCCTTGACCTCTGTTCCAGATCCGTTTGAGGAATATGAGAGCTTCGGTCATCACAACAACGCCATGTTGCGCCGGTTTTTGGACACATTTGGCTTTGAATATGACTTCATCAGCGCCACAGAGTTTTATCAATCTGGTCAATTTGATCAGATTTTGCTGCGCGCTGTGGAAAAATATGATGACATCATGAAGGTGATGCTGGCCTCGCTTCGTGAGGAGCGGCAGAAGACCTACTCGATCTTCCTGCCCATTCACCCTGAGACCGGTCGGGTGCTTTATGTGCCGATGAAATCTGTGGATGCGAAAAATGGCACCATCACCTTTGACACAGAAGAGGGTGAAGAGATGACCCTTCCGGTGACCGGCGGTAATGTGAAGCTGCAGTGGAAACCCGATTTTGGTGCCCGCTGGGCGGCCCTTGGGGTAGATTTTGAGATGTATGGCAAGGATCACTCCACCAATACCCCGATTTATGACAAAATTTGCCGTATTCTGGGGCAACCGGCACCGGAACATTTCAGCTATGAATTGTTCCTCGACGAGAATGGGCAGAAAATTTCCAAGACCTCCGGCAATGGCGTGTCGATTGATGAGTGGTTGACCTATGCCAGCACGGAAAGCCTGTCTTACTTCATGTATCTAAAACCCAAAACTGCCAAGCGGATGCATTTTGATGTCATCCCCAAGGCGGTAGATGAGTATCACCAGCAATTGCGCGCCTATGAGGGGCAAGACGACAAAGCACGTCTGAACAATCCGGTGTGGCATATTCATGGCGGCGATGTACCGGTCAGCAAAATGGTCGTGCCTTTCTCAATGCTGCTCAATCTGGCGTCTGTGTCTGGGGCGGAGGATAAAGATCAACTTTGGGGATTCATCAAACGTTATGCCCCCGAGGCTTCCGCCGAAACCCATGCGGACTTAGACGCGGCGGCGGGGTTTGCGGTCCGGTATTACAATGATTTTGTCAAACCTGCCAAAGTCTACCGCGCGCCCACGGATCTCGAACGCGAGGCTTTGATTGCGCTGCGCGACGGGCTGAAGGCTTGGGATCAAGGTTTGGATGGGGATGCGCTGCAATCTTTGGTTTTCGCCTGTGGCCGCGAGCGGTTTGACCCGATGCGCGATTGGTTCAAAGCACTCTATGAGGTGCTTTTGGGCGCATCACAGGGGCCGCGGTTTGGCGGATTTATTGCGCTTTTGGGCATCGAAGAGAGCATAGCCCTGATCGACAAAGGCCTTGCCGGCGAGTTTACCTAAGCCCCGACGAATTTGACCCCCTCCTGTTGCGTCCTATTTTATGGCAGTCAACAGGAGGGTGTTATGAGAAAGTTCATTCTAGCGATTGCTTTTTGGGTTGCGACGGCACTGCCGGCCTGGGCCGAGAGCCAAGAGATTGAAACAACAATTCGTGCGCAAATTACCGCTTTTCAGGCGGATGATTTCGAACGTGCCTTTACCTACGCCAGCCCGACGATTCAGCAGATATTTCGCGCGCCAGAGGTGTTTGGGCGCATGGTCAGGCAAGGCTATCCTATGGTGTACCGCCCGTCTGAGATTGCATTTTTGGAACTCGCCACGGTTGAGGGATATTACTGGCAGAAAGTGCAAATTCGCGACGGCCAGGGTCGATATCACATCATGGCCTATCAGATGATCCAATTGGACGGGGTATGGCGCATTAATGGTGTCCAGCTTTTGCCCTCGCAAGAGACCGGCGTGTGAGCACCGTACGCTACAGCTAGGCCTTCTTAACATCGAGCTTTTACCCCTGTTTCGCAGAGCAGCACCTACCTCAGGGGCTGCGGTTGCGGATCAATCACACAAACGCATGGAGCGGCGTTTGGAAAGGGGCTTTTATGAACAAAACAATCACCGATGGGATCGTCTTTACACCACCCAAATTTGCTTTTGGATTGCATCATTGGTCGAGCCAGGACGGCACGCCCGGGCAAGATGACTATGACAATGAGCCCAACGCCGCCTTCGTGCCGGCGGATCAAGATTTTTCCGGCTGCTTGGAGCTGACCAAGACGCAAGCCGTGCAAAAGCTGCGCGCCTTCTATCAAACACCGCTCTCTCCGGGCTGCTATCTGCGCATTCGCACGCGTGTGAAATTGGTATCGGGCGCATTTCCCACGGTGAGCATCGCCGGTTGGCCTGGGGCTGCGGGCAATGTGCATTTGACCGGGGTCAATGAAGCGGGGCCGGTCACCAGCCTCAACACCTATGGTGAGGTGGTCGAGCTCTCGGCCATTGTTGGGTCCGGCAATCGCACGGGCGTCGATCTGCATTGGGGGAAAGATGCGATTTATGGGCATTTTGGCCTCGACCTCACCGGCCCAAGCGGCGGTGTTGTGCGGATTGAGGATATTATTATCGAAGATATCAGCGGCGCTTTTGTCGATCAGCTGATTGGCGCGGTCGATGTGCGCGACTATGGGGCTATTGGCGATGGATTCGCAGATGATCATGACGCGTTTGAAGCGGCAGATAAGGCCGCCGCGGGTCGTGAAGTTCTGGTGCCACGGGGGAACTTCCGCATCAATGGGTCTATCACATTCCAAAACCGCGTGCGCTTTGTGGGCAATATCACCATGCCGGACTCGGCCCGTCTGACCCTACTCAAAGACTTTAATCTGCCCAGCTATATTGACGCTTTTGGCGATGAGGTCGTGGCGTTCAAAAAAGCCTATCAATCCTTGTTGAATTTCAACGATCATTACATCCTTGATATGGGCGGGCGCCGGATTGAGTTGGATGGGCCTCTCGATATGCAAGCGGCGGTCGACAATAAAACTGTGTTCAATAGCCGTCGAGTGGTTCAAAATGGTCAGATCCAAGCCAACGCCAATGCCGCTTGGACCCCAGATCAAGTGGTGGCTCAGGCGACCTATTCAACCTCTGATCCGAAATCGCTGACCTCTGTGGCCAATATCGCCAATATTGCCGTTGGATCTTTGGTTGAAGGCACAGGCGTTGGACGGGAAATCTATGTCAAAGAGGTCAATGTCGGGAGTCAGTCCTTAACCTTATCCCAACCGCTTTATGGCGCAGCGGGCACACATCAATTTACCTTCACACGTTTTAAATATCTGCTCGATTTTTCTGGATTTCAAAAGGTCAGCGGGGCTCATTTTGATGGGATTGATTTTCAATGTACCGGCAATGCCTCGGCGGTGTTGCTTCCGCCCGATGGCGAGACCTTCCACTTCCGGGATTGCTTGATCGTGAAGCCCAAAGATCGCGGCATCACCTCCCCGGGGACGGCCTGCCAGGGGATGATGTTTGATCGCTGTCAATTCATCTCAAACGAAAGCCCGCTAAAGGTGCAAGACCGGGTATCCATTGCCTTTAACGCCAATAAAAACGACGTTAAAATCCGCGATTGCCGGGCAATGCATTTCAAGCATTTCCGCATTATGGGCGGATCGGGGTCAGTGATTACCGGCAATCACTGGTTTCATGGCGACAACGAAACCAATGGGGTGCGCAAGGGTGGGATCGTTTTTACCACAACAAATCTCAAAACTCTAATCACGGGCAACTATGTCGACAATAACTTCATTGAATGGACCAATGAATATGAGGCGGATCCATCCTTCGCCAACCAATATTCATTCGGGGGACTGACCATCACCGGCAATATTTTCACTGCCAATGATGTGGCCTCTTGGTTTAGCTTTTTGGTGATTAAACCTTATGGACCCGGCCATTTCGTGCATGGGCTGACGATGACCGGCAATGTCTTTCGTTCAATCAACGGGCCAATTGACCGGGTCGAGTCCGTGGACAGCACCTTCGCCACGCTCAACCACAGCAAGGCGCGCAATGTCGTGGTGCAAGGCAATACGTTCAATGCCATCAGTGAGCCAATCTACAATCCGTGCATTTTGGAGCATAGCCAAGCCTCAGATACTCAAACCTGGACGGTTGATTTTGCGCCATCTCTACCGTTCAATGGCCGCGCGCGGACAGTTGAGGCGGTGGTTCCGGTTGGAGTCATTCAATCAGGCAGTGCGAATATCTATGAATTGTCGCATTCTCAGGCCGAGCAAGGGGGCAGCGGCAGCCAGGTGAAATTGAACTGGTCGCGGGCCTGTCGCGGGAGCGTCAACCTCACCGCGCGCATGGACAACCCCACTTAAATCCGACGCTTTTCGCAAGTCAGGGGGCATTAGGGCGCAGACCCTATTGCCCCTTTTTTTGCGCGGGGTCATGTCTATTTGCGCCGCCGGGCGCCGCCCCTTTGACCTGCGCGCCCACCTTTTGACCGGCCGGAGGCGTTATGGGCGTCTTCAACTGCTTTTTCGACCGCATATTGCCGGGCCAGGGGATCATCTGAGATCGTCAGCTCAACTGTCTCGAGGCGTTTGACCTCGTCGCGCAGCCGGGCGGCTTCTTCAAACTCCAAATTTTCTGCCGCCTTGCGCATATCGAGCCGCAGACCTTCGAGCACGGTTTGGATATTGCCGCCTTGCAAGGCCGGATCAATCTTCGCCGTGACCCGCGCCATATCGGTATCGCCCTTGTAAAGACCGGCCAGCACATCCTCGACATTCTTTTTAACCGTCAGAGGGGTAATTCCATGGGCGACATTATAGGCATGTTGCTTTTCGCGCCGACGGTTGGTTTCGCCAATCGCGCGTTCCATTGAACCGGTCATGCGATCTGCATACATGATGACCCGCCCATCGGCGTTGCGCGCGGCCCGGCCAATGGTCTGCACCAAAGAGGTTTCGGACCGTAAAAAGCCCTCCTTATCTGCGTCAAGGATCGCAACCAAACCGCACTCAGGGATATCGAGCCCCTCGCGCAGAAGGTTGATGCCCAGCAGCACATCAAAGGCGCCCAACCGCAAATCGCGCAGAATCTCAATACGCTCAATCGTATCGATATCGCTGTGCATGTAACGCACCCGAATGCCCTGCTCATGCAAATATTCCGTGAGATCTTCGGCCATGCGTTTGGTCAATGTTGTGGCCAGAACCCTTTGCCCCATGGCGGTGACTTTGCGAATTTCATCCAGAAGATCATCAACCTGCGTTTCCACGGGGCGAATTTCCACCGGCGGATCCAGCAGGCCCGTGGGGCGGATCACCTGCTCTGTGAACACGCCGCCGGCTTGGTCCAGTTCCCATTTGGATGGGGTGGCGGAGACAAAAACAGACTGCGGCCGCATCGCATCCCATTCTTCGAATTTGAGTGGTCGGTTGTCCATACAAGACGGCAATCGGAACCCGTGTTCGGCCAGGGTGAATTTACGGCGGTAGTCGCCCTTATACATCGCGCCAATCTGCGGCACGCTGACATGGCTTTCATCGGCGAAGACAATCGCATTGTCTGGTATGAATTCAAACAGTGTGGGGGGTGGTTCACCCGGCGCGCGGCCGGTGAGATAGCGCGAATAATTTTCAATCCCGCTGCATACGCCTGTCGCTTCAAGCATTTCCAGATCGAAATTTGTGCGCTGTTCCAGCCGTTGCGCTTCGAGCAATTTGCCCTCACTCACCAATTGATCAAGCCGCATACGCAGCTCTTTTTTGATCCCGATCACAGCCTGCTGCATGGTCGGGCGCGGGGTCACATAGTGGCTGTTGGCATAGATCCGCACCCGTTCAAACGTATCAGTGCGCGCCCCTGTCAGCGGGTCAAACTCAACAATGGTCTCCAGCTCTTCGCCAAAAAAGCTCAAACGCCAAGCCCGGTCGTCCAAATGCGCCGGCCAAACCTCCAAACTGTCTCCACGCACCCGAAAAGTGCCGCGTTGGAAGGCTTGGTCGTTGCGGCGATATTGTTGGGCTATGAGATCGGCAATGACTTGGCGCTGGTCATAGCAATTGCCACTGTGCAAATCTTGGGTCATCGCCCCATAGGTTTCAACCGATCCTATGCCATAGATACAGGAGACAGACGCCACGATAATGACGTCATCACGCTCCAACAAAGCGCGGGTCGCCGAGTGACGCATCCGGTCAATCTGCTCGTTGATCTGGCTTTCCTTCTCAATATAGGTGTCCGAGCGGGCCACATAGGCCTCTGGTTGGTAATAGTCGTAATAGCTGACGAAATATTCCACGGCATTATCGGGGAAAAACCCTTTGAATTCGCCATAAAGCTGGGCCGCGAGGGTTTTGTTTGGCGCAAGAATAATCGCCGGGCGCTGGGTGTCTTGTATGATCCGCGCCATGGTGAAGGTCTTGCCCGTGCCCGTGGCCCCGAGCAAAACTTGATTGGCCTCTCCCGCGGTGATCCCCTCCACCAGCTCTTTGATGGCGGTGGGTTGGTCGCCTGCGGCGGTGAACTCGGTTTCAAGTCGAAAGGCCTTGCCCCCTTCCATCTTTTCCCGGTCGCGCACATTCGGAGCGGGGTTTTGCAAGACGGGCATTTGTTCGGGCGAATTATTGTGCATATTTGATTCCTTGTGCCTCCTAGATTTGGCCTTCTGGGGGGCAGAAACAAGGGGGCGGGGCGGCAAAGTCCGATTCAATCCCTCGCTGTGATCATTTTTCCCCGCTGGGGATGAAAATTGCTTCCGTCGCGCGCCGCGAACGTGTCATGACTGGTCAAGAAGGCGCCAGCGCAGGGAAGGGCAGGATATGACGGCAGCTGCAAAAGTTGTGATCGTGGGATCTGGAATCATCGGCGCCAGCACGGCTTTGGCCTGCCAAGATCTCGGTGCTGAGGTCATTGTTGTGGACCAGGGGCCTTTGGGCGGCGTGGCCAGTGCCAATTCTTTTGGCTGGATCAATGCCAGTTTTGCCGAAACCCAAGCCTATTTCGATCTGCGCAACGCGGCCTTAGAGAGCTTCCGAACCCTGGGGCAGAGGTTAGAATTACAGGCCCATGTCAGCTGGCCAGGCACGCTGTGGTGGGAAGATGCGGGGCAAGATTTTGAGGCGCAATTTGCCAGTCTGACCGCGCGGGGCTATGGGGCCCGGCGACTTGATCACGATGAGATCGCGGCGCTTGAGCCCAATCTGCGCGCGTGTCCAGCCCATGCGCTGTTCACGCCCATGGAAGGGGCCGCACAGGCTCAATCTGTGGCGCAGTCCCTTCTGGCGCATGTGGCGCGGCGGGGTGGGCAGCTTTGCCCCGAACGGGAAGTGACGGCGGTGCGATCCAGTCCCGGTGCCGGCCATATTGTTCAAACCAATGCCGGCGATTTGCCCTGTGATTTTGTGATTTTGGCCACGGGCGCTGCGGCCTGCCGCGGTCTGGCGGGTGTCGAATGGGCTTTGCCCATGGCCAATAAACGCGGCATGATTTTGCAAACCCGGCCGGTGCAGACGCGCATTCATCATATTCTTATGACGCCTGATGTGCATTTTAGACAAAATCTCGATGGCAGTCTTGTGGCAGGGGAAATATTCAGCGGCGATTTGGATCCATCAGAGGATGCGTCCGCACTTGCGGACACTGTGATCGCGCGAATTTGCCAAAAATTGCGTGGGCAGCCGGATGTTCAGCTGGCAGAAGTGAAGTTGGGGGAGCGCCCCGTGCCCTTGGATGGCCTGCCTGTTGTGGGCGCGGTCCCCGGCGCCCCGGGGGTTTTTCTAGCTGTTATGCACAGCGGCGTGACCCTTGGCCCTTTGATAGGTCAGTTGCTGGCGCAGGAAATTTTGCAAGGCAGCCCGAGCCCCTTGCTGTCGAGTTTTCGCGCCTCGAGATTTGCCCAAGCTTGAGCACTACCCCAGCGCGTAGAGCCAGAGGCTTGCGGTGAAAATTGTGAGACCGGTGCTGATCAAGACGGCGGAAGCTGCGACCCGCTGCGCGCGCCCGTACATTTGCGCGAAAATATAGGCATTGACCCCCGGCGCCATGGCCGCTGTCAGCACCGCACTGCGAAAATCACTGGTGGAGAGATCGACATAGCTTCCCGTGATCCAAACCAAGGCAGGATGAACCACAAGCGAAATCGCGCAGATATATAAGATCACTCGGATATCGCCCTCTGGCCGGTAGCGCACCAAAACACCGCCCAAGCCAAACAGGGCCGCCGGCAGAGCCCCTCGGGCCAAAAGATCAACGCCATCGGTGACGATTTCGGGTAAAGTAAAGCCTGATAAGTTGATCGCAAACCCAAGGCTTAAGGCAATCACCAGCGCATTTTTAAATACTGATTTTATTATCTTACGCAGAAGCGCCATGCCGCTCAGGCCGCGTCCACGCACCAGCTCCATCACCGTTATGCCGAGCGCATAGCCGATCGGTGCATGGACCGCGATGATGGCAAAATTGGCCGTCAGGGCGTCCGTCCCATAGGCACGCTCTGTGATGGGCAGACCCAAGAGCACTGTGTTTGAGAACAGACAGCAAAAGCCAATGGCGACACTGTCTTCCCAACTGCGTTTAAACAAGATGCGCGCGCCAAACAGGCCCAAGCCAAATCCGGCTATCGCACCAATGTAAAAACTGCCGAGAAGCCCCGGCTGGAAGGTTTGCCCCAGGTCCAAAGTTGAAATGGCGCGAAACAGCAGGCAAGGGATGGCAAAATTTTGGGTAAAGGCCATCAGAGCCCCAACCCCTTCGTCGGAGAACCACTTGCGCCAGACGGCCAGATATCCAAAGCCAACAACGAAAAACACCGGCAGGATCACTTGGAGCAGGATGCTCATATCAGAGGACTTCTGTCATCATATCGAAGGCCGGCACCACGCCATTGGGCAATTCGGTTTGCAATGTGGCGTAGTCCAAATCCACATGCATGTTGGTTAATATGGCGCGTTTTGGCTGCACATGCGCAATCCACTGCAGGGTTTTTTCCAAATGGGTGTGAGAGGGGTGGGGATGATAGCGCAGCGCATCGACAATCCAAAGGTCGAGACCTTGCAAATGTGACCAGGCATTTTCGGGGATGTCGGAGACATCGGGCAAATACACCATATCGCCGATGCGAAATCCCAAAGCTGTGATCGTGCCATGGGCCACTTCAAAGGGGGTGAAGTCTAGCGCGCCACCGGCACCGGTGATGGTGAAGGGCCCGCTTATGTTATTCATTTCCAAGATGGGCGGATAGCTTGAGCCTTCGGGCGTTTCAAAGGCATAGGAGAACCGCGACAAGAGATCGGATCGGGTCGGCCCATCCGCCCAAACCGGCAGGCGGCGGCGCATGTTGATGACGATCATCCGCAGATCGTCCAGCCCGTGCACGTGATCTGCATGGGCATGGGTGTAAACCACGGCGTCCAATGTGCCCACCTGCGCGGTTAACAATTGCGTCCGCAAATCGGGCGAGCTGTCGATCAGAACGCGCGTTGTGCCTTCTGGTCCGGATTGCTCAACCAATATGGAGCAGCGTTGCCGGCGATTTTTGGGATTGTTTGGATCACAAGCCCCCCAATTGCCCCCCAAACGCGGCACGCCGCCGGAGGAACCGCAGCCCAATATAGTGACCCGGCGCGTCATGCAGCTTTCCAAAAGAGGCGCTCGAAATTGGCCTCTGTTTGGGCGGCAAATTCCGACAAAGAGAGACCAAAGACATCCGCACCAACCTGCGCGGTGAAGGCGGTATAGGCTGGCTCATTGCGCTTGCCGCGAAAGGGCGGCGGGGCGAGATAGGGGGCGTCAGTTTCCACCAAAATCCTGTCCAAAGGCGCCGATGCGAAGATGTCGCGCACCTCTTGTGATTTCGGGAATGTGGCGATGCCGGACATGGACAGATAAAACCCCAAATCCAAAGCCGCGCGCCCAAGCTCGGGTGATGAGCTGAAACAATGCATGACGCAGTTAAAGGGTGCGTTGCGATATTCGGAGCTCAAAATTTCAGCCATATCCTCATCAGCGGCGCGCGCATGGATAATCAGAGGCAGGTTACTTTTTTGAGCGGCCTCAATATGAACGCGCAGGGATTGCTTTTGGATTTCGGCACTCTCGGCGGTGTAGTGGTAATCCAACCCGGTTTCGCCGATGGCGACAAACTTCGGATGCGTCGCCAGAGCGAGCAACTCTTCGACCTTTGCCAATGGCTCTTTGTCGGCATTCATCGGGTGGGTGCCGGCCGCATAGAAGACCGGCGCATGAGTTTCAGCAATGGCGCGCACTTGGGGCTCTTGGCGCAGGCGTGTGCAAATGGTTACCATACGGTGCACGCCGGCCTCGGCCGCCCGTGCGATGATCTGGTCCAGCTCGCCCTCAAAATCTGGAAAATCAAGATGGCAATGGCTGTCGGTCAGTTTTGGCGCCTCGATCACGAAAGACCTTTCTCGCGCAAAATTTTAGACGCGGTTTCTTCTATCTTTAATCCCATATCTAAGATCAGCGAACTGGGGTCAAGGTTCGCTGTTTTGCCTTGCCTGGCTCTTTGGCCGAGCTCAAGCTGGGCATCTGCCCAAATTCGGGCGGCCGCGGGTCCGGGGCAGAGACGCGCGAAGACCTCCGCCTCACCGCGCGCCGCTTCTTGACCGGGCGCGCTTACCCCAGCGCGGGCCAGCCGGGCAAGGAATAGATCCAGCAGATCGAGAAGTTGTTCCAGTTTTCCATCAGTGGCGCGGCCTGTAGAATTGGCCAATTTCAGCAGAGCGTTGCGATCGAGCTGCGGCAAGCCGTGGCAGAGGCTCACAATCGCGCCATAGGTGTCAGTGCCATGGGTGAGTGACAGCTCTGCAGCCTGTCCCACAGAGCCTGCCGCCAGGGCAGTTAGGCCCGGATCAAACGCCTGTTCTGGCAAGGCTTGCGCAAAGGCGCGCTGCAAATCCTCTGGCGACAGAGGCGCGCAGGCCAGGGTGCGGCAGCGCGAACGAATGGTGGGCAAAATCCGGCTTGGTTGATGTGTCACCAGCAACAAAACCGCATCTTGCGGCGGCTCTTCCAGAACTTTGAGCAACGCATTGGCCGCATTGGCATTCATCTCATCAATGCAGTCGACAATCACAACCCGCCGACCATTGCCCCCGGCCGAGAGGCTGAAGAACCGCCGCAATTCGCGCACGGTATCGACGGGGATCACGGTCTTCAGCTTGCCGGTTTTTTCATCCACGGGCCGGCGCAAGACACATAGGCCTGGCTCCGATCCCGCCCGGATACGGCGCGCCACCGGAAGATCTGCGGGCACGAATAGGCTTGTCGCTGGTGGCGACGCGCCAAAGAGGCTGTCTCCGGCGGGCTCGGCGGTAAGCAAAAAACGTGCGATATGATAGGCAAGGCTGGCTTTGCCAATCCCTTTGGGGCCGGTCAGCATCCAAGCATGATGCATCCGGTCACCGTTGAAGGCCTCCAAGACCTGTGCGCAAGCGGCATCATGGCCGAATAAAAGTTCGGTTTCACAGGGGTGAGGCAGGCCGGCAATGCGATCGGCTTGTGGCAGATCACTCATGACGTCGCCAGTGCCAATACATCAGTGAAAATCGCCTCCGGGCTGCGATTTCCATCTATAATGCGACACCGTTGCGGATATTGCGCCGCAAGTGCCAGAAAACCCGCCCGCAGGTGTTGTTGGAACGGCAGTCCGAAATCCTCAAAGCGATCCTCGCCTGAGTTGCGCGCCAATCCGCGGGTGAGGGCAATTTCAGGGTCGACATCAATGATGAGTGTCAGATCTGGCTCACGGCCAATCATCGCGCTGTGCAGTTGATCGACCTTGCCGCGCAGATCGCCGCGGGTTGCGCCCTGATAGACACGGGTGCTGTCGGCAAAGCGATCACAGATGACCATCTTGCCCGCGGATAGGGCTGGGGTGATGGTGCGCTCAAGGTGATCGCGCCTTGCAGCGGTGAACAATAGAAGCTCTGTCTCAGCACTCCATTTGTCGGTGGCACCGGTCAACAAGAGCTGGCGTATGGCTTCCGCCCCCGGGCTGCCCCCCGGTTCACGGGTGAGCACAACCTCTTGGCCCGCAGTGGTGAGATGGGCAGCCAGACGCTTGGCTTGGGTGGATTTCCCACAGCCGTCTATGCCCTCAAAGGATAAAAATTTTGCGTCAGTCATCTATGTGCCGGACAGGCCCCCATTTACTTTACGCAATAGCACGAGTGCCGCTGTGCGCAAGCGCGGTAAAAACCCGCCACGCGTGACGCTCTGTGCTGCGACCAGTGGCAGGCGGGTCTCGGGCAGGCCTGGCACAGAAATGACAAGTTCGGCGACCTGATCCCCCTTGGCAATAGGGGCCTGTAGCGGCCCGTCATAAACAACTTTCGAGGTGATTTCCTGCCCGCCCGTGACAGGGATCAGGATCTTCGGTGCCCCATCAAGCGATAGGCCGACGTTCCGGCTGCTGCCCATCCAAACTGCCGCTTGGGCCAAAGCCTCGCCCGGCTGGCTTAGGGTTTTTGAGGTGAACTGCCGAAAGGCCCAGGTGACGATGCGCTCGGCCTCTTCGGCCCGCTCCTGCTGGCTTTGCAAACCGGTTAAAACGAAAATGACTCGCCGCTCGCCCTGTTGCGCCGATCCAACCAAACCATAACCGGCCTCCGCCGTGTGCCCGGTCTTTAGCCCATCTGCGCCGATGCCCAGAGTCAACAAAGGATTGCGGTTGCGCGTGTTGCTGGGCGCGCGGCCATCGAATCCAAATTCCGTTTCTGAGAACATCGTATATTGCTCGGGAAATTCGGTGATCAAATGCTGCGCCAGAATGGCCAGATCCTTCATCGACATTCGGTGGTTGATGTCGGGCCAGCCGTTGGAATTGTCAAAGACTGAATTTTCCATTCCGAGATCCTTGGCGCGATCGGTCATCATTGCGGCAAAGCCCGCTTCGGTGCCATCCAAAGACAGGGCTTCGGCAATGACAACGCAGGCATCATTGCCCGATAATACGATAATGCCGCGAATGAGATCCTCGACGGTGACCCGATCGGTCGTGTCCAAAAACATGGTGGATCCGCCATAGCTCATGGCATGGGTGGAGACCGGCAAACGCTCATCCCAACGCAGGCGTCCATCACGGAGCGCTTCGAAGGCTAAAAAGAGAGTCATCAATTTTGACATTGAGGCGGGAGGAAGGGCCACGTCCGCCTGCTTGGCCAGCAGTACGGTGCCGCTCTCATGATCCAGCACATAGGCCGCTTGCGCTTTGGTTTCAAACGCCAAGGCCGCCCCACTGATCCAGGTGCAAAAAAAGGCCAAAATCAAGATTGGTCCGGAACGTATGGGCATGATCCCCTCCTTGCTATGTTCGCGCGTGGCACTGATGGGCCCAAGCTGCCGAAAAATCTTTGGCCGAACCGTCAAGACCAGTCGCCCAAAACCCGCGCCCGGTTTGATCGAAAGGCCTGCCATGTCACGGGTCAACCTAACCCAATCGCGGCACAAGTGGAAAGCCCAGTGTTGCGGGTCATCGCACAAAGGCGATTTCTTGCGTCTCTTGAGCATTCTTGCTCTTGCTGAATCAATTTCTCGCGATTATGTAAGCTTTTGTCGGAGGAGTGGCAGAGTGGTCGAATGCACCGGTCTTGAAAACCGACGAGGGTGAAAGTCCTCCCAGGGTTCGAATCCCTGTTCCTCCGCCACCTCCTTTTGCGGCTGGTACAGCTACCCAAAATGTTCTGATGTTCTGCGTTGTTTCAGCGATATACAAGCGCGCGCTTTGCGTGATGCTTTGTTTGAGGCTGAGATATTGGCTGATCTTCAGCCTTTACTCAGAAGCTCATTTGTCGAGGGTGGGTTTTCCCTGTTTTTTGGAATTAACAGGGAAATTAACAGGGAATATTTTTGTTTTTAAATTGCAGGTTTGATAAATCCCCATGTTCCATTGGGGTTTTGTGCGTGGATGCTAAAAATAACAGGGAACTTAATTCCGATTAACAGGGAATTTAACAGAGAAACTGTGCCTGCTGCTCCTCCCAATTGAGGGGGATATCCTTGCCTGATAGCTTGTTTATTGTTAGCTCCTGATTGGTGGTGCCATCCAATATGGCAGTAACGAGCTTGGGTGAGAGAAAGGCCAGGCGAATACGCTTCCACAACCGCCCCTCAGAAATGCCCTCTGACGCTGTGATGTCTGAAACGCTCTTGCCAGCCTTTAGTTTTTCCACCCAGCTGCGCGATTGCACGATAGCGCGGATTAATGCGTGGTTGGGCTCGCTCTTATAGCTGGCCCAAACCATCTTGGTGCCATTACTGCGTCTTTGGAATGTCACCGGTTGTTCAAAACTGAGATAATCATGATCGAGATCATCTGTGTTTATACCGAGATGATTTACCAAGGCCTCGTGATCGATTTTAATCGCCAGGACAGAATTGCTCAAATCTACACGCGCAATCAACCTGAGCACTTGATCGATACTCAACCGTTCTAATGCCTGAATAGCTCTATTTACGTCATGAGGCTTCATCAGAGGTGCAATCTGCATCCTGTGTAGTCTTCGCCCTAACCGTTGCTTTACCATGTCCTGAAGAGCCTCCTCCATCATATCGGCCCTAAGCCGCCAGCCTGTTGGATCAGCGCCTTTGGTAATTAAGCGGTTGGAGTAGTAATACCGGATGGAGCGCCCGTTCTTACGGGTTTTGGAGGGTGTTAACCTATCTCCTGTCTCATCAAAGACCTTACCAACCAAAAAGGCAGAGGGGCCGCGGGAGTGATGGGTGCCGCGCTTGATCACGGACTTCAGCTGCATCTGCTGTTGCACCCGATCAAATTGTTCCTGCGCTATGATGGCCTCATGGAGGCCATCATAGACATCGGACTTATGCCTGACCTTTCCAATGTAGATGGGGTTGCGCAGAATATTATGAAGACGGCCGCGGCTGTAGCTGCGGTTAGGCCAAAGCTGATCGACTTCCCGCTTGAGTTTGCTCAAACACCCCAACTCCTCATAAAGATCAAAGACGCGTTGGATATCTGGCGCGTTTTGGGGGTGCGGTTCCAAAGATTGAACTTTGGGGTCTGAATGAACCTGGTAGCCCCACGGAACCATGCCGCCCATCCACATGCCCTTCTTTTTAGAAGCCGCTATTTTATCGCGGATACGTTCAGCTGTGACTTCACGCTCAAACTGAGCGAAGGATAATAAGACATTCAGGGTTAACCTTCCCATGGAGCTGGAGGTATTGAACGATTGGGTGACTGATACAAATGAACAGCCAGCTTTCTCCAATCGCTCTATAAGGCGGGCGAAGTCTGACAGTGATCTTGTAAGGCGATCTATCTTATAGACCACGATCATATCTATGAGGCCTTTATCAACCTCATCCAACAGAGCCTTGAGGGCAGGGCGGTCCATGGTCCCGCCTGAGACACCACCATCATCAAAGCGTTGTTTGACCAGCTTCCAGCCTTCATGGCGTTGTGAGGCTATATAGGCGGTGCAGGCTTCATATTGAGCATCAAGGGAATTGAACTCTTGATCCAAGCCTTCCTCTGAGCTTTTGCGGGTATAGACAACTGCGCGCACGCTTGGCCGCCCCAGCCCGTTCATGGCTTCACTCCAAAGAACTTAAAGCCCGATACGTTATAGCCGGTAATAGCGCGGGCCGTATGAGACAGGGACTTGAAGCGCTGCGCGTTCCAAGCAAAGCAGCCATCCTCTCCCACCTCAACAACATGGGTCTTCCCGCGATACTCGCGCACAAAGCTGCTACCGGGCTTAAAGGCGGGGCGCATAACATCGCGCAGCGCTGCGCGTTTGAGGCGCTGGCTCAGCCTTTTGGAAAAGCCCCTGTGTTGCTTTGATTGCAGTTCAAAAGCTATTATCTGGATCAGCAGGCTGCGGCTGATATGCTTGGGCGGCGGCCTTCCAATCAAAGACCGCCAGTGCTCCAAAAGTTCATCGCGGCCCGCTGTGTCCAATGCAGCTATATCAATTCCCATGTCCTTACTCCCTTTGACTTCGCTCACTGAGCAAAGCCCGAGGGCATTCGGGCACATCAACACACAGGCTTACGGCAAAACAAAAGTCCAGTCCGAAGAGGAGCTGTCAAAGGTTAGGCTGCCGATGCTGAAATGGATGCGTCTGCGAGTACCTTGGCGCCAGAAATCGGAGGCGTAAAATTAGGCTGCGCTAGCAACCCGATGCGAGTTTTAAATCGTCTCCTAGCACCCATCTGAGTCTCTGTCATGCTCAATCTGCCCTTGCGGCCTGGACCCATGCGACGATTTTACCTCGGTTTTCGGATGTCATGGTTGCGATGGCATTGGGCGGTGGCATTGCGTTACTGAGGCCTGCATGCAGCAATATTGCTTCTGCATTTCGGGCCACATCGCTTGTTGTTTCAAGGTGAACGCCTTTGGGGGCCCAATGCATTCCTTCCCATGCAGGCTCTCGCGCGTGGCACATTGAACAGTTGCCTAGCACGATGTCATAAGCCTCGTCGAACCCTTGGGCGGACGCATACTGCTGCTCATAAGCTGTCAAATCACGGCTCTCGGCGATCTCATAGCTGTCTGGTCCGCGCACGGTCGACAGCCATGCAATCACAATCATCAATAAAACCGTCACTGCCCATGTCCAATGCGGACCCTTGCCGGTGGCATGCATGGTGTTGAAATAATGCCGAATTGTGACGCCGGTTAGGAAGATTAGGCTGGCGATGACCCAGTTGTATTCGGTCGCAAAGGCGAGGGGATAGTGATTGGCCAGCATCAGAAAAATGACTGGCAGCGTCAAATAGTTGTTATGAGTAGAGCGGAGCTTGGCAATCTTGCCGTATTTTGCATCCGGTTTGCGCCCTGCCTTAAGGTCTGCCACGACGATGCGCTGATTTGGCATGATCTGAAAAAACACATTGCCAGTCATGATAGAAGCGGTGAAGGCGCCGAGATGCAGGAGTGCTGCACGGCCTGTGAAAATCTGGTTGTATCCCCAGGCCATGACAACAAGCAGAACAAACAGCAGCAACATCAAAAGCGTTGAATGTTCACCAAGTTTGGACTTGCACATAAAATCATAGGCAATCCAGCCAATGGTAAGAGATCCAGCCGAAATCAAAATGCCCTGCCACAACGACAGATCAGCCTTTGTAGGATCAAGCAAGAAAATTTCGCCTCCAACCCAGTAAACGATCATCAACAAGGTCGCGCCAGATACCCATGTGATATAGCTCTGCCACTTGTGCCAGATGAGGTGCTCAGGCATGTTTTCAGGTGCGACCAGATATTTCTGGATGTGGTAGAAGCCACCGCCATGGACTTGCCATTCTTCACCAGAGGCGCCGACAGGCATATTGGGTGCTTTCTTAAGTCCCAAATCTAGCGCGATGAAGAAAAATGACGCACCGATCCACGCCATTGCCGTGATGACATGAAGCCACCGAACCGCAAATGCGATCCAGTCCCAGATGACTGCAAAATCGTACATAGAAACCTCCCTTGGTCCGAATTTGTCATCAGACTATGCGAAAGGGCATTCTTCTGGTATTGTCTCAAAAAGCCAAGTAGCATCAAAAATATCAAAACAATGTCATACCTTGATAACATTCGTACCTTCGTCCGTGTCTATGAACTTGGCAGCATGTCTGCTGCCGGGCGAGACCTTCGTATTTCTCCTGCGGTTACATCATCGCGTATTTCGCAACTGGAACAACATCTCAGTGTGCGGCTGTTTCAACGTACAACACGCAGCTTAACGCCCACAGAACAAGGCAAAGCTTTTTACAGCGGGGCGAGCGAGATACTCGAGGCTGTCGAGAGTGCGGAAGCACAGGTAGTTAACATAACCGATAATCCCAAAGGATCGCTTTTTGTTGCGGCTCCGCTTGGAGTAGGGCGACGTTTGATCGCGCCTCTTGTTCCGGGGTTCTTGGCTGAATACCCAGAAGTGAAAATGAGATTGCGCCTGACAGATCGCAAAGTTGACTTAACCACTGAAGGTCTTGATTTGGGTTTTTTCTTGGGTCAACCAGAAGATAGTAATCTGCGGATTCGCAAGATTGCGGATGTTGAGCGGATTTTGTGTGCAAGTCCGACGTATATCGCAGCCCACGGTAACCCCGCTTCAGGTGAAGACTTGATGAACGGGGGCCATGAATGTCTAAACCTGCGTTTTCCTGGCGCTACTGAATTCCAATGGCGTCTCAAAACAGCGGATGGACCAAAACGGTTCCCTGTTTCGGGTCGATACGAGTCCGATGACGGGGATGTGCTGACAGATTGGGCATTGGCGGGCCATGGCGTCGTGATGAAACCAATTTTCGAGGTGGCCGAACATGTGAAGGCAGGCCGCCTTGTGCAGGTCGCTTTGCAAACACCCCCTGAACCTATTCAGATGGCATGCTTGTTCACGCATCGCCGCCTACAAGATCCGAAAACGCGTTTGTTTATGGAATATGTGATTGCGCGGATTTCAGAGGCAGTCCGTGACAGCTCACTTCAGGCTCAGCTGCCGCGGTAGGTGGAATAGCCAAACGGAGACAGCAGCAAGGGCACATGATAATGTGTTGCTTCTGACATGCCGAAGCGAAGAGGGATTACGTCCAAAAATCTTGGGTTCTCGGGCGGCGTGCCAACAGCATCCAGATAGCTGCCTGCGTGGAACATCAATTCATAGACACCAGTCTTAAACTCACTCACCGGCAAGATTTGCTCATCTGTTCGCCCGTCGTCGTTGGTTACCAGTGTTTTGAGAAGTGTCCGCGCTTCACCATGAACTTTGAACAGCTCGATTGTAAGGCCGCTCGCAGGGCAGCCACGTGCCGTGTCCAACACATGTGTTGTCAAATATCCGTTCATTAGATGTCTCACTTTCTTGATGCTGGCGTATGGGCTGCGGCGATAGCTATCTTATAGTCTGTGCTCTGTGGGTTCGGCAAAGTATTGCGGGCTAAAGGCTCCTTCGCATTTTTTTTGAAAAACGAATTCATTGTTTTGAAATATAAGAATGCAATCTTAGGAGGACGACCATTGAACAGATATCCACGCGACATGACAGGTTATGGGGCGACCCCACCCGCGGCCAACTGGCCTGGCGGGGCAAAAATTGCTGTTCAAATAGTTCTTAATTATGAGGAAGGTGGAGAGAATAACATTCTTCATGGTGATGCCGCGTCCGAGGCATTCCTTTCAGAGATTACGGGTGCGTCCGCGTGGCCCGGACAGCGCCATTGGAACATAGAATCACTCTATGAGTACGGATCGCGCGCAGGCTTTTGGCGGGTCCACCGAATGCTGTGTGATTTGCCTGTCACTGTTTACGGTGTTGCGACTGCATTAGCCCGCGCTCCTGAGCAGGTTGCAGCAATGAAAGCCTCGGACTGGGAAATAGCCAGTCATGGCCTAAAATGGGTCGAGCATAAGGACATGTCCGAAAAAGAGGAGCGTGCGCAGATTGCGCAGGCCATCACCCTTCATACCGAAGCGGTAGGCATTCCCCCACGCGGCTGGTATACAGGCCGATGCTCGAACAACACGGTAAAGCTTGCAGCGGAAACGGGACAGTTTGCTTATGTCGCGGATAGCTATGCGGATGACTTGCCGTATTGGATGGAATTTGACGGCAACGACCAACTGATCGTGCCCTATACGATGGATTGCAACGACATGCGTTTCGCAATCCAGGCTGGTTTCACGACCGGCGAGCAGTTTGAGTCCTATTTAAAAGACAGCTTTGACGAGCTTTACGCTGAAGGCGCCGCAGGCCAGCCCAAGATGATTTCAATTGGTCTGCACTGCCGCATCATTGGTAGACCGGGCCGTGCAGCTGCACTGCGTCGCGCGCTTGAACATTTCAAATCTCACGAGGGCGTCTGGTTTGCCACTCGTCTCGAGATCGCTGAACACTGGGCCAAGGAGAACCCGCCGATGCAGAACATTCGTCCGTCCCAAATGGATCGGGAGACCTTTGTCTCCCAATTCGGAGGCATCTTCGAGCATAGCGCATGGGTGGCTGAAGGCGCCTATGCTCTGGAACTTGGCCCGACCCACGATACTGCGCAAGGCGTGCATCAAATGCTGGCCCGTGTGTTTCGCAGTGCTGACGAAGATAAACGACTTGGCGTCCTGACGGCGCACCCTGATCTGGCGGGAAAATTGGCAGAGGCCAAGCAACTGACATTAGAATCAACGGCAGAGCAAGCATCGGTCGGCCTCGACTCACTGACTGATGAGGAGCGGTCTACGTTGACAGATATGAACATCGCCTACACCAGCAAGTTTGGTTTCCCGTTCATTATTGCTGTGCGTGACAACACCAAAGCATCAATCATAGACGCGTTTCAGCGCCGTATCGATCAGGATCGAGACACAGAGTTCTCCGAGGCCTGCAAACAGGTTGAGCGCATCGCTGAGTTGCGCCTTCTGGAAAAGTTCTCAACATGACCATTCGTTTAAAAGCCGAAGTGCTTACAGCAAAAGCTCTCGCGCCCTATGGCGACCTGATGGAGGCATCGGGCACACCGGATAAAGTGATCAATCAGGGCAAGTGTATCCGGTATCACGACAGGGCGCTTCTGGATTTCTCTGATGGCAAAGCGGGCATCAGTATCTTCAAAGGCGAAAAGGAAACGCTTCCGATGCCTTTGCAACTGGTCGAGCGCCATCCGATGGGCAGTCAGGCGTTTGTTCCGATGTCTGCCGATTCATTTCTTGTCGTCGTGGCGCGCGATGAAAACGGTATACCGCAAGACCCAAAAGCGTTCCTGACCAAACCAGGTCAAGCGATCAACTTTCACCGGGGGACATGGCACGGAGTCTTGGCCCCTCTATCTGAGCCAGGACTGTTTGCCGTCATTGACCGCATCGGGGAAGGAACAAACCTCGAAGAGCACTGGTTCGACACAGACTACATCATCGAAAGATGAAGGGGAGTTGTTGGAAAAAAATCCAACATAGATTTATTATTTAGGGGAGGAAAACCAATCATGAGAGATAATTCAATAGGGACGCCAGAACAGATGCGTGATCCCAACTACATGCCGCCGATCTACAAGGCGGTACCATTGGGTCTACAGCACGTTTTGGCAATGTTTGTGTCCAACGTTACACCGGCAATCATTATTTGTGGTGCTGCTGGCATCGGGTTTGGATCAGATCAAGGCGCGCTGGGTTTTCCGGCAATGACTTATATGATCCAGATGTCGATATTTTTTGCGGGTGTCGCGACTTTGATCCAGACAATCGGCATAGGCCCTGTCGGCGCTAAGCTCCCAATCGTTCAGGGTACATCCTTTGCGTTTATTCCAATCATGATCCCGCTGGTTGTGGGGAAGGGAGAAGAAGCGCTGGCCATTGTGATGGGCGGTGTTTTGGTCGGGGGCTTGTTCCACGCTTTCCTTGGTCTGTTCATCGGTAAAATCCGCTTTGCGCTCCCGCCCCTGGTCACAGGTCTGGTTGTGACGATGATCGGTCTCGCATTGGTAAAAGTCGGCATACAGTATGCTGCGGGTGGTGTTCCTGCCATTGGCACAGAAGAATACGGCAGCTTGCAAAACTGGACCGTCGCGGGGACCGTGATTGTTGTCACATTGGCGCTGAAATTCTATGCGCGCGGTATGGTGGCAATTTCTGCCGTCGTGATTGGTCTGCTGGTTGGTTATGTCCTCGCCTATATGATGGGCATGGTTAGCTTTGCGAATGTTGGCCGTGCGTCCACCTTTGCATTGCCAAACCCACTACACTTTGGACTGGAATTCGGCGTCGCTGCTGTCATTGGTTTTTGTTTGATGGGTTTTGTGTCTGCAGTTGAAACTGTGGGTGACGTATCCGGTATTACCAAAGGTGGTGCTGGTCGCGAAGCAACTGACAAAGAAATCAAAGGTGCGACTTTTGCTGATGGTTTGGGCACGGCCCTGTCAGGTTTGTTTGGCGCGCTGCCAAACACATCGTTCAGCCAGAATGTGGGCTTGATCGCGATGACGGGTCTGATGTCTCGCCACGTTGTGACGATTGGGGCTTTGTTCCTGATTGCTGCGGGTCTGATCCCGAAAGTGGGTGCCATTATCTCTACTATTCCGATCGAAGTGCTCGGTGGTGGTGTCATTGTGATGTTCGGCATGGTTGTCGCCGCTGGTATGTCGATGCTGTCTGACGTGGACTGGAACCGCCGCAACATGGTGATCTTTGCGATTGCTTTATCTCTGGGCCTTGGTCTGCAACTTGAGCCGGGTGCTCTTCAGCACTTGCCAGGCACTTGGAAGGTTCTTACGACCTCTGGCATCCTTCCTGCTGCACTGATCGCCATTGTCTTGAACCTGATCTTGCCCGAAGAACTGCCTGGCGAAGCCACTGAAGAAGTGTCTGGTGGCATGTCCGGTCATGGTGAAGGCTCGCTTCCGCACGATTAAGTTAAGAAAAAGAGCATCCCGCCGCATCTATGGCGGGGTGCTTTGAGATGCAACGACATCGAAGTGAGACTTAGAGAATCAACTCATACGACTACGAGGCAGACGTAATGCGGTTCGCGTCTGACTTGGTGAAATTCACCATGAGTGGTGGGCACGGACGGGTGGTTCAGACATGTCCGTGCCATTTTTCAGCCGTAGCTGGAGACATCAGACCCGGCGAGTGCTGCAATATTCAGCAGTCCTCGTGTGGTGACACTTGGCGTTACGATATGTGCACGGTTCCCCATGCCCATCAGAATAGGTCCGACCTCAAGTCCGCCGGCGACTGCTTTGAGCAAATTGCGTGCGGCACCGGCTGCATCGGTATTGGCATAAATCAGAACATTTGCTTTCCCTTGGAGACGGTTGCCGGGGAAGAGGCGCTCGCGCAACTCAGGATCAAGGGCCGCATCAGTGTGCATTTCGCCTTCATAGCCAAAGTCGAGATTTTGAGCGTCCAGCAATTCCATAGCTGCGCGCATTACACGGCCAGAGGCGCACTCTCGGTTTCCGAATTGAGAGCCCGAACACAAAGCAATTTGTGGCTCAATCCCAAAGCGACGTACATGCCGTGCGGCAGCTAATGTGGTTTCGACCAGAGTTTCGGGCGTTTGTTCGGTGTTGATATGGGTATCTGCAACAAACAGCGGCCCGTTATCGAAGATCATCAGCGAAAGTGCGGCAACGGGGTGGTGCTCTGCACCTCCGAGCATTTGCTGCACATAATTGAGATGCCATAGATATTGACCAAATGCGCCACAGATCAAGCTGTCCGCATCGCCCCGCGCTACCATCACTGCTGCGATGGCGGTTGTGTTGGTCCTCAGAACAGCCTTTGCGATGTCAGGTGAAACACCTCTGCGTTCCATTTTCCTCTGATAGGTCTGCCAATAGTCACGGTACCGCTCATCGTTTTGTGGGTTCACAATTTCGAAATCACGTCCCGCTTTGATCGTGAGGCCAGCTCGCTCGATCCGCGCTTCGATGATTTCGGGTCTACCGATCAGGATAGGGGTGTCGACCGTCTCCTCGACCATCGCTTGAGCCGTGCGGATCACGCGCTCGTCCTCGCCTTCTGCAAAAACGATACGCCGTTTTGATTGGCGTGCTGCTTCAAACACCTGCCGCATGATAAGGGAGGACCGGAAAACCTGCGCCTCCAGAGTGTGTCTGTACGCGTCGAGATCAATCGTTTTCTGGGCAACGCCAGAGTCCATTGCCGCCTGTGCAACCGCGGCAGCGATTGTGGGTAAAAGGCGGGGATCAAATGGCTTTGGGATCAGGTATTCAGGGCCAAACGTCAGCTTTTCACCCTGATAGGCGGCCCCAACTTCTGCTGAGGTTGTGGCGCGGGCAAGGGATGCAATTGCGTCTACGCAGGCCAGCTTCATCTCATCGTTGATATCCGAGGCGGCGACATCCAAGGCACCGCGAAAGATGAAAGGGAAGCACAGCACGTTGTTGACCTGATTTGGGAAATCAGAACGGCCTGTCGCGATCATGGCTCCGGGGGACGCGGCGCGGGCCTCATCAGGCATGATTTCTGGTGTCGGGTTGGCCAGTGCAAAAATAATGGGGTTCGGGGCCATCGCGCCAACCAACTTGGGCGGCAGCAGACCCGGACCTGATAGGCCAAGGAACAGATCAGCCCCTTTGAGCGCTTCTTCCAGTGTTAGATCAGCATCGGCGTTTGCAAAATCCATTTGTTCTGGACACAAATCAGTGCGTCCCGGATGCAGAACGCCATCCTTGTCAAACAGGGTGGTGTTGGCGACCGGCACACCCATCTTGCGCAGCATTGTGTGACAAGCAATACCAGCCGCTCCCGCACCCAATCCGACAACGCGAATATCCTGTGCTTTCTTACCTACAATCTGCAAAGCGTTTGTGGCCGCTGCAGCAACAACAATCGCTGTGCCGTGCTGATCATCATGAAACACGGGAATGTTCATACGCTCACGGCAGATACGTTCCACGATAAAGCAATCAGGGGCTTTAATATCCTCAAGGTTTACGGCACCAAAAGTCGGTTCTAGCTTGCAGACGAGGTCAGCCAGCGCTTCGGGATCGGCCTCGTTCACTTCGATGTCAAAACAATCAAGGCCGGCGAATTTTTTGAAAAGAACGGCCTTTCCTTCCATCACAGGCTTGCTGGCCTGCGCACCGATGTTACCAAGACCCAGAACGGCTGTTCCGTTGGTAATGACTGCCACAAGATTGCCCTTGGCGGTGTAGCGCACGGCATCAAGCGGGTTCGCCGCTATCTCGGTACAGGCCTCGGCCACGCCGGGGGAGTAGGCACGGGCCAGATCAAGTCCTGTCGCCATTGGTTTTGTCGGGCGAATTTCCAATTTTCCAGGGCGTGGAAATTCATGGTAATCCAGCGCCGCCTGCCGCTCTATATCAGCCGTCGTTTTATCTTGTGACATATGCCTTGTTCCCTTTTAATCCGAGCGAGCAGCAAGTTTGCGCGCCATATCAATCATGCGGGCCGAAAAACCCCATTCGTTGTCGTACCAGCCAAATATCCGCAGTTGTTTGCTCCCCACTGTTTGGGTTTCTGGCAGTGCAAGAACTAGTGAGTCAGCGCGCGCGCGCATGTCGCGAGACACGCATGGGTCCTGCGTTGCGCCAATGACGTGGCAACGTTTCACAATCGCGTCCAAAAATGTGTTTGTTGAAGGTCCAACAGGTGAGGAAAGCTGAAGCGTCGCATCAATCGCGGACACGCTCAGGCTGGGTACACGCAGTGCTGCAACGCTTGTCCGCTCGCCAACCTTTGGGAGTACTTTGAGCAGCTCACTCATTGCGCTGGTGGTCGTTGGGACCATAGATTCTGCGCCTGCACGGCTGCGCGCCAAGTTTTCACGCGGGGCATCAACCATCGGCTGGCTGTTGGTATTACAATGGATAGTCGTCACATGAGCGCGTTCAATGCCCAAGCCGGTATCGATAGCACGCAGTAAAGGTGCGATTGCATTCGTCGTGCAAGACGAATTCGAGACGATGCGGGCATCCCCCAATGATGTATCATTAGCACCCAGAACAATGGTCATATCGGCAAACTCAGAAGGGCCTGAAATGAGGACTGCCCTTGCCCCTGCTTTTAGCCCGCGTTCGGCACTTTCACGCGATTTAACCTGCCCTGTGCATTCCAAAAAAACATCGGCGCTTGGAAAGTTAGCATTGGTTAGAAAATGTGATGATGAAAACGGGATGAATCTATTGTCTACCCGTAGACCTGTCTTATCTGCGGAAACATCGCAGGGCAGGGGGCCGAATGTGCTATCGTATTTAAAAAGATACGCGCAAGTTTCAAGCGGCGCGATGTCATTGACCAACGCTACTTCAATGTCATCATGGTCAGGTTGAGTGAGTATCTGGCGTAGAATTGTACGCCCTATCCTTCCAAATCCATTGATGACGATCCGCATTTTTATGTCCTTTGGAACATAGCGCGCGTTAGCGCCCTATTATATATTCGAGTACTGCGGCTGCATTGGCAGCTGGGTCAGCGATATCTTCGAAGACGTATTCAATCTTGCCGTCCTGCACTATCAAAGTCAGACGGTGTAACAACGCCATGCCCGCTGCCTCGAAGAACGGTAAATTCAGAGCGCTCTTTAACGTGAGATCAGCATCCGATAGCAGCGCAAAAGGTAAATGAAGCCGCTCTACAACTTCCGCCTGATAGGGTGAGGATTGCGTAGACAGGCCAAAAACATGGGCGCCGCCTGCGTCTGTTAGATCGGCATGGTGATCGCGGAACCCACACGACTGGGGTGTACAGCCCTTGGCCCCGGGAATGTCGGACCAACCTGCAATGGCGTTGCCATCAGGCGGGCTGGTATGGGGGTAGATGTAAATCACTGTTAGCCCCACAAGGCCAGACAATGCCACATTACGGCCGTCTGATGAGGCCAAAGTAATGTTAGGGAGGTATTGTCCAGCCAAGGCGGATGTCATTAGAAATCGACCTCTATTGCAACGCCGTTTTTCACAGCCAGATCAACAACACTTGCTGCAACAGCAAGGTCTTGGAGGCCAACACCCGTGCCATCGAACAGGGTGATCTCATCGTCCGAAGTGCGGCCCTTGTGTGTACCATTGATTACGGCACCTAACTGATGCACATCGCTTTCCTGGATCAGACCAGAGCCAACTGCATGTTGCGCTTCACCGATGCTAATGGATTGGGCCACCTCATCCGTGAATACAGTTGATCGCGCCAGTAGGGCAGCCTCGACCTCCTGCTTGCCCTTAGTGTCTGTTCCCATGCACGCTATGTGCGTTCCTGGCGCGATGTGGTCGGCCATAATAGTTGGGGCAAAGGTCGAAGTGATGGAGATCACAACATCTGCCTCTGTCATGCCCTCAAGTTCGACAGCCTCAAAGGGAAGCCCCGCCTCATTTGCGATCTTTTCAATGTTGGGGAGCATCTCGGGGTGGTAATTCCAGCCGATAACTTTCTCGAACTGGCGCTGTTCAAGCGCTGCGCGCAGCTGGAATGTGGCCTGATGACCCGCGCCCACCATACCCATCACCTTGGCGTCTTTTCGGGCCAGATGTTTGATAGATACCGATGATGCCGCCGCGGTGCGCAAAGCAGTCAACAGGTTACCGCCAACCATTGCGCGGACCATGCCGGTGTCCGGATCAAACAGGAAAATGGTGGACTGGTGATTGATATGACCGTGTTTTTCCAGATTGTTCGGCCAGTAACCACCTGCCTTGAGGCCCAATGTCATGCCCGTCTTGTCAAAGCCGCCTTTGAAGCCATAAAGCGCATCTTCGTGGCCAATGGCTTCACGGATCACGGGAAAATTATACGCGTCTCTAGCTGCCATTGCGGCAAAAACACTCTCAACAGCATCAAACGCCGCGTCGCGTGTCATCAAGGCAGCAATTTCGCGTTCGGGAACGATCAACATCGGGGCTCTCCTCCAAAAATTCAGGCGCCCGCACACACTGACAGGGGAGGCAGCGGTGCGGACGTCTTGGTATCCGGCAGCCGCTGCGGCTGCCGGAATGTTCATCTCAATATGCTTTGCCGCGTGCGGATACGGGCCAAACAGTCTCAACTTTTCCGCCGCGCACACCGACATACCAGTCATGTACGTTACATGTCGGGTCGCAGTGACCGGGCACCAGCTTGAGCTTGTCGTTGACTTTGAGCATACCGCCTTCGTCTGCGACGACACCGTGCTCGTCCGAGCACTTGACGTATTTCACGTCTGTACGGCCAAAGATGAATGGCAAGCCACTGTCGACAGATTGCGCTTTGAGACCAGCATCAACAATCGCTTTGTCAGCTTTTGCATGGGACATAACGGTGGTCAGGATGAACAATGCGTTCTCCCATTCGCCCTCGTCAATCCGGTTGCCGTTCTCGTCCAGAATACGGCCATAGTCCGCATCCATAAACGCATATGAGCCACATTGAAGCTCGTTGAACACCTTTGATGCGCTCTCGAAGTAATAGCTGCCTGTGCCGCCGCCGCCGACGATGTCACACTCGAGACCGTCTGCCTTTAAGGTGTCTACGGCGTCTTTTACCATGTCGATGGCAATTTGGGTTTTGCCTTCGCGCTCGGCGTAGCTGTCGAGGTGTTGCATTGCGCCCTGATAAGCCTGCAAGCCCGCGAATTTCAGACCGTCCGCTGCATCAATAGCTTTCGCCAATTCAACAACCGCAGGTGTAGTCGTCACGCCGCAACGGCCTGCGCCACAGTCGATCTCGACGAGACATTCGATCTGGGTGCCGTGCTTGACCGCGGCAGCAGAGAGGTTTGCGATGTTCGCAATGTCGTCAACACAGCAAATTGTGCGCGCACCCAGCTTGGGCAAGCCGGCCAGCCTGTCGATTTTTTGCGGCGCCGTCACCTGATTGGACACCAGCACGTCTTTGATACCGCCACGTGCGAAAACTTCAGCCTCCGAAACCTTCTGGCAGCATACACCACAGGCACCGCCAAGGGATTCCTGAAGCTTCTGCACATCAACAGATTTGTGCATCTTGCCATGGCTACGGTGGCGCATCCCTGCCGCCTTGGCAAAATCACCCATCTTTTTCACGTTACGCTCAAGCGCGTCCAGATCGAGGACGAGGCAGGGCGTCTGAATATCGGCCTCATCCATTCCGGGCTTGGCAGGAATGTCATAACCGACTTCGTACTCTTCGAATTTCTCATGCGTGTTCATAGCGTGATTTCCCTTCACTTAAGCCAAGGCAGCTTGTCGAGATCGACATTGCCGCCTGTTACGATGATGCCGACCCGCTTACCCGCGAACTGTTCTTTGTTTTTTAGAATTGTCGCCAATGGCACCGCACAGCTTGGCTCCATCACAATGCGCAGATGCTTCCATGTGATCTTCATGGCCTTGATGATTTCTTCCTCGGAGGCCGTCAGAATGTCGGTCACATAGTTGGACACAAAGTGCCATGTCCGTTCTTTCAGTGGCACAAGCAGTCCGTCTGCGATCGTTTTGGGCGCATCATCGGCGATAATGTAGCCGGCCTTGAAGCTGCGGTAAGCATCATCGGCTTGCTCTGGCTCGGACGCGATAATCTGGACTTCGGGGGCCAGAGTGGACAACGTCAGGCAAGTGCCCGAAATCATCCCGCCACCGCCAATGGGTGCGACCATCATTTCCAGCCCGTCAACCTGCTCCATGAACTCCTTGGCGCAGGTGCCTTGACCAGCGATCACCCGCGGATCGTTGTACGGATGCACAAAATCTCCGCCCGTTTCGGCCTGCACCTTCGCAAAGGCCTCTTCACGCGATGTCGTGGATGGCTCACATTCCGTAATGACACCGCCATAGCGACGTACCGTGTCTTTCTTGGCCTGTGGCGCTGTCTTTGGCATAACAACGTTGCACGGAATACCGCGCAGCATTGCCGCATAGCTCAGACAGGATGCGTGGTTGCCTGACGAATGTGTGGCGACACCGTTTTTGGCCTGCTCGTCACTCAGCCCAAACACGGCATTACTGGCACCGCGTACCTTGAAGGCACCGGGTTCCTGAAAATTCTCGCATTTGAAGAACATCTGCGCGCCGGTCAGCTCATTGAGATAGGCAGATGTCCGGATCGGTGTGCGGTTGATATGTGGCTTGATTCGCTCATGCGCATCGAGCATGTCCTGATAGGTTGGGATATACAGTTCTTCATCCAGCATTATGCAGCGTCCTTCTGTGATGCGGCCGGGTTTGTGCGGTAGTATTCTTGTGCTGCTGCGACGCCGGAACCAAGTTTGATATCCAGCCCGAGATCAACCATGCACATTTCTGCTGTGGCAAGACCACTGAGCATCATCACATCTGTGAGACTTCCCAAATGGCCGATACGGAAAACTTTACCCGCAACTTCACCAAGGCCGACACCGAACGCGACGCCGTAGACGTCTGCGGCATGTGTGACAATATCCGTGGCGTTGAAACCTTCGGGCGTGCAGATTGCTGACACTGTGTCCGAATAGACGTCTGGTGAGACGGCGCAGAGCTCGAGACCCCAAGCTTCAACAGCAAGGCGCACGCCTGTTGCAATACGCGTATGGCGTGCGACGACGTTGTCGATACCTTCGTTCAGTATCATTTCCAAAGCCAGCTTCAGACCGTTCATCAGGCCAACCGGTGGTGTGTATGGGAAGGCGCTGTTATCGTACCCTTTTTGCATGTCCTTGATGTCAAAGAAGGTGCGCGGCAGATCAGCGGTATCCGTGGCAACGACCGCTTTTTCGGAAAATCCGACGATGGCCAGACCTGCAGGCAACATGAAGCCTTTTTGGCTGCCGGTTACGGCGACATCGACGCCCCACTCGTCAAACCGGAAATCCATTGATGCGATAGAGCTAACACCGTCTACGAAAAGGAGTGCAGGATGGTCTGCGGCGTCGAGTGCGGCGCGAACGGCCGCAATGTCCGACTTAACACCAGTCGCTGTTTCGTTGTGCGTGGCCAGAACGGCTTTGATCTCGTGGTTGGTGTCGGACTTCAAAATCTCTGCATAATCGTCAGCAGGAATACCGTGTCCCCAAGGCGTTTCAACAACCTGTACATTCAATCCGTGCCGCTGGCACATATCGATCCAGCGATGTGCGAACATACCGTTACGTGCGGCCAGAACTTTGTCGCCCTTGGAGAGGGTGTTCGTAAGAGTCGTTTCCCAACCGCCCGTCCCAGTGGAAGGGAAGATAAAGATGTGAGCCGTCTTGGACTTCAGAACCTGCCGGACCCCATCAAGGCAAGGGTGTAGAATTTTGCCAAATGTTGGTGAACGGTGGTCAATCGTCGGCATGTAGCAAGCTTGGCGAATGGCCTCAGGCATGTTTGTAGGGCCAGGAATGAAAACGGGGTTCTGGAAGCTCATGATAGTCTCCTTATAAGTGTTGAAGTCAACGTAGAGGCCCACCTGAAAGCAAGATACTTTTTTGAAAACATTTTTCATTTATAGAAACTCAGGGAAAATCTCTTATTGTCAGATGCTTGTATTTTTCATATGGTGAATTTGTCTTTCGTATAAAATGGAACGCATCTTATGGATTCTCAGAACAGTGCAAAGCAGGGCTCTCGAAAGGCACGGGGGAGGCCGCGCGACTGGGATGACAAGACGGCTCAAAATACTATTAAATCTTTGGACCGCGCGATGGTGGTTTTTGAGTTTCTGAGTGAAGCACAGGGCAAGTCGCTGTCTACGCTAGCCTCTGATCTAAAAGAATCCCCTGCGACAGTTTACCGTATCTTGGTTACACTTGAGGGCAGGGGGTTGGTGGAGTTTGATCAGATTGACCAAGTTTGGCATGTTGGTCCGCGTGCCTTTGTCATTGGTTCCCGGTTTTTGAAACGTACATCACTGGTGGAACGCGCACGCCCTATTATGCGTCATCTAATGGATGCGACAGGAGAGACCGCAAACCTCGGAATTGAACAAAATGGCCATGTGTTGTTTGTCAGTCAGGTAGAAACCCATGCCAGTATCCGTGCGTTTTTCCCCCCTGGTACGTTATCCCGCCTACATGCATCTGGTATCGGGAAAGCACTGTTGGCGCACATGGACGCTGCACGAATCGACACTCATTTATCTGTAGCACCACTTGAACAGTTCACGGAGTTCACGTTGACAGATCGCGATACGTTAATGGATGATTTGGCCATTACCCGCGTGCGGGGCTATGCGATAGATGGTGAGGAACGCAATATCGGCATGCGGTGCATCGCTGCCCCGGTTTTCGACGTTCACGGTGAGGCTGTAGCGGGCATATCAGTGTCTGGCCCGACATCGCGTGTCGGAACAGAACAGGTTGCCAAGTTTAGCACAGAAGTCGTTGCGGCCGCACAGGAGCTTTCGGCAGCGATTGGTGGCAGTGTTATCAGCGTATAACGCCAGGCTGGCTTACAGCTTTCCCATTGGGCGCAGCGGCATTTGACGGTTTACGTCTTTATACAGCAAATAGCGGAAGGGTCCTGGGCCGCCCGCGTAACATGCTTGGGGGCAGAAGGCGCGAAGCCACATATAGTCGCCCGCCTCAACTTCGACCCAATCCGTGTTCAACCGATATGCGGCTTTGCCTTCCAACACATATAGACCGTGTTCCATCACATGGGTTTCCAGAAACGGAATGACGGCGCCTGGTTCAAAGGTCACGACTGTGACATGCATATCGTGCCTCATGTCACTGGGATCCACAAAACGCGTAGTTGCCCATTTGCCATCTGTGTCAGGCATAATTGTTGGTGCAATGTCCTGCTCGTTCGCGATGATCACCTCGGGGTGATCGAGCCCCTCAACAGCTTCATACGCTTTTCTAATCCAGTGAAAACGCAACATCTCGTCGCTATTGTTACGTAGTGTCCAGCCAGACTGTGGCGGTAGAAATACATAGCCGCCAGGTGTCAGCGTGTGGGATTTCCCGTCCACAGTAAGAGTGGCAATACCCTCAACCACAAAAAGCACCCCTTCGGCTTCGGGGTCTGTCTCGGCACGGTCTGACCCACCGCCCGGTCCAACTTCCATGATATATTGCGAGAAGGTTTCAGCAAATCCGCTGAGCGGCCGTGCAATAACCCACAAACGAGTTTTGTCCCAGAACGGCAGAAAGCTCGTTACAATGTCGCGCATCGTACCTTTAGGAATAACAGCATAGGCGTCAGTGAAAACTGCACGGTCAGTCAACAGTTGATCTTGACCCGGATGGCCCCCTTTTGGGGCGAAGTAGCTGGCAGACATGACATTTCCTAAGATGATTGTTGTTCATAGGAATAGTAGGTGAAGAATATTGAATGGCTATCGGCATCAGGCTTGCAGATGTCTTCTGTTTTTTTTGAAAATGAACCTGATTGCACCAGAGAAACACGAGGTGATGGTTCAGCCAAGCTCTGTGAGCGGTCAGTCGAACAGAGCTTTATCCAAACGCGCCATTGTTTTATTTTCTGACAAATCAAGTTCATTGAAAATATGGTACTGTCAGACAAAACGAGCTTGAGACGGGGCGGGCTGTTTCGTAGCCTCGCCGTATGACAAAACGCTCCCCATTCAGGTACTATAAAACGAGCCCTGAGATCATCTGCTTGGCTGTGATGCTTTATGTTCGTTTTCCGCTGTCACTCCGTAATGTTGAAGATCTTTTGCACGAACGAGGCATTGAGATCAGCTATGAAACAGTTCGGTTTTGGTGGAACAGATTTGGTCCGATATCTGCATAAGTTCGCTGCAGTCCACTCTTCGTTCCACAACCATTTAAATCAGGAACGCCATCTCTATTCACGCCAAAATTTC
>Ga0209832_1000266_pt1 | contig 35808 bp, 26 predicted proteins | sample COGITO_mtgs_1104_2_FD_185516 | JGI IMG/M metagenome (GOLD analysis project Ga0209832, IMG submission 185516) | Pelagic marine microbial communities from North Sea - COGITO_mtgs_110407 (SPAdes) (version 2) | ecosystem: Environmental > Aquatic > Marine > Epipelagic ...
GACATAGGATATGCCTACGAAACCCCAACAGACAGTTCGCTGTCTCAACTCAATCTAAAAACTCATGAGATTGTACTGAGGATCAATCTAGGTCAAGGGGATCAAACCGATAAAGCAGGGCCGGAGCCTGAAGAGTAAGTCTCCTAGTAAATTCAAAAAAATCTAAAAAAACAAAACCTAAAACCACTAGTCAGGAATTTTTGGTTAGAGTAATGATAGTAAAGAATAGGACTTATTTTGTTGTCAAGGTTGCTAAACGATTAGTAATGGAAATTGCTCAGTAGATTCCTATAAGTTCATTTTTTTTAATTCTGAAACGGCATGATTCACTGCCCGTGCGGTAAAAGCCATATAGGTCAATGAGGGATTTTGAGTTCCTGAAGAGGTCATAAAGGCCCCATCGGTCACAAATAGGTTGGTAACACTGTGTATTTGATTGTGTTTATTTAGAACAGATGTTTTGGGGTCATGTCCCATACGAGCTGTCCCCATCTCGTGAATACCTTTACCGATAGGCGCATTGGAATCAAAAATAGAGACGTCTTTACAGCCCGCATTTTCTAGCATTTCGGCCGCTTGTACTTTCCAGTCTTCCTTCATCTTTTTTTCATTTTCCTTGAATTCTGCATCAAAAACAATCTTAGGCATACCGAAGACATCTAATTTATTGTAGTCTAAATACATACGATTTTCGTGATAGGGAAGTACTTCTCCGAAACCACCCATTCCAATATTCCATTTTCCGGGTTTGAGAACAGCATTTTTAAAATCGGTACCATAGCCAAATTCAGCAATGCTTTCCGACCAGTTTCCTCTGCCTGCTCCTCCCTGGTATCCGTACCCTCTTAAAAAATCCACCCCTTTTGATTTACCACCTATATTTCTAAAGCGTGGAATGTAAAAACCATTGGGTCTTCTTCCAGAGTAGTAACGCTCTTCAAATCCATCAAAATTTCCAGAGGCGCCACTACCCAACTGATGATCCATAATATTGTGGCCCAGTTCTCCGGAATCATTTCCTAGCCCATTGGGAAAGCGATCGGATTTAGAGTTTAACAATATGGACGTAGAAGCCATAGAAGAGGCGCATAGAAAAATCACCTTAGCTTTAAATTCAATTACCTCTTTGGATAGAGAATCTACCACGCGTACTCCTGTCGCTTTTTGTGTTTTTTCATCATACAGGACTTCGGACACTACAGAATGAGGGCGCAGGGTTAGATTACCTGTCTTTTCTGCTGTAGGAAGGGTTGAAGAATTCGAACTAAAGTAGGATCCAAAGGGACACCCACGGTCACAGCGATTTCGAAATTGACACTTTCCTCTTCCCGCTCCTTCTTTGGCACCTTCCGTGATATGAGCTACACGCCCTATGGTTAGTACTCGATCGGTATAGTTTTTTGCAATAGAAGATTGCAATTCTTTTTCGACACAATTCAATTCCATGGGAGGTAAAAATTCACTGTCGGGCAGTTGGGGGAGGTTTAGTGCCTCACCACTTACACCAATAAATTTTTCTACATAAGAATACCATGTGGCAATGTCTTTGTAACGAACCGGCCAGTCAACGGCAATACCGTCCCTGAGATTTGCTTCAAAATCATCATCACTCCAACGGTAGGTTTGTCGCCCCCAGATCAATGAACGTCCTCCCACCTGCGTACCTCGAATCCAATCAAAAGGCTTGTCTTCCTCGTAGTCGTACTCCGAATCGTTATTGTAAAAATGACGATTCCCCTCATTCACGCCCCACCTTCTCTGCTTATTGTAGTCCTTTAAATCCTCTTGGGTAGTACTTCCTCCGTGTTTCATGTCCCAAGGGTCTAGGTTCATCGTAGGGTAGCCTTCAAGATGTTTTACACTCCGACCTCTTTCAAGTACTAAAGTTTTTAAGCCCTTTTCACAAAGCTCTTTCGCAGCCCAGCCTCCGCTGATTCCTGAGCCTACAACAATCGCATCATAGTTTATCTTCATCTTGTAAATTTTAATTACTATTTAAATTCATAGGTAAGGCTTGATTCCATTCTAAATTAGGAAATATTTATCAGCTATCATTTCAAAAGGTTTTTTAAATTTAAACTTCAATCAAATCTTATGCGAAGACGTAACTTTATAAATCAGATTACAGCTCTTGGAAGCTTAACTCTTACAGGCTTTCCACAATTAGCGTGTACTGCCCCATCAAAGTATAAGATGGGACTGCAGCTCTTTTCCGTTAGAGATGCAATGGCGGAAGATCCGTTGGGAACTTTGAAAAAAGTCAAAGCTATGGGTTATAAAGATTTTGAAACTTATGGATTTAACCCCGATACAAAAAGAATTTATGGATTGGAAGTGGGGGAGTTTAAAATGGTTTTAGATGATTTAGGTTTGACAACAACGAGTGGACATTATGCATTTTCAGATTACTTTAATGCTAAAGAGGACAAATTAAAAGAGTTTGTAGATCAGTGCATTGAAGCCTCAAAAATTTTAAATGCTCCTTATATCACTTGGCCTTGGGTGCATCCTGATCAGCGCAACTCGGAGAGCTTCAAAATTTTGGCGGATAAGCTCAATCGAATTGGTGAACAAGCCAAAGGAGCAGGCCTTGGATTTGCTTATCACAATCACGGTTATGAATTTGAAAACTGGGAAGGTAGTTCAGGCCACGATATACTAATGCAAATCACAGATCCAGAACTTGTAAAACTTCAAATGGATATGTATTGGGTTGTACATTCAGGAAAAACACCGAAACAACTTGTAGAGCAACAACCGGGACGCTACACCCTGTGGCACATCAAAGACATGGATAAGATAACCAGAGACTACAGTGAGTTAGGAAACGGCTCCATCGATTATACCCAGTTACTGCCCGATTCAGAAAAAAGTGGTTTGGAATACTACTATATTGAACAAGGTGGAAATTTTGCGGTAAGTTCTATGGAAAGTGCGGCAACGTCTGCTCGATTTTTTAAGAAAAACCTAAAACACCTGATTTAAACTTTATCGGACTTGAAAGGTTCCTTTTAAGAAGGTACGTGCCTTGCCGCCTATTAAAACCCGATCTTCCTGATTTTTACAAAACAACTGACCCCCGCGTTCGGAAATTTGCTGTGCCGTCATTTCCTGTTTCGAGAACACAGAAGCCCAATAGGGAATCAAAGAACAATGTGCCGACCCGGTAACAGGATCTTCCAATAAAGTGGCCCGAGGTGTAAAAAAACGGGAAACAAAGTCTACATTTTCTCCTGGCGCAGTTACAATAACTCCCCCTGTTCCAAGATCCAATTCGTCAAAATAGGTGCGTTTTATTTGGATGTTTTGGATGTCTTCTTCACGATCATAAACCAGTACATAATCTCTTGCTTTTAAAACGGATTTGGGCTTTGCGTTTAGCGATTTTTCTAGGGTTTTTGGAAGATGGGTTTCCAGCGGCATACGCGAAGGAAAATCCAAGTAATAAAGTTCATCGGAAAGGGAGACGCTCACAATCCCACTCATGGTAGTAAAGGAAATCACTTTTTTATCATACCCCAAATGCTTTTTTAAAACATGTGCTGTTGCTAAAGTAGCGTGTCCACAAAGATCCATTTCAAGATCTGGAGTAAACCAGCGCAAGTGAATTTGATCTTTGTTTTGTACAAAAAAGGCAGTTTCTGGAACTGCCTTTTCTTTGGCAATAGATAGTAAAACAGCATCCTCAAGCCAGTTTTCCAATGGAACGACACAGGCGGGATTTCCTCTAAAAAGAGTATCCGTAAACGCATCGACGTGAAAAAGAGAATAGTCCATAAGTAGTGGCACTTTAAATTAAAGGAATTTTAATCAAATCCTTGAACCCCTTGTACCGTGGTATATTTTAAGGTAAAGCGTTTATCTGGATTGATAATCTTATAGGCGGTTTGCACCGCCAAAGTAGCCTCGTGGAAACCACAGAGAATCAGTTTCAATTTCCCAGGATAGGTATTCACATCACCAATGGCGAAAACCCCAGGGATATTGGTTTGATAATCTAAGGTATTATCTACTTTGATGGCGTTTTTCTCAATCTCAAGACCCCAGTTGGAAATTGGCCCTAGCTTTGGCGATAAACCAAAGAGGGGTAACCAAGTGTCCACTTCAACCGTTTTATTGGGTTGATCCTTTTGCTTGATTACTATTGATTTTAGGGTGTCCTCTCCGTTTAGTCCAACGATTTCTGCATGGGTATAGAAATCAATTTTTCCTTCTTTTTGCAATTGATAGGCTTTTTCAACCGAGTCTTTATGCGCTCTAAAAGTATCGCTTCGATGCACTAGACCCACAGAGGTATTGTTGTGTTCTGCAAAATAAATGGCCCAGTCTAGGGCAGAGTCACCTCCACCAGAGATAAAGATTTTCTTCCCAATAAAAGCATCGGGTTCTTTGACCATGTATTCCACACCATTTTTTTCAAATTGTGGAAGGTTTTCAATCTTTGGTTTACGGGGTTCAAAACTTCCTAAACCTCCAGCGATCATCACTACGGGTGCTTGATGCTGTGTTCCTTCACTGGTGGTAACAATAAAGCTACCGTCTTCTTGTTTTTTAATGGTATCTGCGCGTTCTCCCAAAGTAAATCCAGGTTTAAAAGGTGCGGCTTGTTCCATTAAGTTATCGATCAGTTCTCCCGCTAACACACTGGGATAACCCGGGATGTCATAAATGGGTTTTTTAGGATAGATCTCGGTCAGTTGCCCTCCCGCTTGTGGGATGGCATCGATTAGATGACATTTGAGTTTCATTAGTCCTGCTTCAAAAACAGCAAAGAGTCCAACGGGGCCTGCACCTACGATAAGAATGTCTGTTTGAATCATGCTCAATTTTGATTTTCAAAGGTCGGGACTATTCTTTAAAATAACTAATCTCTATCGCTACAACCCACTAATATAACTCCCTAACGCATCTTTAAATTGAAATCCTTCTAAGGTGCGGTACTTATTCAAGCGTTTGTTGGCTTCCAAGCCCCAAAGCAAAAACTCCATCATAAAGTGCAAGTCTTCTTTTGCACAATCGGGCTGATGAATTTTGATGACATTTTTTATATCAGGAATCATCTCTAAGGTATCTCGGTAAAGCCCATCGGTTAATGTGTCCTCTAAAAAAAGTTCGTTATCACTAAAAAACCAGCCTAGGAGTTTGTCATAGGGACCTTCCCCTTCTTGCTTTTCAAGTTTCTTTATCTCTGGGAAATAGTCTGGAAAAAGTGTTTTACAGGCTTGTGAAATCAGGTGGTAAGAAATCTGTTCTGCTCCTTCTTGCTCTCCTTCATAAACCAATTCTACTTTTCCATTGATCGCAGGAATAATTCCTAAAAAATCTGCCATGCGAATGCAGGTAATTTCTTCTCCATTGATTAAAATTCTTCGTTCTGCGGTACTGATCAGATTTTCAAAAGCAGTAATACTCATACGTGCACTTACCCCACTTTTTGTATCTACATAATCACTTTTACGGGCTTCAAATCCTATTTGCTCTAGGATGTCTCTGGCCAGTTCTGGGATGTGAATTTGAGCTGCAGTCCCTTCTTCCATTTTCACTTCTTGGGTGGTAATGGCTTTGGCAATTTCACGGGTATGCGGGTAGTGGGTTAGAATTTGTGATCCAATACGATCTTTAAGAGGAGTCACGATACTTCCGCGATTGGTGTAATCCTCTGGGTTGGCGGTAAAGATGATTTGTGTTTCAATCGGGAGACGCAATTTAAAGCCGCGAATTTGGATTTCTTTTTCTTGTAGTATTGAAAATAAAGCTACTTGTATTCTGGCTTGTAAATCGGGTAATTCGTTCAACACAAAAATACAGCGGTGCGCACGGGGAATCATCCCAAAGTGAATCACCCGTTCATCGGCATAAGAGAGCTTTAAGTTAGCGGCTTTGATGGGATCAACATCCCCAATAAGGTCAGCTACTGTTACATCTGGGGTTGCTAATTTTTCAAAAAAGCGCTCGTCGCGATGCAGCCATTCAATAGGTGTATCGTCGCCGTGTTGTGCGATTAATTCTTTGGCTTCACGACTAACAGGGTCAATGGGGTCGTCGTTGATTTCTGATCCACTAACAACCGGAACCCACTCGTCCAACAATTGTGTCATTTGACGGGCTAAACGGGTTTTGGCTTGCCCGCGCAAGCCTAACAAATTAATGTTGTGCCCTGATAAAAGTGCGCGTTCCACGTCGGGAATGACGGTATTTTCATATCCGATTAAGCCCTCAAAAGTAGGAACCCCATCGCGAAGGCGTTGACGTAAATTTTTTGCCAATTCCTCTTGAATGTTTTGGGGTTGATAATCAGTTTTTTTTAGTGCCCCTAGGGTAGCAATTTTGGTGAACTCATAGTTTTATTTTTCTCTATTCTAAGCGTTTTTTTCTGTTTTTTTCATAGTCCTCAAAGATCATTTCTCCTAAGCCTTTTAAACCTGTAAAGAAGGCTTTACCTCGATTGGCTTCGGTAAAAGTACGAACGAACTGCTGTAAGTAAGGATCTTGAGCAATCATGAAGGTAGTAATTGGGATATGCAGCTTTTTAGCTTGCCGTGCCATGTTGTAACATTTTTCAACGATGTTTTCGTCTAGGCCTACACTGTTCTTGTAGTAGGTTCCGTCGGGCATTTTTAGACAACTGGGCTTCCCATCGGTAATCATAAAGATTTGTTTGTTGTTGTTCTTTTTTCGGCGGAGTAAATCCATGGCCAACTCTAACCCAGCAACTGTATTGGTGTGATAAGGTCCCACCTCGAGGTAGGGGACTTCTTTTAAGGAAATGGGCCAGGCGTCATTTCCAAATACCAAGATGTCTAAAGTATCTTTCGGATAGCGAGTGGTAATCATTTCTGCCAAGGCCATGGCTACTTTTTTAGCTGGTGTGATCCGGTCTTCTCCGTAGAGAATCATACTGTGACTGATATCAATCATCAAAACCGTACTCATCTGGGTTTTATAAAAACTGTCCTCAACGACTAGGTCGTCGTGTTGCAGGGTAAAGTCATTCCCGACCGATCGAATTTGAGCATTTTTAATGCTTTGGGTCATGTCTATTTTTTCCAGCGCATCACCAAATTGATACGCTTTAAATTCTCCTGTATTGTCCTCCCCCTGACCCATTTTTTTGGTCTTATGATTTCCGGAGCCTGACTTCTTCAGTTTTCCGAAGATTTGTTTTAGTGCATGTTCCCGAAGAAGTTTTTCGGTTTTGGGAGTGAGTGCCATTCCGTCCCCTTTTCCACCGCTACCCCCTTTGGGTTGGATGTAGGACTTTTGAAGTAAGTCTTCTATGAAATCGTCGATGGTGTAATTTTCATCGGTTAGCTTATATTCTCGGTCTAACTCCCGTAACCAATCGATGGCTTCGTCAAAATCTCCAGAGGTGTGGGTGATCAATTCTTTAAAAATCTCAAACAAGCGCTCAAAGGGAGTTTGTTCCTTTGCTCGGTGTTTGGAAAAACGAAGCCCCGTACCTAAAGGTTTAAATTTCATAGCGTCCAAAATTACAATTTTTTACCATTTAACTCTAAAAAAATTGGGCTTAACGCCTCTGTTTTTTAAAGCAAATTAGAATCAGCGATCGAAATTAACCTTGAGGTTTTCAATATATTTTTCAATCAAAGCCACTCCTTCTTGGTGGACAATTGATCTTCCAATTTCAGGTATCAGTACTCCAGGGTTTTCACTTTTCATTCGGTACACTAAAATCGATTGTTTTGTAGATTGATTTCAAAAAGTTTACAGTTTTCGACTAATAGGAGTTGTTGTTAAAGAATAAATTTATTTGATCATTATAAAAGTTACACAATTTCTCTTATATTTGTACACGTTCTGAAATTATACAGGAGGAGACTATTAGGTCCCCTTTTTTTTTGATATGAATTTACGTTTGAAAGTAGAAACTTTATTGACAGCAGCACTCGCTGAACATCCTTCGTTGTTTTTAATTGAACTCAAGGTGGGAGTTGACAATAGTGTTCGTGTCATTTTAGACGGAGATCATGGCGTTACCCTTCAAGACTGCATGAACGTCAGTAGGGCGATCGAACATCAGTTGGATCGAGAAGAAGAAGACTTCTTTTTAGAAGTAGCCTCAGCAGGAGTAGGAGCTCCGCTGCAAAGCAAACGTCAGTATGTCAAAAACATCGGGAGGAAGCTCAAAGTAGAGTTGACGAATCTTCCCCCTGTACAAGGGACATTAATCGCTGCTGATGACAGTGGATTTACCTTGACCTGGAAACAACGAGAACCCAAACCCGTAGGGAAGGGAAAAGTAACTGTAGAAAAACAACAAACAATTTCGTATGATCAGATTGAAAGCGCGAAAGTAACGATCTAGAAAGAAAATAATTGAACATGGAAAATTTTGCCTTAATTGATTCTTTTTCAGAATTTAAAGACGACAAATTAATTGACCGAGTAACCCTTATGGTTATTCTTGAGGATGTATTTAAAAACACCTTAAAACGCAAGTTTGGATCGGATGAAAACTTCGACATCATTATCAATCCAGATAAAGGAGACTTGGAGATTTGGAGAAATCGAATCGTGGTAGAAGATGGAAATGTAGAAGATCCAAACCAAGAAATTGAGCTGACTGAAGCCCGAAGAATAGAACCCGATTTTGAAGTAGGTGAAGATGTCTCCGAAGAGGTGAAGCTAATCGATTTGGGAAGAAGATCGATTCAATATTTAAGACAAAACTTAGTCGCTAAAATTTTTGAACACGACAGCACCAATATCTTCAAACAATTTAAAGACCGTGAGGGCGATTTGTTTACCGCCGAAGTTCATCACATCCGGAATAGAGAAATCATCCTTTTGGATGATGACGGAAATGAGCTTATTCTCCCGAAAGACCGCCAAATCCCTAGTGACTTTTTTAGAAAAGGAGACAACGTCAGAGGGATTATTGAAAGTGTGGAGTTACGCGGTAACAAACCGAGAATCATTCTTTCAAGAACGTCTCCAATTTTCCTTGAAAAACTTTTTGAACAAGAAATCCCTGAGGTTTTTGACGGCTTGATAACGATCAAAAAAGCGGTTCGAATTCCTGGAGAAAAAGCGAAAGTAGCCGTAGATTCTTACGACGACCGAATAGATCCTGTAGGTGCCTGTGTGGGGATGAAAGGTTCCCGAATTCACGGAATCGTAAGAGAACTAGGAAATGAAAATATCGATGTTATCAATTACACCAACAATTTGCAACTCTTTATTTCGAGAGCGTTAAGTCCTGCAAAAGTAAATTCACTAAAAATTGATGAAGAAACCAAACGTGTAGAAGTTTTCTTAAACCCTGAGGAAGTTTCCAAGGCTATTGGTAAAGGAGGTTCTAACATCCGTTTGGCAGGAAAATTGACGGGTTACGAAATTGATGTCTTCCGCGAAGGTGTTGAAGAAGATATTGAGCTTAAAGAATTTAGCGACGAAATCGAAGGATGGGTAATCGAAGAATTCAAAAAAGTGGGTCTGGATACAGCAAAAAGCATTTTAGAATTAGAAAAGGCCGATTTGATAAAACGCACAGACCTTGAAGAAGAAACAATTGACGATGTGTTACGCATCCTCAAAGAAGAATTTGAAGAATAGACTGCAAAAATAATTCTTATTTTTACGAACAGAAACTAATATATGGCAGATCAACCCAGCATTCGACTCAACAAAGTCCTCAGAGAACTAAATATCTCCTTGGACCGTGCGGTCGAATATTTAAATTTAAAGGGTATAGAAATTGACGCACGTCCAACTACCAAAATAACAACCGAAGTATACACTGTTCTTTTGGACGAGTTTGAAACGGATAAGTCAAAGAAAGTAGCTTCTCATGAAATTGGGGAAGAAAAGCGTAAAGAGAAAGAATCGCTTCGAATTATCCAAGAAAAGAAAGAGCAAGAACGTCTCGATCAAATCGCAAAGCGCGAGGAGATTAAAACAAATCGAGTAGCTGTTGAGAAGCCTAAATCTCTAGGGAAGATCGATTTAGAAGCTCTGAACAAACCTAAACCTGCCAAAAAAACCGACGAAAAAAAATCTGAAACCACTTCAGAAACTACTTCAGCAGAGACTGCACCCTCTGTATCTCCTTCAAAAGAGGAAGAGAAAAAAGAAGTAAAAGCAACCCAACCAGCGGAGAGCTCCTCAGAAAATGAGCTTCAGGAAAATGAAACGTTAAAAACGCAATACCAAAAACTCTCAGGACCTAAAAAAACTGGACAAACCATCAATCTCGAGGAGGTCAATAAAAAGGAGAAAACGGTTGAGGATGCACGGAAAAGAAAACGGAAACGTATTAGTAAAGACGTCAAACCCTCAAAACCAACCAATACCAATAGAAAGCGAGGTACTCGACCTGCAGCTCCACAAAAAGAGGAACCTTCCGATGAAGAAGTCCAAAAGCAAATTCGCGAAACCCTAGAAAAACTCCAAGGGAAATCTTCCAAATCAAAAGGGGCGAAATACCGAAGAGACAAACGATCGCAACACCGTCAAAAGTCCGAAGAGGAACTCGCTCAAATAGAAGCAGAAAGCAAGGTGTTAAAGGTGACCGAATTCATTACCGTGGGGGAAGTCGCCACCATGATGGGGGTTAGTTCTACTGAAATCATTTCAACTTGTATGACTCTGGGAATCATGGTCACGATGAATCAGCGTTTGGATGCGGAAACACTAAGTATAGTTGCTGAGGAGTTTGGTTACGAAGTCAGTTTTGAAAAAACCGAGCTCGAAGAAAATATCGAGGAAGAAGAAGATAGTGCAGAAGATTTATCACCTAGAGCGCCTATCGTAACGGTAATGGGCCATGTGGATCACGGGAAAACATCCTTGCTGGATTATATCAGAAAAGAAAACGTCATCGCGGGAGAATCTGGGGGAATCACGCAACATATTGGGGCTTATGGAGTCACCTTAGAGAATAAGCAAAAGATTGCCTTTTTAGATACTCCGGGTCACGAGGCTTTTACCGCTATGCGGGCTCGTGGAGCACAGGTCACTGATATTGCCATCATCGTAGTGGCTGCAGACGACGACATTATGCCGCAAACCAAAGAGGCCATCAGCCACGCGCAGGCCGCTGGAGTGCCCATCGTTTTTGCGATCAATAAAATCGATAAACCCAACGCCAATCCCGATAAAATTAAGGAAGCTTTAGCAGGAATGAATCTGATGGTTGAAGACTGGGGAGGGAAAGTGCAGTCCCAAGACATTTCTGCCCTTCAGGGTACAGGAGTAAATGAACTTTTAGAAAAGGTGCTTTTGGAAGCTGAATTATTAGAACTAAAAGCAAACCCCAACAGAAAAGCGAAAGGAACCGTAGTGGAAGCCTTTTTAGACATAGGACGAGGCTATGTGTCTACTATTTTGGTTCAAAACGGAACACTCAAAATGGGGGATTACATCCTTGCTGGAAAACAAAGCGGTAAGGTAAAAGCAATTTTTAATGAACGCGGAGTAAGTCTAGATCAAGCTCTACCCGCCACGCCCGTTTCAATCTTAGGGCTAGACGGAGCGCCTCAGGCTGGAGACACCTTCCAAGTATTGGAAGACGAAAGAGAAGCAAAACAAATTGCCGCCAAAAGAACGCAACTTGTTCGAGAACAAAGCGTGCGAACGCAACGTCATATCACCCTAGATGAAATAGGAAGACGAATTGCATTAGGGGAATTCAAAGAGCTCAACATTATCCTAAAAGGAGACGTAGACGGTTCTGTGGAGGCATTGACAGATTCGCTTCAAAAACTTTCTACAGGAGAAATCGAAGTCAATATCATTCATAAAGGAGTCGGAGCCATCACCGAATCAGATGTCCTACTGGCTTCTGCTTCAGACGCCATTGTAATCGGCTTTAATGTTCGACCTATGGGCAACGCTCGAGCCATTGCAGAAAAAGAAGAAATCGATATCCGATCCTATTCCATCATCTACGACGCCATCAATGATGTTAAAGATGCCATGGAAGGGTTGCTCTCTCCTGAGATAAAAGAGGAAGTAACAGGGACTGTTGAAATACGCGAGACCTTTAAAATCTCAAAAGTGGGAACAATTGCAGGCTGTATGGTCACCTCAGGAAAAATTTTCAGAAATTCGGGTATTCGAATTATCAGAGAAGGGGTCGTGGTATTCAGTGGAGAACTCGTTTCTCTGAAACGCTTCAAGGACGATGTCAAAGAAGTAGCTAAGGGATATGATTGTGGATTACAAATCAAAAACTACAACGACATTAAAATCGGAGATGTTTTGGAATGTTTTCAAGAAGTTGCAGTTAAAAAATCACTCTGATTCTTTTCGATTTAAAAGGAATGCTGAAGGAAAGGTTCTCTTTACCGTATCCAAGGTTTTCAATCCGATCAACTTCTCTTTAAATTTTCCTGCCTGAACTTTATAATTCGGAGTTTCAAAACTCAATTCCACAGGGATGTGGGGAAAGGTTTCCTTAGATTGTTCTAAAATCTCATTGGCAGTAGTGAGATTTCCATAATACAATTGCAAGGTAAAATAGGTCGTTTCATAACGTTGTTTGTCCAATTCAATCTTTTTTTGAACAAGACGATTCACCACCGTGTCTTGTTTAATCTTTAAATTTCCATATTGCGAAAATCCTGAGGTGCATGTGATTAAAAAAAGCAATAAAACAGTGGTCTTCCGAGGGTTATTTTTCATAAAACAAAAAAACAAAAAATTCCATTGTGTAACGACTAATTTAACAAAAGTCCGGGTTTATTTAGAATCAATATAAATTAATAAATTCTTAATTTCTATGCTTAGTAATAAACTTTCTATGCAGTATTTTTGTTACGGATTTTAGATACAGACTTTAGTGAAGAACTTATATTCTACAATTAGGATTACATATGATAAACACATCAAATCCTATTTTTTATCTTTAATAATAATCATAAGCCTCTCTTCAACTTCAGAGTTGTTTGCTCAAGATGATGCTGCAGCAGCTGCTGGAAAAAAGCTTTTTAATGCCAATTGTGCGGCTTGTCATAAACTTAACAAACGCGCCGTAGGTCCAGCTTTGAAGGGTGTTTCTGCGAAGTATGACAAGGAGTGGTTGTACAGTTGGATAAAAAACAGCACCGCCATGGTCAAATCTGGTGATGCCCAAGCTGTAGCCATCTACGAAGAATATAATGGGTCGGTAATGACTTCGTTTCCACAATTATCAAATGAGGATATCGACAACATCATTTTGTATACGGACTATACCCCACCTGCTCCCGTAGCAGCAGCTGGAGGCCAGGCTGTACCTGTACAGACATCTGGTGCAGGGGTAAGCAATTCAATCATTTTATTGGCTTTGGCACTTGTGTTTGCCATTTTGGTAGTGATGCTCTTCTTAGTGCAAAAAACATTGATGCGCATTGCCAAATTGAGTGGAGTAGACATTCAACCCGAAGCAAAACCGAAGCGAACACCAATTTGGATGGCTTTTGTCCAAAATCAATTCTTGGTGATGACTTCTGTAATCCTGTTGTTGTTGAGTAGTGCTTATTTTGTTTACGGCTATTTTATGCAAGTAGGGGTAGATCAGGGGTACATGCCTGTTCAACCCATTCACTATTCTCACAAGATACACGCAGGAGCAAACCAAATTGAATGTAAGTATTGTCATTCCTCCGCCCGTATTTCGAAGCACTCGGGGATTCCTTCTTTAAACGTGTGTATGAACTGTCACCAAAACATTGCAGAATACAACGGGGAAGAAGATTTAGAGAACGGATATACCAAAGACTTTTACACCAAAGAAATTAAAAAACTTTATGCAGCTGTGGGTTGGGATGAAGAAAACCAACGCTATACTGGAGAGACACAACCCGTAAAGTGGGTTCGAATTCACAACTTGCCTGACTTTGTTTATTTCAATCACGCACAACACGTCCAAGTCGGTGAGATTGCGTGTCAGAAATGTCACGGTCCTGTGGAGGAAATGGAAATCATGTACCAATATTCTCCCTTGACAATGGGCTGGTGTATCAACTGTCATCGAGAAACCAACGTGAAAGTTGAAAGTAACGAGTACTACGCTAAGATTCACGAAGCCCTCTCAAAAAAGTACGGTGTAGAAAAATTAACAGTCGCCCAAATGGGCGGTTTAGAATGTGGAAAGTGTCACTATTAAAAGGCGATCAAGAAAGGAATATGGCATCAAATAAAACATACTGGAAAACAATTGATCAACTGGACTCTTCAAACGAGGAAATAAAAAAGTTGGAACAGAATGAATTTGTTTCCAAACTTCCAGAAGACTTTTTGAGTGATGAAAAAACACTTGAAGAAAGTAATACATCCCGTCGTGATTTCTTAAAATATGTCGGGTTTAGTACAGCTGCAGCTACGCTAGCTGCTTGTGAAGGACCTGTTATCAAATCCGTTCCTTATGTCGTCCAGCCTGAACAAATTCGACCTGGAGTAGCCAACTATTACGCAACGACAATTGCTAATGGCTTTGACTTTGGAAGTGTTTTAATTAAAACTAGAGAAGGAAGACCTATAAAAGTAGAAAGCAACCCCGAGGCGCCTGCTCTAGGAATTGCCAATGCCAGAGTGCACGCTTCTGTACTTTCTTTATACGATACGCTCCGTCTACAAGGACCTACAGTTGGTGGACAAGACATTTCCTGGGAGGATTTATATCTTCAAATGGGGGCTTTGCTCAAAGCTTTAGCGGCAACCGATAAGGAAGTTGTCCTGATGACTCCTACCCTGGCAAGTCCTACTACTGAAAAAATCATCAATGATTTTATTGCTGTTTTTCCAAATGTAAAGCACGTCATTTATGATACCATCTCCTCGGATGCGGCCTTAAATGCTTTTGAAAAGCATTATGGAACTCGAGGTCTGGCCGCTTACGACTTTTCAAAAGCCAAAACGGTAGTGGGTATCGATGCGGACTTTTTAGGAGATTGGCAAGGCGGAGGCTATGCCAAAGGCTATGCACAAGCCAAAGCTCCTTCAAAACACCACGGCGAAGCCCACATGTCTTGGCATATGCAATTTGAGTCCAACATGTCCCTAACTGGGGCCAATGCAGATCACCGAATTCCCTGTACACCCGCAGATCAAAAAAGGATACTAGCCTATCTGTACGATATTTTAAGCGGATCGAATGCTGCTACAAGTTTACCTGAAGCCTTAAAGAAAGCAACCGAAAAAGCAGCAATGCGATTGCAGTCATCAGGCACCGATGGGGTAGTAGTTACAGGAATGGATGATGAAACAGCTCAACAAGCCGTTTTGGCAATCAATACGCTCTTAAAAAGTAACGCATTTCAGCCTGAACAACCCAAGTTGATCCGTCAAGGAAATGTAAGTGAGGTTGATGCTGCGATGGAAGGTATTTTGGACGGGAGCGTCAAAGGATTGATCACTGTTGGTGTAAATCCTGTGTTCACCACAGCTCAAGGCGCTGCTCTAAACGAAGCAATCAAAAATCTGGAATTATCCTTATCCTTTACTTCTAAAATCGACGAAACGTCTGCGGCTTCTCAATTTGTTGCTGCGACACCTCATTATCTGGAATCTTGGGGAGATTATGAACTTCAGGAAGGGTATTTTGCTTTAGCACAACCCACCATTCGTCCCCTGTTTGATACGCAACAGTTCCAAGATGTCTTCTTGCGTTTGTCTGGGAAAAACACAAAATACTACGATGCAATTAAAGCACATTGGAATGCTACTATACTAGGAGGGAGCTCTTGGAGTAAAACACTTCACGATGGTTATTTTTCTACAGGTTCTAGATATGAATACGAAGCACCAGACTTTAGTGAAATAGATTTAAGTTCACTGCGAACTGCTACAGCACCTGCAATGAGTTTGGTGCTGTACACCAAAACAGGAATGGGAGATGGTCAGCAGGCAAACAATCCCTGGCTACAAGAATTTCCCGATCCTATCACTCGAGTGAGTTGGGACAACTACCTCACAATTTCGCACGCCGATGCAAAGGCCCTCGGACTGAAAAACACGAATACCTCCAATGGAGCTTTAAACGGAAGCTATGCTACGGTTACTGTAAACGGTACCCGTCTTAAAGTTCCAGTGATTGTTCAACCGGGTCAAGCTAAAGGAACTGTCGGATTATCCTTTGGATATGGAGAACGCATGGGCTTGAAAGATGAAATGCAAACAGGTGTAAATGCCTATGCACTTTATAACGATTTCAATAAAGTTCAAGCTTTAGAAATAACTGCCGCAGAGGGCGAACACGAATTTGCTTGTGTACAATTACACAACACCTTGATGGGGAGAGGGGATATTGTTAAAGAAACCACTTTGGAAGTATTTAATACAAAAGACAAAAAATACTGGAACCCCATGCCTCAAGTCTCTAAAAATCACATGGAATTTGATGTGACTTCTCCAGAAGTGGATATGTGGCAAGAATTTGATCGTTCTGTGGGGCATCACTTCAACCTATCGATTGACCTCAATTCTTGTACAGGATGTGGGGCTTGTGTAATCGCTTGTCACGCAGAGAATAATGTTCCTGTAGTGGGTAAAAGAGAGGTGCGTAAGTCACGAGATATGCACTGGTTGCGTATTGACCGGTACTATTCTTCTGCAACTTCATTTGAAGGAGATAATGCTACAAAAGAAGCCATCTCAGGTATCGGCGATTCGCTGAGTACTTTTGGAGAAATGGAGCAAGCTGCGGAAAACCCTCAAGTCGCTTTCCAACCCGTGATGTGTCAGCATTGTAACCATGCTCCTTGTGAGACGGTATGCCCAGTAGCTGCCTCTTCACACGGGAGACAAGGACAAAATCACATGGCGTATAACCGTTGTGTGGGAACTCGTTATTGTGCAAATAACTGTCCTTATAAAGTGAGAAGATTCAACTGGTTCTTGTACAACAAAAACGATGAGTTTGATTACCACATGAACAATGATTTAGGACGTATGGTTTTAAATCCTGATGTGGTAGTTCGTTCCAGAGGGGTGATGGAAAAATGTTCCATGTGTATCCAAATGACCCAAAAAACCATCTTGGATGCCAAACTCAAAGGAGAAGAAATAACAGACGGAAAGTTCCAAACAGCTTGTTCTAACGCCTGTACTACAGGAGCAATGGTCTTTGGAGATATCAACGATAAAGAAAGTAAAGTTACAGCATTGCACGAGGACGAACGTATGTACCATTTGTTGGAACATGTAGGGACGAAACCCAATGTAATGTATCAAGTAAAAGTTAGAAATACAGAAGAGGTATAACACCGTTTAGAATAACAGAATATGGCATCGCATTACGAAGCACCTATTAGAAAACCACTTGTCACCGGAGACAAATCCTACCACGATGTCACTGTGGACGTCGCTGCTCCTGTAGAAGGAACGGCCAACAAACAGTGGTGGATTGTTTTTGGAATTGCATTAACGGCTTTCCTTTGGGGCGTAGGTTGTATCATTTATACCATTTCAACAGGGATTGGAACTTGGGGTCTGAATAAAACCGTAGGTTGGGCATGGGATATCACCAACTTTGTATGGTGGGTAGGTATTGGACACGCAGGAACTTTGATTTCTGCGGTATTGCTTTTATTTAGACAGAAATGGCGTATGGCGATTAACCGTTCTGCGGAAGCCATGACTATTTTTTCTGTTATACAAGCAGGATTGTTCCCTATTATACACATGGGTCGTCCGTGGCTAGCCTATTGGGTACTTCCAATACCCAACGGATTTGGATCCCTGTGGGTCAACTTTAATTCTCCCTTGCTTTGGGATGTATTTGCAATTTCAACCTATCTCTCGGTATCTCTTGTCTTTTGGTGGACAGGATTGTTACCAGACTTTGCGATGATTCGCGACCGGGCAGTACTGCCTTTCCAAAAGAAAATCTACAGCCTTTTGAGCTTTGGTTGGTCAGGACGTGCCAAAGATTGGCAACGTTTTGAAGAGGTGTCTTTAGTTCTTGCTGGTTTAGCAACACCTCTTGTACTTTCTGTGCACACCATTGTATCCTTTGACTTTGCAACTTCGGTTATACCTGGGTGGCATACCACGATTTTCCCACCTTACTTTGTAGCAGGGGCCATCTTCTCGGGCTTTGCCATGGTAAACACCCTACTGATCATTATGAGAAAAGTTTCCAATTTGGAAAACTACATTACCGTTCAACATATAGAGTTGATGAATATTGTCATCATGATCACCGGTTCTATTGTAGGGGTTGCCTATATCACAGAGCTTTTCATCGCTTGGTATTCCGGAGTAGAATACGAACAATACGCCTTCTTGAACCGAGCAACAGGTCCCTACTGGTGGGCTTATTGGTCCATGATGACTTGTAACGTATTTTCTCCTCAATTCATGTGGTTTAAAAAATTGAGAACCAGTATTATGTTCTCTTTTATTATCTCCATTGTAGTAAACATTGGAATGTGGTTTGAGCGTTTCGTGATTATCGTAACCTCATTACATCGAGATTATCTTCCCTCTTCATGGACGATGTTCTCTCCCACATTTGTAGATATCGGAATTTTCATAGGAACAATTGGATTCTTTTTTGTCCTCTTCCTATTGTATGCACGTACCTTCCCTGTGATTGCACAGGCAGAGGTAAAAACCATTTTAAAGTCTTCTGGAGAGAAGTACAAAAAATTAAGAGACGGTAACAATGAGTAGTAATCGAGTAGTACACGCACTTTACGACGACGACGACGTGCTACTGAGCGCAGTCAAAACGATTCGTTCAGAGAAACACCACATCGAAGAGGTTTACACCCCTTTTCCAGTACACGGCTTGGACAAAGCGTTAGGTCTTGAAGACACTCGTATCGCTATTATGGCTTTTATTTATGGTTGCATAGGCCTTTGTGTTGCTGTTGCCATGATGAATTTTATCATGATTGAAGACTGGCCACAAAACATTGGAGGAAAACCTAGTTTTTCTTACTTGGAAAACATGCCTGCTTTTGTGCCAATTATGTTTGAGATGACCGTGTTTTTTGCTGCTCACCTCATGGTACTTACCTTTTATATGAGAAGTAAACTTTGGCCTTTTAAGAAAGCAGAAAATCCCAATCCGCTTACGACGGATGACAAATTTTTAGTAGAAATCGAACTCCACGACGATGAAAAAGCCTTGACAAGTCTTTTAGAGAAATCTGGAGCAATTGATATTTCCATTATTGAAAAGCAAGAATAGATGAAGTATAAAGTTCTTTTAGCGAGTATTTTGATGGCTTTGGGAGTCCAGTCTTGTGCAGACCCTTCTCGACCCAATTACCAATACTTTCCCAATATGTACGAACCTGTAGGATATGAAACCTATGCAGATTCTGATGCTTTTGCCAATGGTATTGAAGCCCAAATTCCTGTGGAAGGTTCGATTGCCAGAGGATGGGAACCGTATGATTATCCCGACACCAACGAAGGCTACGAAGCGGCAAAAGCTAGTTTGACCTCTCCATTGGAAATCACCGATGCACATACTGCAAACGGAAAAGAGCTTTATGGAATTTATTGTGCCGTGTGTCATGGAAATAAAGGGGACGGCCAAGGTATTTTGATGACCCGCGAAAAGTTTTTAGGAATACCGAGTTATGCCGATCGAGAAATTACGCCTGGAAGTATTTACCACGTATTGATGTATGGTAAAAACGCTATGGGATCACATGCGGGTCAAGTAAACGCAGAAGAGCGTTGGCAAATTGCACAGCACGTGATGGAATTAAGAAGTAAGCTTGTTAAATAATTTATGGAAAATCCGATGATGTATACCTTTCCAAATAAACTTAGAAATCTAGCTATCGCCTTTATGGTTGTTGGTTTTTTAGGTTTGACTTATGGATTTTTAACTGCTCCCGCTACGATCGAAGAATCCAAAGCAATGGTGGCAACCCATGATGCGGGTCATGGAGACAACCATGGCGACACCAGTTCTGCTGCACACGAAACTACTTCGGCGCATCAGGAAGATACGCACGGTGCTGAGGAATCAGATCACAATGCAGCAGCCTCTCATGGCGAGGGACACGATGCAGAACACGACGAGCATGTATTCCATCAGTTGGCAAACAAACCTTGGGCAGCCATTTATGCAGCAGCGTTTTTCTTCTTTATGATTTCACTAGGTGTATTGGCGTTTTACGCAATTCAGCGTGCAGCACAGGCCGGTTGGTCTCCTGTACTTTATCGGGTGATGGAAGGAATTACAGCCTATTTATTGCCGGGGGGAATTATCGTTATTGTGCTTCTGGCACTCTCTTCTATGCATCTAAATCATCTCTTTATTTGGATGGATCCCGAAGTGGTGGCGCATGATAAATTGATCGCTGGAAAAACAGGCTATTTAAATACCCCTTTCTTTTTGGCAAGAGCCGTTTTCTTCCTTGCAGGATGGAGTCTGTATCGCTTTTTTTCTAGAAAATTTTCTTTGGCACAAGATGAATCCAAGGACATTTCTAATCACAAAAAGAACTTTAGAATTTCCGCAGGCTTCTTGGTGTTTTATATAGTAACCGAATCCATTATGGCCTGGGACTGGATTATGTCCATCGACCCGCACTGGTTCAGCACCTTGTTTGGATGGTATGTCTTTGCGAGTATGTTTGTCTCTGGAATTACAGCCATCGCGCTGATTACCATTTACCTAAAATCAAAAGGATATTTGGAGTTTGTAAACGACAGTCACATCCATGACCTTGGAAAATTCATGTTTGGAATTAGCATTTTTTGGACCTATTTGTGGTTCTCTCAGTTTATGCTGATTTGGTATTCCAATATTCCTGAGGAAGTAACTTATTTTATTACGCGTATAGAAGACTACAACTTGCCGTTCTTTGGTATGGTCGTGATGAATTTCATTTTTCCGTTACTGATTTTGATGAATAGCGATTACAAACGCATCAATTATTTCATTGTTATGGCGGGTATTGTGATCCTCCTCGGACATTATATGGACGTATTTAATATGATTATGCCCTCTGCAGTTGGAGACCAATGGTTTATTGGAGCAGCAGAAATAGGAGGCTTTTTATTCTTCCTTGGGCTGTTTGTATTTGTAGTATTTAAAGAATTAACGAAAGCACCGCTACTTGCCAAAGGCGACCCGTATATGGGAGAAAGCGAACGTTTTCATTATTAGTAAATTTAATCGAAAAGATAAATGAATGTACTTTTGATATTTTCTGTTCTCATTCTAATTGCGATTGCAATCTGGCAAGTGACCAAGATTTTTGAGCTTTCGCAAGGAAAGAAAGTATATACTCAGGTAGCGGATGACGATGACAACAATTGGAATGGAAAACTCATGTTTGGTTTTCTGTTTTTTATCTATGGGATTACCATCTTTTCTTTTGTAATGTATGGTGATGTATTACTGCCCAAGGCCGCTTCTGAACACGGGTCTGAGTATGACAACTTGATGTGGATTTCTTTTGCTATTATCTTTTTTGTTCAAACCATTACGCAAGCCCTATTGCATTATTTCTCTTATAAGTATCGCGGGGAAAAAGGGAAGAAAGCCCTTTTTTATGCGGATAACGATCGACTGGAAGCCATTTGGACTATTATTCCTGTAATTGTTTTAGCCGGGCTGATCTTATACGGTCTTTACACCTGGACAGACATCATGACGGTAGAGGAAAATGACGAAGCCTTGGTGGTGGAGCTCTACGCACAACAGTTCAATTGGAAAGCACGTTACGCAGGGGACGACGGAGTGTTGGGTGATGCCAACGTACGTTTTCTTCAAGATTTTGAGGGAAGAAATCTGGTAGGAATTGACGCTACAGATCCGAACGGTTTTGACGATGTTGTTGTGCAAGAATTGCATTTACCCGTGGGAAGGGAAATCATCTTTAAAATGCGTTCGCAGGACGTACTTCACTCTGCCTACATGCCCTTTTTTAGAGCACAGATGAATTGCGTCCCAGGGATGATCACAGAATTTGCCTTTACCCCAAACATCACTACCGAGGAAATGCGCCAGGATTCAGACATAGTAGCTAAGGTCAAAAAGATAAACAAGCTACGCGCAGATAAAAGTAAAGAACTCATTGCAGAAGGAGATGTCGCTTTAGACCCCTATGAATTTGATTTTCTTTTACTTTGTAATAAAATTTGTGGTGCTTCGCACTACAACATGCAAATAAAAATAATAGTAGAAACACCCGAAGAATATGCCAAATGGATGGCAGAGCAACAAACCTTCGCGGAGGTGATTCAATAAACCAATAAACACGAAAAAGATATGTCAACAGCAGCAGCACACATTGAAGAGGATCACGGACATCATCACAAAGAAACATTTGTAACCAAATACGTATTTAGTCAAGATCACAAAATGATCTCGAAACAGTATTTGATTACCGGATTATTTATGGGAATTATCGGAATTGCGATGTCCCTTTTATTTCGATTGCAATTGGCTTGGCCCGAACAACCTTTTGGGGTTTTTGAAGTCCTTTTGGGAAAATGGGCACCTGACGGGGTCATGGATCCCAACGTATATCTGGCTTTAGTTACTATACACGGAACCATTATGGTATTCTTTGTCCTTACTGCTGGGTTGAGTGGAACCTTTAGTAACTTATTGATTCCGTTGCAAATTGGTGCGCGAGATATGGCTTCTGGACTGTTAAACATGATTTCTTTCTGGTTGTTTTTCCTTTCTAGTGTCATCATGGTAATTTCTCTTTTTGTAGAAGCAGGACCTGCTGCAGCAGGATGGACCATCTATCCTCCGCTTTCAGCTTTACCTCAGGCACAACCTGGATCGGGAACAGGGATGACATTATGGCTCGTCTCTATGGCGATCTTTATCGCTTCTTCTCTTTTGGGATCGCTAAACTACATAGTAACGGTCATTAACCTCAGAACAAAAGGGATGAGTATGACCCGTTTGCCTTTAACTATTTGGGCATTTTTCGTAACTGCGATCATTGGAGTTGTTTCCTTCCCTGTATTACTTTCTGCAGCCTTGTTGTTGATTATGGATCGGAGTTTTGGAACCTCATTTTTCCTTTCGGATATTTTTATTCAAGGGGAAGTATTGCATTATCAAGGCGGATCGCCGGTACTCTATGAGCACCTGTTCTGGTTCCTAGGACATCCGGAGGTATATATCGTATTGTTGCCCGCTTTGGGGATCACTTCAGAAATTATTGCTACGAATGCACGTAAACCTATCTTTGGATACCGTGCCATGGTAGCTTCGATTTTAGCAATTGCCTTTTTATCCACTATTGTATGGGGTCACCACATGTTTATCTCAGGAATGAATCCGTTCTTAGGTTCTGTATTTACCTTTACAACCTTATTGATTGCAATCCCTTCTGCGGTAAAAGCATTTAATTACATTACGACCCTCTGGAAAGGGAATTTGCAGCTGAACCCTGCGATGCTCTTTTCCATTGGTTTAGTATCCACCTTTATCACGGGAGGTCTTACAGGGATCATACTCGGAGACAGTACGCTGGACATCAACGTACACGACACCTATTTTGTGGTAGCACACTTTCACTTGGTGATGGGAATCTCCGCACTCTACGGCCTTTTTGCAGGGGTGTATCACTGGTTTCCCAAAATGTTTGGACGGATGATGAATAAAAACTTGGGATATGTTCACTTTTGGGTTACTGCTGTCTGTGCTTACGGTGTTTTCTTCCCCATGCACTTTATTGGTATGGCAGGATTACCCAGACGCTACTACACCAATACGGCTTTCCCTTACTTTGACGATCTTGCGAACATCAATGTATTGATTACCGTTTTTGCCTTAGTTGCAGGAGCCGCACAATTGGTCTTCTTGTACAACTTTATTCACAGCATGTTTTACGGAAAAGAAGCCGTACAAAACCCTTGGCGTTCCAATACCTTGGAATGGACAGCTCCTGTAGAGCATTTCCACGGGAACTGGGAAGGAGAAATCCCTCACGTGCACCGCTGGGCCTATGACTATTCAAAGCCTGGGCATGATGAAGATTTTGTGCCTCAACACATTCCACTTAAAAAAGGAGAAGAAGAACTTCAACATTAATTTTTCTTTAAACAGATTTAAAACCCGTTTCTTAAGGAACGGGTTTTTTTGTTTTCAAAAACAAAGAAAGTCCAATAGGTTTTTTCTGCTGAGTAGTTGAATTCCCTATCTTTGGAAGAATGAATGAGTATTTGGACCCTTCCGATCAAAACTTTTCTAAAGAAGACAACGATATCGATCGTGCTTTACGGCCGTTGAGTTTTGATGACTTTGCAGGACAGGACACGATTTTAGAGAATTTAAAAGTATTTGTCTCTGCTGCTAAACAGCGAGATGAAGCGTTAGATCACACGCTTTTTCACGGCCCTCCAGGATTGGGAAAAACCACACTGGCGCATATTTTGGCAAATGAACTCAATGTAGGAATCAAGCTCACTTCCGGACCCGTTTTAGACAAACCCGGAGACCTCGCAGGCCTGTTGACCAACTTGCAGGCGAGAGATATTTTATTCATTGATGAGATACATCGATTGAGTCCCATTGTAGAAGAATATTTGTATTCTGCTATGGAAGACTACAAAATTGATATTTTGATAGAATCGGGTCCTAATGCGCGTACGGTTCAAATCAATTTAGAACCTTTTACCTTGGTGGGGGCTACCACCCGATCGGGCTTGCTTACAGCGCCCATGCGGGCACGGTTTGGAATCAGCAACCGACTGCAATATTATTCGACAGAGCTGTTGGGAACGATCGTGGAACGAAGCGCAGAAATTTTAAATGTTCCGATAGACCAAGAGGCTGCAATTGAGATTGCAGGGCGCAGTAGAGGGACTCCGCGAATTTCCAACGGTTTGTTGAGAAGGGTACGTGATTTTGCTCAAATCAAAGGCGATGGAACAATCGATATGAAAATCACCCAATACGGTTTAAATGCACTCCAAGTGGATGCACACGGTTTGGACGAAATGGACAACAAAATATTAACCACTCTCATCGATAAATTTAAAGGAGGTCCTGTTGGGATTACGACTTTGGCGACTGCAGTTTCTGAAAACGCAGAAACCATAGAAGAGGTGTATGAACCCTTTTTAATCCAACAAGGATTTATAGTCCGTACCCCACGTGGACGTGAGGTGACGACAAGAGCCTATAGACATCTGGGAAGAATAAAGAACAACCAAGAAGGACTCTTTTAACGAAAAAAAGAGCAGCGATGACTTCTCAAGCCACAAACCATACTCAACGCATTAAGAATCAAGCGAAGGCGCTTGGATTTCTTTCGTGCGGTATTTCCAAAGCCGAGTTTTTAGAAGAAGAAGCCCCTAGATTGGAGCACTGGCTGAATCAAAACCATCATGGGAAAATGGGTTATATGGCAAATCATTTTGACAAACGGTTGGATCCTCGCTTGCTTGTCCCCAGTGCCAAAAGTGTGGTTTCATTATTGTTAAATTATCATACCGATCAACTCCAAGAAGATCCTGAGGCACCCAAAATTTCCACCTATGTCTATGGGAAAGATTATCACGATGTCATCAAAGACAAGCTGAAAGCCTTGATGGCATTTATACATAAAGAAATAGGAGAAGTAGGAGGTCGGGTGTTTGTAGATTCTGCTCCTGTGATGGACAAAGCCTGGGCTTCCAAAAGCGGTTTGGGGTGGATCGGAAAAAACACCAATCTGATTTCTAAAAAAGTAGGCTCTTTCTTTTTTATTGCCGAGTTGATTATTGATTTGGAGTTGGACTACGATCCCCCTACTACAGATCATTGCGGAAGCTGTACCGCTTGTATTGACGCCTGTCCCACAGATGCGTTGATTCAGCCATACCAAATCGATGGCAGTAAATGTATTTCCTATTTAACGATCGAATTAAAGGATCAAATTCCAACCGAGTTTCAGGGTAAAATGGATCAATGGGCTTTTGGTTGTGATGTCTGTCAAACCGTTTGTCCTTGGAATCGTTTTGCTACGCCACACCAAGAAACGGCTTTTGAGCCGGAGCCCGAATTGTTCTCCCTAACCAAAAAAGACTGGGAAGAAATGACCGAAGAGGTCTTTGAAGTCTTGTTTAAGAACAGCGCGATCAAACGAACCAAATACAAAGGTTTACAGCGCAACATCAAATTTCTTTCCTCTTAGAGGAGGCTCGAATAAGGAGTTGCGTCCTAACAATCTCTTGGACATAGGATTTAACAGGTTCCATTGTATCAGACTCTTGTGTTTTCAGGAGAAGCTGCTGCACTTTTTTACCAATACGAGTACCATTCTGTTCTACTGTGCTTAATTGAGGAGTGATTAATGAAGAGATCATCCAGTTACTGAACCCAATAATAGCCACATCTTCTGGAACTCGATAACCCCGCTCTTCAAAAGCACGCAGCGCCCCCCACTGCAACCAAATCTGTAATAGCAAACAAACCTTCTAGATCAGGGTGTTTTTCAAGTAACTTGAGGACAGTGTTAAAACCTTCCTCAAAATTGTTTTCGTTACAAATGGCAAACAAGTCCTCCTCATACGGAATTTAGTTTTGCTTCAATGCTTTTTTATAGCCCAAAAAGCGATCTATGGAAATTTGGGGCATGAGGTCGCCACGCAGGTGAGCAATTTTTTTGCATACCTGACTGATCAGTTGTTCGGTAGCTTGGTAGGCAGCTTTCTGATCATTATTTACAACCTGACAAGTGGGAACCAACTTTACTTTCCGGTCAAATAATATCAAGATGCTTTTTCAGGCCTTCTTTTGACAATTGCAAAGGAAGGTTTTGACTATGAAGAACTCCCTACTCTGGGCTTTGAGAATTTAGGATATGTTACCGACGCCAAGAAAATAAAAGTAAAAGAAGGAGAATTGATTTTAGTGGCTCAAAATAATGGAAAATTAAAAGCCTTCAAGAGGGAAAGTCCTTGACGGGTCTTTTTTTGCAATTATTGAAAAACCCTTTACAAGCAGATTGATCGAAAAAAGCGTATTTTTACACGGTAAATTTAATGACCGAGAAACTGTATTTATTTTAAAGATTAATTGAATTAATAAATCCAGTGTGATAATATGATAAAAACGATCAAACTTACTTTTTGTCTTTTTGTTTTAGCAATTCATTTTAGTTGTTCAGAAAACACGGAGTACATCAACAAAATTCAAGACCCTGAACTCTTTCAAGAGGCCGTGCAAAACCTTACGGATATTGTGGTTTACGATATTTTCTCTCCCCCAGTAGCTTCCCGAGTGTATTTGTATCCTACCCTTGCTGCCTATGAAATTGTATCTCATTACAACCCAGATGAGTTTAACTCTCTGGTGGGTCAGGTAAAAGAATTAAAAAAAATCCCTACCTCTGACAATCCCGACATCAATCCGCAACTGGCCGCTTTATTTTCCTTTAATGCTGTGGGGAAGGCTTTGATTTTTTCGGAAGACAAAATCGAAGCATTTCAAGAAGCTTTTAAGAAGAAATTGAAAACCTACAAAGTTCCTAGTCGTGTTAGTAAAGCTTCAGAGGCCTATGGTGAAGAAGTTGCTGCAGCTATTTTAGAATGGGCTTCGGGAGATTACTACAACCAAACAAGAACCTTTCCAAAATATACAATTCGAGAAGAAGACCGCTATTGGAAACCTACCCCTCCGGATTATATGGACGGAATCGAACCGCACTGGCAAGAAATCCGAACCATGGTATTAGATTCTTCCAACCAATTTCCGCCCAAAGACCCGCTTCCTTTTGACCTAAAAAAGGGAAGTCCCTTTCAAAAACAGTTGATGGAAGTCTTTGAGGTAACCAATGGACTTACAGAAGAACAAGTAGATATCGCCAAATTTTGGGATTGTAATCCGTACGTAACACATCACAGAGGGCACGCCATGTTTGCTACAAAGAAAATCACTCCCGGAGGGCATTGGATTGGGATTACAGCAATAGTCACTCGACAAGCGAAAAGCTCTTTTGATGAGACCGTCAATGCCTATGCCAATGTATCCATTGCCTTATTCGATGCATTTATCAGTTGCTGGGATGAAAAATGGGAAACCTTAGTGGTCCGTCCAGAGACATTGATCAATCAATACTACGACGAGGAATGGCTTCCTCTCCTACAAACACCCCCCTTTCCAGAATACACCAGTGGGCACTCGGTCATTTCCCGTGCTGCTGCCGTTACCTTGACGGATTTATATGGAGACAATTTTAAATTTACAGATACGACAGAACTTGCCTACGGCCTTCCCAAGCGTAGTTATTATTCGTTTATTCACGCTTCTGAAGAAGCCGCCATCTCGAGACTGTATGGAGGAATTCATTATAGGATGGCCATAACTGAGGGAGTAGAACAAGGTCAACAAGTAGGCGCGTATATCGTAAATCAGATTCAAACAAAAAAAATTCCTTAGTCAAGAACTAAGGAATTCCTCTTATAACTTATAGCCAGCAATAAATAAAACGACCCCCTTTAGCTTTGGTGTCCTTGTTACTAGATAAAAAATTCAATCTAGTTTCGGGGAGTTTTCTATACTTTTAAGCCGCTTATAAAAACATCAAAAGTCAAAATAATTAAGTACATTCAACTTTATTTTTAAGAAAAATACTGCTATGGAAAACGAACAACAAAGAAGAGCTGCACTGGTCTATCACGCCAAGCCTAGACCGGGAAAGACAAAAATTGTTCCGACAAAAAATCACAGTACACAGCGTGATTTAGCCTTGGCTTACTCGCCCGGAGTAGCCATTCCTTGTATTGAAATTGAAAAAAAACATTCCGATGTTTACAAATACACCAACAAAGGAAATCTAGTCGCTGTGATTTCTAATGGAACCGCTGTTCTAGGTCTGGGTGATATCGGCCCTGATGCATCCAAACCGGTAATGGAAGGAAAGGCGCTGTTGTTTAAAATTTTTGCAGGAATTGACGTTTTTGACATTGAAGTGGATGCCAAAGACCCCGAAAAATTTATAGAGGCGGTAAAGGCAATTGCCCCCACTTTTGGAGGAATAAACCTCGAGGACATCAAATCCCCAGAAGCCTTTGAGATTGAACGTCGTCTTAAGGACGAGTTGGACATTCCTGTCATGCATGACGACCAACACGGAACGGCTATAATTTCTGCTGCGGCGTTACTCAATGCACTGGAACTGGCGGAAAAGAAAATTGAGGAAGTTTCCATTGTAGTTTCTGGAGCAGGGGCTGCAGCAATATCCTGTACCAAATTGTACCTCGCTTTCGGAGCAAAAATTGACAATATTGTCATGTTAGACAGTAAGGGAGTTATCAAAAAAAGCAGAGAAAATCTTACCCCTGAAAAAGCACAGTTTGCCACTGGGCGGTCGGTATCAACTTTGGAAGAAGCTCTAGTTGATGCGGATGTTTTTATCGGTTTGTCTCAACCTAAGATTGTGACGCCAGCAATGCTCAAAAAAATGGCAGCGAATCCCATTGTTTTTGCAATGGCCAATCCAGATCCTGAGATCGGTTATGAAGAAGCCTGTGAAGTACGTAAAGACATTATTATGGCTACGGGTCGGTCAGACCATCCCAATCAGGTGAACAACGTATTGGGTTTTCCTTTCATCTTTAGGGGTGCACTGGATGTACGGGCCACCCGTATCAACGAAGCCATGAAAATGGCAGCGGTTAAAGCGCTCGCCGAATTGGCCAAGGAGCCCGTACCCGAACAAGTCAATGTGGTCTATGATAAAACTCGTTTGAGTTTTGGAAAAGAATACATCATCCCCAAGCCTTTTGATCCGCGTTTGATCACTACTGTTCCTCCCGCAGTAGCCCAAGCGGCAATGGATTCAGGAGTGGCTACGGAACCGATAGAGGATTGGGATCGCTATGCCATAGCGCTAGAAAAAAGATTAGGGAATTCTCAAAAAATAGTTCGCCTACTTCACGACCGAGCCAAGGCAGCGCCCAAACGGTTGGTTTTTGCTGAAGCGGATCAAATGGATGTACTCAAGGCAGCTCAAATTGTACATGAGGAAGGCATTGCTCATCCCATACTCTTGGGCAATAAGTCCGTTATTGAAGACCTGCGAAAAGTGATTGAATTTGACGATGCTGTAGAAATCATTGATCCTAAAGAAATGGATCAAGAAGACACTCGAAAAAAATATGCCGAACTGTTTTGGGACGCGCAAAACCGAAAAGGATACACCTTGTACGACGCACAACGTTTGATGCGTGAACGCAATTATTTTGCCTCCATGATGATCAAAAATGGAGACGCTGATGCGATGATTTCGGGCTATTCTAGAAATTATCGTTCGGTGGTGAAACCCATTTTGGAAACCATTCCAAAGTCCAAAGGGGTAAGCAAGGTAGCGGCTACAAACTTGATGTTGACCAAGTCGGGGCCTTTGTTTTTATCCGATACTACGATTAATGCAGAGCCCACTGCAAAAGAACTGGCTAAAATTACTCAAATGACAGGACAGATGGCGCAACTTTTTGGCTTGGAACCTGTGATTGGGATGCTTTCTTTTTCAAATTTCGGCTCCTCTCGGTTTCCACAAGCAAAAAGAGTGTCTGAGGCTGTTTCGATGTTGCATCGGAGTAATCCCGATTTGGCAGTAGACGGTCCCATTCAATCCGATTTTGCTTTAAATAAAGGGCTTTTACAAGACCGATTTCCTTTTTCCGCGTTGAGCAATAAAAAAGTGAATGTACTGGTATTTCCCAATCTGGACGCTGCCAACATCACCTATAAATTAATGAAAGAACTCAATGAAGCGCTTTCTATCGGCCCTATTTTAATGGGTCTCAGCGAACCCATTCATATTTTACAACTGGGGGCTTCGGTCACTGAAATTGTCAACATGTCGGCCATCGCAGTGGTCGATGCACAATCAAAAAATAAATAGAAGCAAATGATTACTCAAATTATAGGTCGTTTAGTGGAAAAAACCCCAACTCAAGTTGTGATTGACTGTAACGGAGTGGGGTATGCAGTTCATATTTCGTTGCATACGTTTTCACAAATCGGAAACGACGAAAACATTAAACTTTTTACGCATTTGCAAATTCGTGAAGATGCCCATACGTTATTTGGATTTCACACACCGATGGAACGTTCTGTTTTTTTGCTTTTGCTTTCCGTTTCAGGGATTGGAGCCAGTACCGCTCGAACCATGTTATCCTCTCTGGAACCCCAGCAAATACAGCGTGCGATCGTATCTGAAGACCTCAATACAATTAAATCCGTCAAAGGAATTGGGCTAAAAACAGCGCAACGTGTTTTAATCGAATTAAAAGATAAAATGATGAATCTCTTCGATGGTGAAGAAATTCAGATTTTAGGGAACAATACAATCAAAGATGAAGCGTTATCAGCATTAGAGGTTCTTGGTTATTCAAGAAAACAGTCTGAGCGTATCGTGGATGGCATTATTCAAAGTACACCCGACTGTTCTGTAGAGGAACTGATCAAGGAGGCTCTGAATAAATTGTAAATTTTTGATTGAACCCACTAAAAATGTAATTTTTAGATCTCCCCAAAGCTTCATCCTAACCTTCATCTGGGTGCTGTTTTCTATGGGGAGTGTATTTTCACAAGAAGCTGCTGAACTAGGAACCCTTTCGCCTCCTGCTTCAAACAGCATCGAGCGCTTGTACACCTACGATTCGGAAACAGACCGTTATATCCTTACCGAAGAAATTGGAGGGTATCCCATCAGTACTCCCTTGGTTTTGACCGTTAAAGAATACGAGGCTTTGGTTTTGAAAGAGCAAATGCAAGGGTACTTTCAAGAGAAAGTTCAGGCTTTGAGTGGTTATGGTGCCAACCTGGAAGACGCTCAAAAAAACCTACTCCCAGAATTGTATGTCAACAATAAATTTTTTGAATCGATCTTTGGTAGCAACTCGATTGACATCTCCCCCCAAGGGTCTATCGGTATTGACCTAGGCTACCGCTACCAGCGTAATGATAACCCCATCGCTTCGGTTATCAATAGACGCTCCCCGGGTTTTGATTTCGATCAAAGAATCAGCTTGAGCCTTCTTGGAAAGATAGGAGAGCGACTGCAGATCACCGCAAATTACGATACAGAAGCAACCTTTGATTTTCAGAATCTGGTCAAAATTCAATTTAATCCTCCTCAATTGTCAGAGGTTCCTGGATTGATTCCTGGGAAATTAGGTTCAAACCTCAACCGATTACAACAAGATGTATCGGGACGGGTAAATCAGGTAAAAGAAATAATCAACGAGGTAAATCAAACCCTAGATCAAGCCAAAAACACCCTTAATCAGGCCAAACAGAAGATCGAAAGTTTAAAAAATAACATTACGCAGCTGCCGAATAGTACCGCCCAGGTGGGCAATCAAGTAACAGACTATCTAAACGGTAAGGTGACTGAAGATGCCATCCTCCAAAACATTGACATTGGGAACATCAGTATGCCGATCAACAGTAACCTGATCCAAGGAGCCCAGAGTTTATTTGGAGTTCGCGCTGATTTAAAATTTGGAAATACCACCATTTCCAGTGTTTTTTCGGAACAGCGTTCTCAATCACAAAACATCGCCACTCAAGGTGGGGGTAAACTTCAGGAGTTCAATCTTTTTGCTTTAGATTATGAGGAGGACCGTCATTATTTTATAAGTCAATATTTTAGAGACAACTACGATAGTTTTTTAGCGAATTATCCCTACATCAATTCGCCGGTGCAAATCACAAGAATCGAAGTTTGGGTGACCAACAGAGGGTATCAAACTCAGAATGTAAGAAACATCGTGGCGCTACAAGATTTGGGAGAAGCGCATCCTGAAAACACCCGTTTAGACGATGGCATCTCAGGATTTTTCAACACCTCAAACCCGATGGATCCGCCTCAAAATCAGGTAAACAAATTGGATCCCGATGAAATTGGTTTTGGAGGAATTTTAAATGATAAAATTAGAGATATTGCCACTGTTAAAAATGGTTTTGATGGGCTTAAAGTCAGTGAAGGGATTGATTATGCCGTGTTGGAAAGCGCACGAAAGCTCAAATCCCAGGAATTTACGTATCATCCGCAACTCGGGTATATTTCCTTAAACCAGCGTTTGAGTAATGATGAAATTTTAGGAGTTGCTTTTCAGTACACGTATTTGGGGAAAGTCTATCAAGTAGGAGAATTTGCCAATGGTGAGATTCCCGGGACTTCCATTACCCAGCAAAATAACGTCCCTGGTCAAGCCGCTCTACAACCTCAAATTCAAACCAACAGCCTTATCGTTAAACTACTAAAAAGTAGTCTGACGGATGTTCGTCAACCTGTATGGGATTTGATGATGAAAAACATTTACAATACGGGAGCCTTTCAATTGTCTGAAGAAGACTTTCGATTGAATATTTTATATACCGATCCTTCTCCTATTAATTATTTAACTCCTGTTGACTCTGCCATTTGGCCTGAGGATCTGGAGGATGAAATTTTGCTAAACACCATGAATCTAGACCGGTTGAATGCCTATCAAGATTTGGTTCCCAATGGAGATGGGTTTTTTGACTACCTCCCAGGCATTACAATAGATCCGCGCTATGGACGAGTTATTTTTCCTAAAGTAGAACCTTTTGGCTCTTTCTTATTTGTGTTGTTAGACAATCCAGAATCTGCAAAGGAGGACTACGAAATCGATAACAGTTTTAATAAAAATCAGAAGAAATATGTTTTTAAGGAAATGTATTCCTTAACGAAAGCCGCTGCTTTAGAATTTACTGAAAAGAATAAATTCCAGCTCAAAGGCCGCTACAAGTCCGAAGGCGGTGATGGGATTAGTATTGGGGCTTTTAATATTCCTAGAGGATCGGTTCGGGTGACAGCAGGAGGGAGATTGCTTCAGGAAGGATTGGACTATACCGTAAATTATGAAATTGGCCGGGTAAAAATACTGGATGAAGGTCTTAAAGCTTCCAATATTCCAATAGATATTTCAGTGGAAAACAACTCTTTTTTTAATCAACAGAACAAACGGTTTTCGGGATTGAATGTAAACCACAGAATCAATGATAAATTTTATGTTGGGGGAACGCTGATCAACCTCAGTGAAAATCCTTTGACGCAAAAGGCCAATTATGGAACCGAACCCGTAAACAACACCATGATGGGTTTCAACACGAACTTTTCAACGGAACTCCCTTTTTTAACCCGTTTAGTAAACAAGTGGCCTACCATCCAAACGAATATTCCTTCTCAACTCTCTTTTCGGGGAGAAGTAGCAAATTTGGCCGCCAAAGATCCGAGGAACACCCAGCTCAATGGAGAAACCAATGTATATATCGATGATTTTGAAGGGGCTCAAACCAATATTGATGTCAAAGGGTTTACCGCTTGGAACCTTTCCAGTGTCCCCGTCAATGGAGTGCCGGGAGCTGATGCCGAGGGTTTAGTGAGTGGCTATGCGCGTTCCAAACTGGCTTGGTACTCTATCGATCAAGTTTTTTATTCCAGACAACCCACAGGAATTAACAATGACGATATTTCAAGTAATGAGACGAGAAGTATCTTTATCGATGAATTGTTTCCCGAGCAGGATTTGGTTCAGGGGATGCTCCGAAGACTTCCTACCTTGGATTTGGCCTACTATCCCAGAGAAAAAGGGCCGTACAACAACGCACCTCAAAATCAGTTTTTAGCCAATCCAAAAAAGAATTGGGGCGGGATTACCCGAGCTTTAAATGCGACCAACTTTGAACAGTCCAATATGGAATTTATTGAATTTTGGTTGTTGGATACCTTTTCCGATAAAGAGACCCAATCAGATGAGTTGGGAGAGTTGGTATTTCACTTGGGAAATATTTCCGAGGACATCCTCCGCGATGGAAGAAAACAATTTGAAAATGGTTTGCCTACAGCAAATGAATCCAGTCCGACCTATGAAACCCCTTGGGGAAAAGTCCCTGCGAACCAATCTTTGGTATACGCCTTTAATTCCAATCCTGAAGATCGTCCGCAACAGGATGTCGGTTTGGATGGACTCAGCGATGAAGAAGAAGCAACAATTTTTACCAATGGGCCTCCCCGCGATCCTGCTGGAGACAACTATGAATATTTTCTTCAGGCAGAAGGAGGTGTTTTAGAACGTTATAAACGCTACAACGGATTTGAAAACAACACTCCCATAGCTTTTAGCGATACAGATCGAGGAAATACCACAGAACCCGATACGGAAGATATCAATAGAGACCAAAGCATGAACACGATTGACAGTTATTTTGAATATCGTGTTCCCATTTTCAAAAGCATGCAGGTGGGAAATCATCCGTTTATCACCGATGTAAGAGAAAATATTGAAGTTAAGGCACCCAATGGAGATGAATACACCACTCGGTGGATCCAGTTCAAAATCCCTATCCAAAAATCCTACTATGAAAACACCTCCTTTGACACCTACTTTGAGGCAGTAAATGAAATCAACGATTTGCGTTCCATACGTTTTATGCGAATGCTTTTAAGCGGTTTTGAAGAAGAGGTCGTTTTTCGTTTTGGTACTTTGGACTTGGTCCGAGGAGATTGGAGAAGGTATAACAAACCGTTGAATGAAGATCTTTTGGTCAACACTGCAACGACAGTGGACATCAGTACAGTAAATATTTTGGAGAATGAAAATCGAATTCCAATCAACTATGTTTTACCACCCGAAATTCAAAGAGAGCAGATCAACAACAACAACACCATCATTCGTCAAAATGAACAATCCCTTTCCTTCCGTGTTTGTGACTTAAAGCCTATGGATGCCAGAGGGATTTTCAAAGCCGTAAATCTAGACATGCGTCAATACAGTAAACTTCGGATGTTTTTGCATGCGGAATCGTTACCAGGAAATGAGCCGCTTCCCGGAGCAGGTTCTGAAGATGAATTTGATCGTAGGATGGTCGCATTTATCCGTTTAGGAACCGATTATCAA
>Ga0209832_1000275_pt1 | contig 34993 bp, 47 predicted proteins | sample COGITO_mtgs_1104_2_FD_185516 | JGI IMG/M metagenome (GOLD analysis project Ga0209832, IMG submission 185516) | Pelagic marine microbial communities from North Sea - COGITO_mtgs_110407 (SPAdes) (version 2) | ecosystem: Environmental > Aquatic > Marine > Epipelagic ...
TTTTCTCTCGAGTATTCAGAAATGTATTTATAAAGCGTTTTATCACCAAAACATACCTTTTTCTTTACCCAATCCTCTAATATTTTTTTCGAAAAATCGTTAAATAAATAATAGTAATTTTTAGGTAAACTTTTAACATTCTTCGTTGGTAAATTATCTCCATTTTTCAAAGGTTTATTCTTCACAGTTGGTTTCTTAGTTACCATTATTATATTGTCTATATAATAATATGGACTGTCAGCACGAAAATAATAAATGTGATGAGATATTTGGTGAGTGTAGATGTTATGCTGATGTTGGTACATCTAACCCACTTACACAACAAAGGTGTGGTATTCGTAAAAATGGGTACGTAATACCATGTAAATCGGGATGTTGTGATGGTGGGTGCCCTGGTCAATGCATTGGTACTGAACCTAGACAACCTTACTCGTACGGTCATTTCAATTTCCCAGTTGAAATTGACATGGGAGGTTTTTTTAAGACATCCCTTATAATCGCTACAATACTTGTTATTTTCAGTACAATAATTGTATACAGGAAACGTACTTAAAGATATATGTAATATATACAGTATATAAAATGTCCATTGAAACTGTCCTCGAAGAAATTACTGCCTTGCGTTCTGATATCAAATCACTTTCTAAAATCGTTAGAAAGATTAAGACGAAACAAGACGATCCAAACGGTGAAAAAGCCGCCGCTCGTGCTTTGAACAACGGATTTAATCGTAAACAAGCCATCTCCGAAGAACTTCGTAGTTTTTTGGATCTCCCAGAAGGAGAGCTCGTGTCTCGAAGCACTGTTACCCGTTCTATTAATAAGTACGTAACCGAGAATAGCTTGAAACACCCGGATAACGGACGTCTTCTCATGCTCGACGATAAACTTAAGAGTCTTCTCAAACCACCGGATGATGTACAAATCACGTTTTTGAATTTACAAAAGTATTTGAGTCCACATTACACCCGCGTAGAAAGTGAGAAAAAGTAACTTAAGTTACACAAAAACTAACTTAAAAAATATAAACATATAATATAAAAACATGATTATAGACAGGTCGTCTATAGAAAACCTTGTTGGTACAAAGATATCTAATATAGATTTGTACCAAAAAGCATTTACACATAAATCTGCGTTAAAAGAAAACGAAAATCTAGACGGATCGTTCGAAACTTTAGAGTTTATTGGCGATTCCGTGTTAGGATTTGTTATAACTAAATACCTATTTGATAGGTATGAGAATAAACAAGAAGGGTTTCTCACAAAAGCTCGTACAAAACTTGTAAGAGGTGAAACACTTGCAAATATTGCAACTAAACTTGAACTTTATAAATGGGTTCAAATGGATGAAAAGGGTATGCGTAATCAATGGAATAAAAACCCTAAGATTCTTGAAGATGTTTTTGAATCGGTTGTCGGTGCCATATACATGGATCTCGGTTTACTTCACGCAAAACAGTTCATATTGAATATATACACTAACCCAGAATATGTCAACTTGAATTCTATAATGGTAGATGACAATTTTAAAGACCATCTTATGAGATATTCTCAAACAAACAACTTTAATTTACCCGAATATAGAGTCGTGTCTCACGAAAATGGTATTTTCTGTATAGACGTGTATGTAAATAACATGTTTTTGGGTAGAGGTCATGCTAAAAATAAAAAACAAGCTGAACAACACGCCGCTAAAAGGTTTTTTTACCCACCACCACCACCACCGGGTCCTCCACCACAGAGTCCTTCCGTATATATTGGATGCCCTCCGCCTCCACCGGGTCCACCTTTACCCCCACCAATGTAATGGTACTTAAAAAATAAGGTATAATATTACCTATAAAATGTTAAAACCTTGTTTAATTATTGCCGGTGGTTTAGTGGGTATAGTCATTGGTATAAAAATCCTTTTTTGGGTCGATCGATTAGATGATTCACCACCATTACCACCAACACATAACAAAATAAAAGACAATGTTTCTGAATTAAATTCATCTTCGGATGACGAAACAGTCACCGTAAAAAGAACCCTAACTTCTCGTATGGGTGTTTATGAAAAAAAAGAAGTTATAAATAGACCAAAATTATCACACATGAAAAAGCAAGACCTTATCGACGAATGTATGCGTAGGAACATTGCGTGCATGGGTACAGTACGTGTTTTACGTGAACGATTACGTCTTGCACGTGACGAAGAAAAGGCTTAAAAGTTATCAGAGTAAGTAAATTAATAATATGCACCCAAATGTGCAAAAATGGTTAGATTTTGAGTATGCACCACAAAAATCACAAGAATGGTTAGACCTTCGAATGGGTATGCTCACAGCGAGTGATGCTGCGTCGGCTATAGGTGTTAATAAATACGAAACACCACATCAACTTCTTCTAAAAAAATGCGGTAAAGGACCCGTATTTACAGGTAACGAAGCAACCAGACACGGTGAAAAATACGAAGACGAGGCACGTATACTTTATGAACAAAGACATAACGAAGTTGTTCATGAATTAGGACTATGTCCTCACCCAAAATATTCGTTTTTAGGCGGGAGTCCGGACGGTGTGAGTGAATCGGGTAAGTTAGTTGAAATAAAGTGTCCAATGATGCGAGCAATAGACGATAGTGTACCGGAACATTACATGCCACAATTACAATTGTGCATGGACATTTTAGATTTAGAAGAGGCTGATTTTATTCAGTATAAGCCAGAAGAATTGACATGGCCTAAACCAAGTGAATTTATAGTAACAAACGTAAAACGCGATCGCGAATGGTTTGCTAAGTATATGCCAATAATGCGAGATTTTTGGGATAAGGTCGTATATCACAGGGAACACGGTATTGACGATCCACCACCTAAAAAAACCCGTAAGAAAAAAGAATTAATAAGACCAGAGTGTACTATAGAAACAGATTCGGACGACGATTATTATGATGAGTCATGATAAATGAACAAGACTGTATTATACAGCACAATATCTGTCACACTTATTATTACATTGGTATATGGTTATCTGTACTCTAAAATGAAAGACGATTTTGGATTTACAGAAGATCCTCTCGATCCGTATTATTTTTCACTCATGACGATGAGTACGGTCGGTTACGGTGACTTTTCGCCAAAAACACAGCGCGCAAAGGCGCTTGTCATGACACATCATACAGTTATATTAACAGAAATTGCCGCTATAATTAGTCAAGTAATTTCAAAATAAAAATGTAAATTATTTAATCATTTTAATGTTCAAAATTACAAGATTTTGAAGATTAAAAAAATGTCAGGGTATAATAAATGCAAACATTCGGATCAAGAGCTGAAGTGTTTCACGGAACTGCGCTTAAAACAACTGGTGGTCTCGAAAAGAAGGATCTCATCCAAGATAAATACGGTTCAATCGTTAGTAAAGCAGCGAGAGAATCTGCTCTCAAACGCATGAAAAGAGAGGGTAAAAAGGCACTCGTTAAAGTTTTCAAACCAAAAAAGAAAGGGTTTGGTCTCCAACCAAAAGAGGGTACAAAAAAATACAAAACACTTGTTAAGAAAATGTTGTAATAGAGTAAGTAATAACAATGACACTTGCTAAGTGGAATGAATCCATACGGATCGCTAAAATTAAAATGGGTTTAGACCCAAAATCGTACATCATGATAAAAGGCAAACTCCTCAGAGAGGCACAGGCCATTTATCAAATGTTGATACTAAATGAAAAATTATAAAACAAATTGGAACCCCTTAAGTCTCTGTGGCTCATAAACCACGAGCGAGTTAAGTTTCCATGAAACCCCGAACTTTTTATTCAAGAAGTAGACACTCACCATTTCAACAATAGCCGTCCCCGAATTTCTAGAGTATAGACCATTTCTAATTTCATCGTACAAAGGTTTCTTTTCTTCATCGTAAACGTGTGGTTTAACCTTATCATCAATAGTAGAATCAACTTTAACGCGAAACTTTGGTTCACGATCGGGTGATTCCTTGATATTGGAGAAGAACATTGGTTTTAGTTCATCAACACTCATTGGTTTACCAAAAATGTCTTCACTTTGGTCAGAAACGGTTTGAATAACTTTATTTTCAACTTCACGCATACACTCGTAGAACTTCTTAACAAAGTTACCATCTTCATCCCATCCTTTCATAGCAAAGTCAATGTTATACTTTGTCGGTCCAACTTCAGGTGTAAACCCTGAAATACCGAACGGCATATACATGCGCGGAAAAATGATTTTCATTGGTTTATCTTCGTTATTACATAACGAAATCTTTCGGCCATCGTAGTTGGCAATTTTCAGGGTATCTTTAGCGTTTATAAACTTTGCCATTATTCTATAAATGTATATGTACTGTAAACTTTAAGTACTATAATAACGAATATTTTTTCTTACATTTTCTATTTTCCTTTTTATTTTTTTTATTTTTTTATTACGATTATCAATTAATTGTGAAACCTTATTACGTTGGTTTTCCAAATCGTTTATCGTTTTAGTCGCGTTATTATATCTTTTAGTCCGTTGTTGATTCGTAAGTTTATCAAAATTAGTTTTATTAACTTTTATGGACCTCCACATATTGGTAAGTTCTCTGTGTATTTTGTTCAACCTACTGATATCACTTTGCAGTCTAACTCGTTCAACGATTAAATCCGCGAGTTCACCCTGTTTTTTTGACCGTACACTTGTTATACCAATATCATTTACATTCACGAAATTACTGATACCCATTTCTATATACTGAGATTACTTATTGGGTGATTTTTTTGGAGTACTTTGTTTTCTGGGGTTTTTAGGTTTTGGCTTTATATATCCCAATTGTTTCATCATATTGTTTATATTAAACTGTTCATTTATTCGTTTGAAAAAATTGTTTCCAAAAGTTTTTTTTCTTTTAGACGTTGCGGTTGATGTTGTGTTACTGTTACTGTTATTATTTTGCCTCGATCGTTTTAACATTTATATAGTCTGATATTTTATATACCATAAAGTAATGAACTGGTTAAGACTCAAAATCATAGAGATACATGTTTCATATATGATAATGAGGTACAAATTTAAAATGTTATTATATACAAATGTCAGACGGTAATACTAAAAAATCCATTAAGAAAAAGATCACAAATACGGTTAAGAAAGCTGTCAAGAAAGTTAAAGGTGCGCCTAAACGAGCAACATGGAAAATGAAAAAGACGCTTGCAAATAAACAAGTGATAAAGTATAAAACAAAGTCGGGAAAACCTTTACATTTAGTACGAGCGAGCCTTGGTTATAGAAATAATACTACTGCAAAAAACCAAGAAACTGAAATGTTATACCATCTCGCTAAAATGAACTTAAACAATTTAAAACGAGGTGGTCTTCAAAATTTTACACGTAAACCTAAAGAAAAAAACATGGAATTACTGGGATACCCGAATAATTATTATAAATTGTCTGGATACAGAAGTAATCACGACAAAATAAATACTATAAGTATACCTAAAAAGAAACAAGATGCATTGAGAAAAAAACTCGAAACAAAATTAAAAAAGAGAGAAAAAGAACTCGATAAAATAAATGTTAATGCCTGGTTAAAAGCTGCTCGAAATAGAGCGAAATTCGATAAAACAAAAGTTTCAGCTATTAAATCTATTAATTCTTTACCGACAAACATGCAAGAAATAATTAAACAAAAATACAAAGAAGGTGAATTTAAAAAAATAAATAATAAATCGGGTGAAAAAAATACAAACAAATTATTTATTTATGGACACCCTAACGCATCTAAAAAATTAAAATCTCTCATGTTTAGAGAAATTCAAGCTAAAAGACCAAATTTACCAAATTTACCAAGTAATATTAAAAAAGAAATATTTAAACGTTCTCTTACTAATAATGAAAAAAATATATATAATAGTAACAAAAAAAATAAAAATAAGCCTAAATATATGTATAATCACACAACCGCCAAGACACCGTTCCAACGGAGTATTATTACGCGGAACACATAGAACACTCCGCTTCTAAACTAAACTGGATCGGGCGCGATTTTGCTTTACTTCTAAGGTAATACATGCCTGTTTTCAAACCCTGTTTCCACGCGTACATGTGCATAGACGAAAGTTTTGAAACCGTCGGACTCTCGACGAATAAGTTCATACTTTGACTTTGGTCTATATATACACCTCTATCAGCAGCCATATCAATGATTGTTTTTTGACTCATTTCCCATACCGTTTTATATAGTTCTTTGAGATCATCGGGAATATCAATAATGTTTTGAACGGACCCGTTTGCCTTAACCATGAGATCTTTCATTTCTTTTGACCAGAGCCCGATTTTCTTTAAATCGTTCACCAAATGTTTGTTTACGACGACGAATTCACCTGCGAGGGTTCTTCTCAAATAAATATTTGTTGTATATGGTTCGAAACACTCGTTGTTCCCTAAAATCTGGGACGTCGAGGCTGTAGGCATAGGTGCGAGTAAGAGACTGTTTCTCGTACCCTTTTTAACGAGTTTACGCATAGCATTCCAATCGTATCGACCACTGAATTGTGGTTCGCGATCCCACATATCGAATTGAAGAATACCTTTACTGAATGGTGACCCTTTAAACGTTTCGTATGTTCCATACATTTCGGCAAGTTCGCACGAAGATTCGAGAGACGCGTGGTATATTGTTTCGAAAATATCGCGGTTAAGTTTTTTAGAATCATCTGACCCAAACGTCATTCTAAGCATAATAAAAACGTCGGCGAGACCTTGAACACCAATACCGATTGGACGATGACGCATATTTGAACGTTTCCCGTTTTCGGTCGGGTAAAAGTTTTTATCGATAACCTTGTTTAGGTTTCGCGTAACCATTTTAGTAACGCGGTGTAACTCTTCATGGTTAAACTCCATATTTTCGACGTCGACGTATTTTGGTAACGCAATAGATGCGAGATTACATACCGCCGTTTCTTTATTATCGGTATACTCTAAAATTTCCGTACACAGATTCGACGATTTAATCGTACCAATATGTTTATGGTTTGACTTTTCGTTACACGCGTCTTTGTAAAGCATGTACGGCGTTCCCGTTTCACTTTGCGATTTGATAATAGATTTCCAAACTTCTACCGCAGGTATTGTTTTTGTTGCGAGCCCTTCACTCTCGTACTTTTCATACAGGTCTTCAAATTCTTTACCGTAAACATCCGATAAACCTTTTGCAGTATCTGGACAAAACAAGGACCAATTACCGTTAGACTCGACTCGTTTCATAAATAGATCAGGTATCCACATAGCTGAGAAGAGATCACGACATCGGGCTTCCTCATCACCCTGGTTTAATCGTATTTCTAGAAAATCCATAATATCAGCGTGCCATGGTTCGAGATATACTGCTATAGACCCTTTTCTTCTACCTGCTTGATTGACATACCTCGCGGTCATGTTATAAACACGTAACATAGGGATAATACCATCAGATGTACCGTTCGTACCACGGATATGCGACTTGTTTGAACGAACATCATGTATATGTAACCCTATACCACCAGCCCACTTACTTATACGAGCACACTCTTTCACTGTATCATAAATACCGTCGATACTGTCCTCTTTGTTTGCAATTAGAAAACACGACGACATTTGTGGCCTATGTGTTCCCGCATTAAACAAAGTGGGTGTCGCGTGAATGAATAACCCACGTGATAAAGCATCATACGTTTCGAGAACATGGTCTATATCGTGACCATGGATACCGATAGCTACACGCATGTATAGGTATTGTGGCGTTTCGATAATATCACCATCAATTTTTTGAAGGTAGCCCTTTTCTAACGTTTTTAGACCAAAATACCCAAAATCGAAGTCACGGTCTGGTAAAATATTTTCCTTAACTTTGGAAGAAACTTCTAAAACCTCGTGTGTAATGATACCTGCTTTATGGAGTTTACGCATGGCGATGTTAAAATTATTTGCTGCACGTTTTTGTATATTACTGGCAACAATACGAGTTGCTAAAATTTCATAGTCTGGATCTACTGTAATCATACCAATGCACACTTCGGACGAAAGTGTATCAATTTCATGAGTTTTGATTTCGTCATACATGGATGAAAATACCTGCTGTGCTACCATTGTTACGTCTACATTTTCTGAAAGTTCGTTTGTAAGCTTTGAAATCCTGTTGGTGACCTTGTTAAACTTTACGTCTTCAACACGACCGGATCGTTTTATAACTCTCATCTATTAAATCTATTAATAACTAATTTTTTATATTACTTTTTAGTAATGCACTTAAAATCTTCACTTCTCACAGTTGTTGGTCCTTTAGTTTCGGCTAAACGATTGGGCTGGAGTAAAGAGGAATTTACATAAAATTTACCATTTGGGTCACCAACTTTGGCAACTGGTGCGTATGAACCCACGAAGCAAGTTGGTGGTTCACATGGGGGCTGTTCATAATTGCATGCTTTTGTATTGTATGCTTGATCAAAATCGGCGGCGACTAACATTTATATTTACCAATAATTTTTTTCCAGGCGTATATTAAATGTGCGACGCTCTTCACATAAATTCCCTGAAACAATGTCCAACACCATTGAACACATTATTCTTTTCTGAATTCAACATGAATCTTCTTCAACGTGGTATCCGTCAGGATTTTAAAAATAGAACTGGTATCTCCATAGATAAACAAAATCAGAACGATTTGTATAGTATAATGCGTGTCGTTTTCATTAACAATTCCGGTGATCATAACGCGAATGTACAGGAACAAGTGCGATACATGAACAGTATTGTTATTAAAACAGCTTCTAGCCAAGTTCAAACCGGGGTCTCTCAACTCATGGGTTACTTACGAGACACTGAAAGTAATGCAAAACCAAACGATTTACCAGTAAGTACATCAAATTACGGTAAAAAGTTTGGTAAGAATGATAAAATTGGTTTGTAATTTTAAATAAATATATACTATAAAAGTTATGGTATCCATAAGTTTTGGAAAATCTAATTTTAGTGAAGCACAGAATAGTTACCAAATGACAATAGCATTAATAATGATGTTTGTCGTTTTATGTTCAATATCATCTATAATAGCTTCTGTAAGATTGAGTAGTTCTCAGGAACCAGTTCCAATAAAAAAACAAGACACTAACCCTGCGCCTCAGGATATGGCCACTAAAAAACAAAGCAAAGTTAAAATAACAAACGATGGTATCAAATTTCCCAAACCTTCGACTACAGAAGGGTATATATCTGAAGATGTATCGTGTAAAAAACTACAAAAATTAGAACAATCTGCATTTGAAAATGGTAGTATGAATGGTTTTAGTGATTACGAAAGTTATGAAGCTCATCGCATTGAAACTAATACTAAACGGTGGGGTGAAAATGGCTATTGTAATTTAATAGGTCTTACAGACGAAAATCAACGTGCTATAGGATACTTCTATCACGAAGGTGATTATGAAGATAAAGCTTTTAATTCAGACACTGGTAAATGTAAATTTACAGGCGAAGATAAACCGTATGCGTGTGTATATAAAGAAGTTAAGGATGGTGAATTCATTACCGGTTTTAAAAATAATGAAGGTAAAAGATTGGAAGTTGAGTTTTATAACGATTATAAAGCGGGTAAATTCGATAATTGGTTTGAAAAGATGGGAATGGGTACTAAAATTAATTTTATATTAAACGATGAATATAAGTTAGAACTTTCTTTGAATGACACAGAAAGGGGTAGTGGATCATTTCTTATAAAACCAGGAATCAATTACCCCGTGGAATTTATGTTATTAGGTAGTGCTATTGCTATGGTTGATAATAATATACCCATGTCAGAAAATGGGATAGATATACGTTTTACAAGTCTTGAAGAAGAAGAAATGATGAAAAATTATTCGGAAGAAATGTCTAAAATTTCAATTCCAAAGGAAGAATCTTCTTCTACTCCTCCTCCGCCACCAAATGAAAAAATATACAGACAACCCGCATATATAAAATTTTATGAAGATTGTTCAAAAGAACCAGTGACATCTATGGAAATTGACAGAAATGCTTTATCCGAAGATGTTGTAAATGGACAGGTAATAAGTAATCCAGGTCAGAAAATAAAACGTATAGAACTTGGTAATATAACTATTTTAAGTACCAGTGAATATACTCGTTACAAAAAAGACGCAACGAATATAGAAGATGTTGGAGAAGAGTGGCGCCCACTCTATTGTTTCAATGGTGGATGTGAAAAACTTGCTACAGTGAAAGTATTAGGTGACCCTTACTATCGTAATGACTCTGTATTTCTTTTTGATGACAATTGTGATTCACCAACGGATTATTATAAAGATATAAAATTCAATTATAAAATTACAAAAGACGATCCTTAATAAGAATGAAATCAATTTTAATACAAACGAATATTAGCCTGTATTATAATTAATGCTAATTACGTGTTAAATATATTATAATCTAATTTTACTCACCACCCGTTATAGCTGTATCTATTGGATCTGGTTTCATAACGGGAGTTTTTATATCAGGCGTTTCATTTACGGGTACGGATTTCGTAACCGTGGATTCTGTAACACCGTTTCTGGATGTGTAATATTTCCATCCAGCGAAAGCAAGTATGACAATCAAAGCTATAATAATAATCTTAGTAGACGTTTTCATTATATATAACGTTTAGAATTTTTAAATAAATATATTCTTCAATAGTAGTAAATATGAGTCACTTGATGCTCAACGATAAAAATGATATGGATGATATAAATCCATTTACCACGCCTGATAATTTTTTTCCACCTGGGACGAGTAAACATACACTCGATTTCAAGAGATATGTAGCACCTGTACAGGAAGAACAGGAAGAATATATTAGCCCCGCGTGTGATGTATTGTCTAAAGGTGTTGGTAGACCAGGTTATAGGTCAGACGAATGTAAACTATCTAGACCACTCGTACCAGGGAGGAATATAGATAGAGGTTTTACTATCAAAGAAAAAATTGAAATTAAAAATAATGTTGAAACTGTTAATGATACAAAAATGTATATGAACTTACTTATTATCGCATTTCTTCTTCTATTAATTGCAGTACTCTAAAAAGGCGCTGAAGCTTGTATTGATTAGTCGTATCGTTAACTATAATAGGTAACGTCGATAAACAAAACTCCCTTACCATACGTTTTTGCCACGAACACGTTACGTTTATAATAGGTGGTATAAATGTAGGATCAATTATTTTAACAGTGTTCATAATTCGAATAAGTGAATATATATTTCTATTCAAACACATTACATTATCTAATTGGACTAAAACACTCCGTCTTAATGTTTCAGTCGTTTTAATAACCATTGTATCTAGAAACTGTTCATATCGTAATGATTTTTCCTTACCTTCTATGTGATAAATGTTTGAAGAACTTATTAAAGATGTTACAAAATTGTCTTTAAACTTTTCGTATCCAAACCCATCTATATATTTATCATAATTTATTTCGATTTCACATTGATTATTCTCCACGTTTATAAACTGACGTGCACGTTTTAAGAAAGATGTCATGTGTATAGAGTAATATAAAGCAATCTCTTTAATATACAATTATTAAACCATACCAAATTTCTTGTCTGGTTTAAACTCAAGTCGTTTATTAAGGTCTTTTATTTCATCTTCCTTTTTTAAGTTTATACCTTTACATTCGTGTATTTCTAGAACTATACATCTAGAACAAAACCCCAAACCACAGTATTTACAATCAATAGGAATTCCCTTTTTCTTACACTTAAAACAAGGCATATTAAAGTAAACCTAAGTTAACTTTAAGTAACATTTTTTTAAAGAATAAATGCCGTCTTATAAAGGTGATTTCAATAGAACGTATTCTTATCTACTCACGTTGGATGAGTATAGAAGAAGAATACCCGATGAGTTTAAACCATCTTGGGTAAAACTTACGACTATAACAATGATTTCTAATTTTCAAAAACCTATCGACATGGCTGAAATGAAGAAACAGTTTAATTTGGATATAGAGAATGACAAATTCCAATTGTTTAGAAAGGGTAACGGTACTGATTCTAAGTTTGTAAAGTCTCCGTGGGCCGCTAAAATTAAAGCGACAACATTTTATAATCAGGTAACGTTAACATATAACGACTTGTATAGTACAAAATCGATAAAGATTTTCCCAAACGGGAGTGTACAGGTCGCAGGGTGTTCCGATCTCTTTGATTGTAGACGCGTAATAAAACACGTTGGATGTTACCTTGAAACAATTTTTAAAGATAAAACTTACATTCCACCAATGGAAGGTTATAAAGTGGTAATGATTAATTCAAATTTCAGTTTGAATTATAACATTAATCTTCGACTCGTTTGTCGAGAGTTTAGTAAATACCAGGATACATTTAAAGTTTCATTTGAACCTGATAGATACTCAGCAGTTAAAGTCAAATTCAAACCAGCTGAAGATATGAAAGAAATAACGACGAGTATCTTCGGTACGGGTAAAATTATAATCACTGGTGCACAAACCCTCAGGGAAATCGCGGATGCATATCGTATCATAAACGATACTATAAACGATATACCTAACGTCAGGGTATCACCTTGTCCACAAGATAAAATCGAATTATTCGATGATTTTAACGGACATAAAATTGACAAATGTTTAAATTTTTTAAAATCAAAAGGGTATAATTCTTGGAAATATACAACAATAAATAAACAAATTAATTTCTAATGTAATACTAATATATACAAAATGTCCCAACGACTTGGTATGGCCGATGGCAGATGCTTCACAATCAATAGCTCATCTCAACTCTATAACAATTACGTCATGAAAGAAAATGGTGTTTCGTACGAAGATAATTATTCTTTCAGAAAACTCCTTCAACAAAAAGGTCCAGAACTTTTGAAACCAACCCAGGCGCAACAAAAAGATCAGTGTGGGTCATGCGACAAAGCACTTCTCAAAATGCCAAACATTTATTAAATTAATTAACTAATCGTATTTTCATTTTTTTTATATACGTAAACAATATAACATGGCTCCTTCCAAACGTAAAATGGCGGGTCTTCTCGTATTATGTTTATGTGTAATTATAACATCATTCGTTTTAGCATACGGAAGTGGTAATGTACCAGGTACAACACCCTCATTAAATAAAAAGACAAAGGCCTTAATACAGGCCATTGTAGACAGTGACGCTAAACCTTCCACGTGTGAAGATTTAGCTAAATTCTTGTCCGAAAACGAAGACGCCGATATGGGTGAAATGACGGATAAAGAAAACAAAATTATTGATATAATATCTAAATCGAAAACAAATATCTGCGAAGGACGTGATATGGTCGACGAAGTTAAGGAAGTTTCTGACAGAATCCTTAATGCCGTTGAAGGTTTTGATATAACGACAGATTGTGACGAATTAAGAACAATGAAAGAAAAAAGAATATCTGATGATACATCTTTACCAGTATTTGTATGGGACAAAGAAAAAGATGAATTTATTGACGTAAAAGATTACATTGGATCAGAAGAAGTTGAAACTTCATGCACAAACGCATCCGTTGAAGAGATCGTAGATGATGCCGAGGAAATAATTGATATTAATGCTCTCGAAACTGAACTCGCAACTGCACAAGCTGATTTGGCAACAGAAGAAGGAAAAGCATCTTCAGATACAGAGAAAATTACGGCGTTGACTGCTACTATAACAGACTTGGAGACTCAAATTACTGAAGCAAAAGCCGCAGCCGAAGCCGCAGCCGAAGCCGAAGCCGCAGCCGAAGCCGATACCACAACTACAGGTGTCTAAAAAAAATACATACTTACTATAAATGGAAATAGCGTTAGCTTTGTGTTGCGTATCTAGTATGTGTTCCGTTTCATCAGCAACTGGTGTTGCGACTGTACCACTTGGATTGGTACCTGGTACAAAACAGTATTTTATGAAACAGTTTAAATTAGATACACTTAAACCAATACTTGAAAAAGTTAAGAAGAAAGCTTTTAAAGCAGATTGTGATGCTCTCAGAGATTGGATTACCGAATACGATGAGTACATGTCGTATGAAGATTCACCCGAGTATCCAGATGACGACGTTAAATTTTGGACTATCAAGGGTGAAAAGACTGTAGAAGAAATAATAAAAGATGAAGGCTTGGAAAATTGGGAATATATAGTTAAATTCTTTCGTGAAGGTGCAGAGTGTAGAAAAGAAGTTAAAGATGATTTACAAAAAGTTGCGACTGAATTTGGAAAACTTATAAAAGAAGAGTACCCAGATGGTTACGACCCGAAAACGAGTTGTGATACTATAGCATCTTTGGTCGGTGGTCCAACGATAGAGGGTGCAAATCCAAAACTAGCTAAATATCACTGGGATGAAATAGGCGATCATTTTAAACAAAATGATACTGTAAATGATAAAGAAAGAATATGGGAAGTGTGTGGGTGGTCGGATTCACCAGATGATGAGAATGTTACAGAAGAAAATATACCAGATCCGACAGATGATACTCAAGAAGGTACGTAATAAAACGGTTAATAAATTCTTTAAGTCTTCTAGATAATGACTCAATGTGCCATATGTTTGAACGATGTTCGACAAACAAGAAATAGTAAATCTATTAGATGTGGACATGTTTTTCATTCACATTGTATAGAAAACTGGAAAAAAAAGGGGAAAGTGACATGTCCAGTGTGTCGCAAAGTGTTCGATGGATCTAATTTTAGGGTTCAGATTACTGTACACAACGATTACGAAGCTACTTCAAATACGGTATGTCTCGAAAATGAATTAGTACTCGACGCTCTTGATTTGATATTCAATGTAAACCACGAAGATGACCTAACGAGTGTTCTTGGAGACTTTGGGATGAGTATGACCGACTTTGATCCCTCTATTCTTAACACAGAATGAACTACAATACTTCTTGTATGCTAACCCAGGGTAATTTCTAGATGCTTTTCTTGGATCGGTTATAGCTTTACCTTTAGCGTCTACCAATAAAGGTGCAGTTGCCCAACCACGTTTGTGACTAAAAACATTTGCTTTAAACTTTAAGAGTTTTCCTGGAATGCATTTACCAGCTTTTTTGATACGACTAATTGGTACACCAAAAAATTTGGATATACTTTCATACGTGTTACCAGTTTTTACTTTATAATTAACAACCCCGTGTTGTTTATAAAAGTGAAAATCACCTTGTCTAAAATAATTTTTTTTATTACCAGGAGCTACAAACATCATTACTTTAAAGTGACTCGGTTTACACTTTGTAGAAGCGTCGACTTTGTAAACTTTTTTTGGATTATCAGCAATAACGCGCTGAGGTAATCCTTTACAGTGTGTATACGAATGACTCAAATTACGTATACCCGCTCTTTCACCTGGAATACTTTTTTGCATTCTTAAACTTTCGTAATCACCTACGGCATATGCATAACAATTGTTATTTCCTATACCAACAGTTCGTCCCCATAGACGTTGTGTGTACGTAGGTTCGGAACCACTCAGGGGGAGTGTATTACTATTATTTTTTGCTTTTGTGGTCCTCATTAATAACATGGTAGAAAATAAAATCTTATTAATAAGTAAAATGCTCAGAGATCTTGCCAACGCCAAAAAAATGAACGATGTTTTAACGGAAATTCTCCTTTTCATCCTTGCTATCCTTATCAGTACATTTGTACTTCGCTTTGCGTGGAACAAATCACTCGTCAAGCACATCACTGTACTTAAACCAATTGATACGTTCCTTGACGCGTTTATCCTTTCACTTTCAATCGCGGTTGCCCGTGGTATTTAAATTTCTTTATAACCCTGGACTTCTTCACCACTTGAACTTCTCATAACTGGGAATGCATCAATTCCATCGCAATTGCCTTTTTCGCAATCGATGAATTTGTGAGGTATACCTTTCTTTTCTAAATACGCCAATTGTTTCTTTGTCCAACCGCACCACATTGCACCGTAGACTGTCCATTCAACCTTCTTATTTTCTGTGTTTACAGGTTCCTTGGGTTCAATTTTCATTTTCCCTGTGTGTGTGAGTATGTAAGTATTTACAGCTAACAAAGTTAATACGACAAACATGTTTATATACTTATTTTATATATTTTAATTTAATATCTTTACATATTTGAACGATCGTTTTATTTTCGGTATTTAACCCTAATTTATTTGCCATTTTTTCTAGGTTTGATTTTTTATATGAAGTACACTTACGTCCATCAAGTCTTACATAACCCTTATTTGCCATAGAAATTTTAACACTGGGTTTAGAAGGTGGCATTGTTGCACGAATAACTGGTCTCCTGATAACCGGTTTATTATTCTTTGACGCAAGTTCCCTTTTAATCTGTTCCATAGTCTTTTTAACTTTACCACCACCATGTTTAACAACTATAGATTTTGGTACAGAAACTTTATTTCTTTTAATAATTGTACTAATATCAAATGGTACGACAGATTTCTTGTAAGGCGAAAAGTATCTGTCGTTAAATATCTGTTTGAACGTAGGTAATTGAGGATGACCTAACGGTGAAGCTCGAAGACGGAAATTTTTTATTTTACTCGATTCTTTACCTAAATATTCCGAAGGTATAACTCGTTCAATGAACTGAACTGCTTCTATACCACTTTTGGTACCTGAAACTTTAATTTCCTGTCTCAATATATTTAAAAAATATTGTATGTCATACATGTTATGAGAATTTCTATAAATACCCGAACCAGTTTTATATTGTAATTCTGGATCGACATCTACTTCTGGGTTTTTTAAACCTTTCATCGTAGATAAACCAAAATCTGATATTAGCGCCTGTAATCCAATATCATGAACTTTTAATGTCGAATTATTTACTTTGAACAATCTTACGCGAGATGGACTAGTAGTATTTATTAGTATATTCTCTGAGTGTAAATCGTGATGCCTAAACGTAGGATATTTTTTTTGTATTCTATATAAGTTATACAAAATTTGAGTTATTATGGTTCTAAAGTGTATAGGTAACAAATTAGTTTTATTATTTCTTAAAAATGATTTTAAAGTTCCGTTATTTGCATATTCTGAATACATAAACATTACATTTTTACATTTTTGAATGGTAAAGGATTTTACAACACCGTACGAAGATAAACGTTTGCTTATTTTATATTCATGTGTTATATCTTCATTAATAACAACTTTTATAGCAACCTTTTTTTTACACTCTTTATCTATACATCCCAAGTAAACTTCACCAAAACTACCTTGACCAATTCTTACAGTACCTATTGATTTACTTAAAGAGTCCTCTATAGAAAGTGAAACAGGTTTGTTATTTGGTATATATAAAAATTTTTCTGGGTGACACCCCATGCCCTGCATACTTTTCATTAGATTTTTCCCTAAATTTAATTTTTGTTTTAAATTATTTTTTTTATTTTTTGCAAGTTTAGATATAATTTTTAAATTTTTTAAATGACGTTCTCTTTCCATACTGGTCTAATGTATAATGATATTTTATTCGTCGATGAGATCATCCATGATATCATCGAATGTATCACCCTGTTCCTTATCCAAACCCTGAAAGGCGAATGATGGTAATTTGGTAGATTCACCACACAAAACTTGTGAAAGACGGACACTTACGCCGAATTTATTATCAATGAACCAAATTTGATTGATTTCGGCAATACACATGCACTTCTGACCCTTCTCGATTTGATCAACTTGTATTAATTCCCTATCAGAATTATACGCTTCTGGAATAAAATCACCCGATTGATTCGTTTGAACTTTTAATTTTAATGTATTAGGATATCCTTCCTTTCCCTGACGGACGAGTGGTTTGTATAAAGCTTCACGGATAACATTAATATCGTAAGATTTACCTAACCATTCCTTTGAATTTTCAGTTACTGTTTTAAGGATAATCTCATCCAACTCTGTAAACTTAGAAGAGAGCATCATCGCGTCTTCATTATCAGTATCAAAAGATAAATCAAGAGAATATGAAGTTTTATTTGTAGCTTCGTCAGTAAAAGCACTTAGACCAAAAGGTGATCTCATAAAAGGAAGTTGTAAGTAGAGTTTCTTTTTATTGTCTTGACTTAACATCACAGACTTACCACCATTTTTGTTTTTCTTCAACTGACTGAAAGTAACGGTAGACGGTTCGAAATTGTTGGAAACTTGAATATTATTAGACATTGTATTTATTATATACTACACACAACTTCTAACTTTAAGTTAGTTTTTTTCTAAGTGTATATTAATAAAGTACTATGGGTCAATGCTCAGGTCAAAAAAAAAGTTTAATATTTTCCGATTGTGGCTGCGGATGCAAAGGTAAAGTCCAAGAAAAGAAATTTCTTATTTCATTAATGTCAGCATTGCTATTTTTTGTAATTGCTAACCCAGATACGTTTCGTATCATGAGAAAAATATTTGGTTCGTGGGTATCCACACCAACCGGTTGCCCTTCGACAAAAGGTCTTGCACTCCATTCTCTAGTTTTTCTACTGATTTCCTGGTTGATGATGAATGTCAAAAAAGAGGCGTTTGAAATTGAAGGTAAAGTTACCGACAAGGTTAAATCTGAAGTTAAAGCTGAATTAAAAGAAGAGGTCAAAGCCGAAGTCAAAGCCGAAGTCAAAGCCGAAGTGGAACAGTCTATGAAAGCCCCACCAGCTATGGTTAACATGCCAGAACCCTTACCAGGTATCTCAGAAGAACAATTTGCAATGATCGATACAGGTTTGAGTTTGGGATCGTTAGATACAACCGATACTACGGTATTACCAAAACCAGCGGAATATAAAAGTGATAATGGTAAATCCGTGACGTGCTCGTGTGAGGACGGAAAAAAAGTGGTTATTAGTCATTAGAATTCTTCATTGAATTCAATAGAAGTTGAATCTTCATCCAATTTACCATAATCACCAACTCGTTTTTCGAAAAAATTAGTTTTTCCATCGAGTGATATATTCTCCATAAAATCAAAGGGATTTTTTGTACCCCAAATTTTATCGTGACCACTCTGTTTTAGCAATCTATCTGCAACATATTCTATATATTCCGACATTTTATCGGAATTCATACCTATCAAACTACATGGTAATGCATCCGTGATAAATTCTTTTTCGATCGAAACTGCGTCTCTAACAATTTCTTCAACAACAACTTTACTTAATTTATGTTTTAACATTTTAAATAATTCGATCGCGAACTCTAAATGTAAACCTTCATCCCTGCTTATAAGTTCATTACTGAAACATAAACCAGGAAGTAATCCTCTTTTCTTTAACCAAAAAATAGCACAGAAACTTCCAGAAAAGAATATACCCTCGACACAAGCAAACGCCAATAAACGTTCACCAAATGAACGTTCACGACTGAACCATTTCATTGCCCATTTTGCTTTATTTTCTATACACGGTATCGTCTGTATAGCTTCAAATAACTGTTTCTTTTCAGTTGGATTTTTTATATATTTATCAATAAGTTTACTATATGTTTCTCCGTGGACCATTTCGTTATGTTCTTGGTACGCGTAAAAGGAACGCGCCTCTGTATATTGAACTTCACTCGCAAAGTTATTATTTAGGTTTTCGAAAACTATACCATCAGACCCTGCAAAAAAAGCAAGTATATATTTAATAAAATGTTGTTCATTTTCACTTAAACTTACCCAATCATCCATATCTTTTGAAAAATCAATTTCTTCAGCTGTCCAGTTAGACATTTGTGCCTTTTTGTACATCGTCCAAAGATTTTCGTGTTCTATAGGGAAAACGGTAAATCTATCTAAAGTTGGTAATAACATTGGTTCACTATTTTCTAAATAGTCTTGAAAATCAAAATAAGTTCCGATTAATTCATCATTCAATAAAATTTGTGGGTATACCGACGCGCTATTACCACATCGTTTTTTTAATTCATCTTTATCGACCATAATCTTTTTATTTTCTAAATTGTATTCCTTACATAAATCAACCGCCATGTCACAGTATTGACAACCTTCTTTAGATAAAATTTCGACTCCCATGTGTGCTAATATCTGTAAATATTTTTGTATGAAAACTTTAATAATGATTAATATTTCAGAAATTCAGCCTGGAGAATTAATAAAAGTTTTAGTGAACTTAGAGGACGATATAGAAGACGAGATGTACGCGAAAGTAAAGGAAAATAATAACGATTACATAGTTGTTTCTTATTACTCTGAAACGTCTATGACATATAAAGGCGCAAGATTATACGAACTAGAAGATAAAGATGAACTTGTCCAGGAAGAAAATTTATCAGAGCATCACCAAGCGCTTGATTTTTTTAAAAATGTAAAGGAAAATTTATACTATATGTTAGATGAAATAGATTCAGATGAAGATAGTGATATTATAGACGAATCTGACGACGATGGTTCCGATTTAGAAGGTTTTATAGTACCGGATAGTGAATGTACAGATGTGATATCTATACCTAAAAATTACAGAGAAATTGACAAAGAATGGAATGAATGGAAACCTACAAGTCCTGGCTCTCTCAGATTTAAGAATATGGTTAATGATATAGAAACAATGGCGAAATACCAAACAGATGAATTAAATTTTTAACCTAAGTGCGAAAATCATTGTTTTAAAATATAAGTACGTAAAATACAATGGATGAAGCTGCTATATGGTCTATCGTAGATAGATTACAAAAAAAACCAATAATAAAAAAGCTGATCAATAATCATATATGTAATGAATGTCAAAGTACTAAAGTAATTTCAAAAGAAGGTTTACCCACATGTTCAAATTGTGGTTTAGTTGATAATATTTTTATAGATGAAAACCCTGAATGGACAAGTGGTATATCGGAGGATGGTAAAGTAAACGACCCTTCTCGATGCGGTAATCCAAATTCAAACCCTGAATTGTTTTCACAAGCATGGGGTAAGGGTACTATAATTTCTACACAAAAAAACGGAACTTATCAGAATAAGAGAATGGCTAAAATAAATTTTCATCAATCAATGAATCACAAAGATAGATCTCTCTATCACGCATACAAAGATATCGAAGAAGCGTGTTATTTACTTCCCGATACCGTTCTAAAAGATGCTAAAATGATGTATAAGAAATTTAACGAAAAGAAATTAACTAGAGGTGCTGTTAGGTTAGGTATAAAAGGAAACTGTGTTTTATACGCGTGTAAAATGTCTAATGTATCTCGATCCACTAAAGAAATATCCGATATGTTTTGTATACAACCTAAAGATATAAGTAGAACTTCTCATTTGTTTAGAGAAACATTACTTGGTAACGTTACAAAAAATTATACAACGCTACCTAATGATGTTATGCAAAGACTACTGAATTCTTTCGAAGTTTCACGAGAAGAAAGGTTGAAGTGTAATAGAATGTCAATTAAACTTGAGAACTGTTCAGAGTTAATGAGTAAAACACCTAACAGCGTAGCTTCGGTTATAATATACATAGTACTGAAAAATAATATTAGTAAAAATATTATATGTGAAAGATGTTCGGTATCTGTACCAACTATTAATAAAATTGAAAGTATAATAAAAAAATACTTAGAGGATAAAGAAGATTAGAATATATTATAATGTCTGAAACACGCCCAGTTCGTGTTTTTATATCTACTCCATGTTATGGGGGTTTATGTTTAGAAAAGTACATGATTGGTATAATAAAGCTTCAACTTGAATTTATACGCGAGGGTATACAGATGGTATTAGATACGACTGAAAATGAAAGTCTAGTACATCGCGCCCGAAATGTTGCAATTGGAAGATTCATGCAAAAATCGGATTGTGATTATTTCATGTTTATAGATGCCGATGTAGATTTTGATCCTAAATCCGTTGTTAGATTAGTTCGTTCTGGACACGAAGTTTCGGTTGCTATTTACCCGAAAAAAGTTGTTATGTGGGATCAAGCAAAAAAAGCTCTCGAACAAGGTGATAAACGTGATTTAGCAATGCTTTCATCGAGTCTAGTTGCTAATGTCGGGGCTACTCACAGAAATGTAGAAAATGGTTTTGTCGAAGTGTTGGATGGTCCAACAGGGTTTATGCTAATTAGTCGTAAGGCTTTAGAAAAAATGCACGAACATTATAAAGATTTAGATTGTAAAAATGATCATCAAAATAGAGATTTTGATGATTATTGTGCTATTTTTGATTGCATGATTGACCCAGATAATAAAAGATATCTTTCCGAAGATTATGCTTTTTGTAGACGGTGGCAACAAATTGGTGGTAAAATATACGCAGATTGTCAAACAACACTAGGACATGTAGGTAATTTACCGTTTCATGGGTGTTTAGAAGAAAGGCTTAAGGTTTAGGTTGTAATATAAAAATAATATGAAGTTTGCTACTATAATAGTTACTAGAAGTAAATCATGTCACGTAAAAACCCTACACAGTATTCTTAGATTTAATTTATTATGCTTACAAAAAGGTGGTATTGAAAACGAGGTTACATTTGTTAACGACGACCCTTTCGATAAAGCAGATACAATTCATAAATATATCAAGACACACGATAGACTACTTTTTATAGATTTTGGTATACAAATTGATGATTCAAGTTTGGAGAAATGTTTTGATAAACACGAAGGTGTTGGTTGTTTGGTATTCCCGGGTGTTCTTGAAGGTATAGATTGGGGTATGTTTAAGTGTAAAGTAAATGACAAATGTAAAGAACCCGTTGAACAATTTGGTTTACATTTTGATACAGAAGTTATAAACAAGGTTAGTGGTGATTATTATAGCGTTAAGGAAACAAGTTCTAAATGCTGGTTACTCATGTCAAAAAATGTGGCAAAACACATAAAAGATAAAAAAAATAATTCTTATAAAATATTCCCCAAAATGGAAATAATGTTTCGTAAATTTAAAGAGTCTGGTGTCAAAATTCTAGCGTATCCAAAATCTAAGTTAATCATGACATATAATCATGAGTGTGTAAGTAATCTCTTAAACGCCGCGGGTGTTAAAAGTAATTAAAGATTAAATTTAAAATATAAAACATAATGAACCGTGTATTTGTAAAAAAAGATGACCCTCTTTACAAATATATGATACACTTTATGGAACAATCATGGGGTACAACGGGTAAGGGTATATTCCCCGGTTGCCAACCTATTTCCATAGAACGGAAACATTTCAATATTTTGGAAAAAAATGATTACGTTGTGTGCGAAAAAACTGATGGTACACGATACATGATGATTGCTATACAATTTGGTAGTCAGAGAGTTTGTGTATTTATAAACAGGGCACTAGAAATGTTTACAGTACCGTTAAACTTTAGAATGAATGTTTTCAAAGGTACTATACTTGAGGGTGAGTTATACGAAAATACTTTCATGATTTATGATTGTTTAATGAATTGTGGTGAAGTTGTCGGTAATAAAAATTTATTCGATCGTTTAGAAAATTGTGAAAAGGTTGTGAAAAAGTCAATGATTCTAAGTACCGACCCCATTATTTTACGCGTAAAGAATTTTTTTTTACACGATGATTTTGCTCAGTTTATGGACGACTATCTTCCAAAAATAAAACAAGAAGTAGATGGTCTAATATTTACACCGGTTAATACACCTATTAAAATAGGTACACATGAAACAATGTTTAAGTGGAAACCACGAAATAAAAATACAATTGATTTTCTCGTTAAAAGGGAAAAAACTGTAGAAACACCCGGGTGTGTACCGGGTGCATTTGTGTATAAATTATATATACAAGATAAAGGTAAACATATATTTGAATCTTCAATACCAATAGATCGTACAAAAGATTATAAATGGTTGAAAAACGGGGATATTGTTGAATGTATGTACGTAACTTGGGAAGATGGACCACTTTGGTGGAAACCTTTAAAAAAAAGAACTGATAAAACGTTTCCGAATAGTAGAAGAACGTTTTATAGAACGCTGGTAAATATTAAAGAAAATATTATGATGAAGGAGTTTTTAGATTGTAGACCAAAATAAAATGGTTATCTTCTTTAGGGAAATCATTTAATTTGCCTAAATTGTCATCATCTTGAATAAACCAATCGTCACCTAGTTTTATAGTAGACATGTAATGACCACCATACTGAATACCTTTATGAATTATTGTAGATTGTAACTCGTATATATTATTCCCTATATTTAGATTTTTTTCTATTTTTACAAAACTTTTCTTATCAAACGATACAATAAATATATTTGGATATTTAGAAAAAATATTTCTTGTTGTCGCCACGTTATGTTTTTTACCATCCTTGTCTACATAATCTTCTATTGTATTCCACCCGTTACTCTCTTTTATCATTGTATTTATATCCTTAACATCTCGTGTCATGTTTAGTATATGAATACAAAAAGGTGTTTCGATCGTGTTTTTACCAACGGGTGATATAGTTATTTGTTTTGTTTCACCGTATATAACTTCTTTTATGTACGGGTATGAACGTTCAAGAATATCTATTATACAAAATAAAGCATCCTGTGCATCGTGTGGATTTCCGATACTAAATCTAGGAAACACTTTTATAAATTCGTTTAATACAGGTCCCAATGTAAAAACTTTAGTTTCTTGTGTTGTACAATATAAACGAGTTAAATTTTCATACGCTTTAGTAAAATTACAATCACCTTTATATTTATTATTCAATACATGAGATGATATCTCTTTCATATTCAATAAAACTTGTATAGCTGAGTTAAAATAACACGTATTTCCTAGATTTGTAAACCCATGCATCTAAAAAAAGGCGATAAAAAAGACTTAAGAAGAAGACGCGTTATTAAAAATGTAAACAAAATGGACGTACATAAAATATGCGACGTTATAAAACCAATAGTCGATAAATATAAAGACGAGGAAAATATTGAAATGGAATTTCGTTTGGGACGATTTAATGGATTATTTTTCGATACTAATGTAGGATCAAATACGTATGTCGATATTATAAAAGGTCTCGGTGAATATTCCGGTTGGGAAAGAATTGTGGAGACTAAATCCGAAGTATATTCTCGAGAAGATAATAATACAAGATTAACTGTAGACACTGTAACAGGTGAAGAAACGTTGATAAAAAAAGAAAGACTTGAAAATATTGATTTTAAACAGTTACAAGGTTCACCATTTGATATTCGTTTCAGTGTTTCTAGAGAAACACCTATTGAAGAAGATGACAACGATGATAATAATTGGGATAGAAAAGTTGTAAAAGAACGCAATTCTTATATCAGGAAAAACTTATCCATAGATAGGACAGTGAGTGCTGGTGGCAACAGAGATAAGGATTCTGAAGACTCAACTATATATCAATTAGAACTTGAAATTATTGATCCTAAAAAACTCACGGATATAGATATTTTATTTAATATTTGTCACAAAATAAAAGATATTTTTAATATGTTGAATAGTAATAAAACATGTTAGTGTGGGTACTAATGATATGTGTAATAATGATGATGTTTCACGATCCTGATAAACCGGAACATATACACGTATTAGGATATTCACCAAAATACTTTTATGTTTCAAACGGAGAATCGAATAAAATGTTCGAAAAATTGAAAAGGAATGGTATAATGGACGAGTCTTTGAAATACTTTATAATGAAAGAGGATAAACTATTAGAATTAGAAGTAAAATCCGTATGTTCACAAGTATCTAACAAATTAGATGCCTTTTCAATATCGGATCAAATAAAAAATCATTTTCTTGGTTACGATTTTTCATATCATGCGAAACACCTTAAACAAATAGCCGAACCAGAAAAACTCATAAACCGAAATGTAAAATGTTCATAAAATAAAACATAATTCGTCTATGTTTAGTGGATTCAATTTTTTGAAAATTGTCATAAATATACATTATTAAACCTTTTTCATGAAAAGCTCTATTTGATTCTATATAAAATTCTGGGTACTGTGTATCAATAAAATCTTCGTCACATAGATAATATTCCTTTTCTAAGTTAGACATAATCTTTCCATTTTCATTTCCATTAACATTTCTATAAATGTTAATGTAATCCATTATAGTATAGTTTATTCCTTCTATAATAGATGAAACTATATAATTATCCCATCTTTTATTATCGTCTGCATATCCCTTAATTGAATGAATATGATTGTTTAATAAAACACGAGGGTTTTCCATCTATATATTTACTTATTACCTTTTATTCTTTAATGCTTTACTTTCGAAATTTTTATATATTTGATTAAGTATTTGATTATTTGATTTACGTTTTGAGTTTGAGTTTGAGTTTGAGTTCGAGTTCGAGTTCGAGTTCGAGTTCGAGTTCGAGTTAGGCTTAGAAACTGGGCGTCTAATTACCTTATTTTTTTTGGGTAACGGTTTTTTCTTAACAACTTGTTGTTTTGGTTTCCGTACAACTTTAGGTTTTGGTGGTACAACTCTTTTCTTGTTTAATGGGAGTGGTTTTTGTTGGGATAATTCTCTCGACATTTTAATATAATTAATAACTCTATTACTATTGACTGCCGGTGTTTTAGGAAAAGACATAATAAATCTAACGACTTTATTTACAACATTTTTGCCAAATTTACCATAAACTTTATTAGCTTCCTTTTCGATTAACAATTCTTTTAATTCCTCTTTTTTATTCATTTTAAACCTGTATACCATATCTTTCTTAATCTTATCTGCCTCGCGCTTCATTAGTACTCCATTTTTAGTCACTAATCGTTTATTTATTTCCATTCTATTTAATTCAGATTTAACGTCTTTTACATTTTTATTAATATTCATAACATTACCGTATTTTTTCATCCAAGTTTTACCGTAAAGTTTAATGATATCATTTTTTATACCTTTATCATCAAGTTTACGTTTTATATTAGTAGGTTTCCTTTTTTCCTTTTTCTGAGAATTTAACAAAACCTTCTCCATTTCGTTTGCGAGTGAATTCGGTGTATTTGGCGAATTGGGTTTTTGGAGTTTTTGGCATAATATCTTTACCGTATCTGAATCATTTACTGGTATACCTTTAGATATTGCAAGCGATACGAGTTGTTCTTTTTTCATATCCTTACAAAGTTTACTATCTATTTTAAAATTAGAATTACCTTTTTCAATTTTATCAAGTGCCTTACATATAGTATCCTTTTTATTCTTATTCTTGATACCAACAACACCCAACTTCTTAGCAACTTCAAGTAATACCGGTTTGGTAAGTCTTTCACACTTCAATCCTCCTATTTTCATTATACCCTCTTTATCGTACGTAATTTTCATATTCTTTGTTCGTTTAATAGATTTTTTCTTTGCCGAGGGTTTCCTTTTTGGTTTTTTGAAACAACAATCATACCCTTGTGGATTTTTCTTAGTTTCAAAACCTTCTTTACACGGTGGTCTTCTAGGTTTGGGACACGTCGATGCTCTCAGTTTACCAGAAACAACCGAAATTTTATTCGCGTTTACGTTTTTATTAACCAAACCTAAAGTATATCCATTTTCATGTAACTTCTTAACCAGTTCTACACCAACGTTATATGCAATCTCGATTTCATCCGGATTATCTTCACCTTGTATTTGAACAATACCCGATCCCGATTTAGTTGTTTTTGTAGAAAATATAAATGCACGATCTTTATATTTTATATAAAGAAAGGGTGCCTGTTCCGGTTCATATTGAAGGAAAGATACACCCCAAGTACGTAATTTAACAAATTCTCGTGTCATTTTTGATAATTCAAAATTCGCGTTCGTATAAAATTGACCCCCTATATTATTGTAAGATATATCATTGTATAAAAAACCTTGTTTTTGTGTATACGTATCTATTATATATTTACGCAGAGATTCAGGTTGTTTTTTAAGGTTTTTTGATCCTAAAAACCCACCCGATAACCTAATTTTACCAGTTTTATAAATATTAAAACTAAAATTCTTTTTTTCTATACCATTTGTCACATATCCGGTAAATTGCGCGGAAGAAAAATCTAAATCTAAATTCCCCTTTAAACCAAAATCTTTTGTGTGAATAACACCGGTTTGAAATCTTCCGTAAACACCTTTTATTTCGTTAACGTCTATGGTTATACCATCTGATATGGATGCATGACCCTTAGGTTTCTGTTTAAGTATATATTTAATATTAACACGTTTATCACCGTTCGTTTCGGGCGTGAAAAGCTTATTTACTAATGCATTATACATACCTGGTCTAAATTTACCCAAACGAAGTTCATTAAACATTGGTACATTTTCTCGTGTATTAGTATTCATACTCGGCATGATATCCGAACGCTGAACCTGTATGTTAGAATTTTTGACAAATTGTCGAGGGTCCATACTTACACTACTCTGAGATTTTTAATCATTATCTATATCTGGTTACATCATACCCCTTTGTATTTTCTTTAGCAACAAGACTTATACCATATAGAACTTTTCTACCTTTATAATTATCAGGTTCACTTAACCTTTCTGGATTTGTGATAATCCAATAATCATCGACTTCATTCTGTATTTTAATACCACGCGTACTGAACGATCCGTTATAGAAATCATTGTTGAAAGTTGGACGAGCAATTTTCTTATCACTACAAAAATTTAAGAACATTTCTTCAAACAAGTCAATTGGAAATTTAAAATTTTCACCCATTTTGATCTCGTAATTCTTATACATTTCCAGTTGTAAATATCTTTCCAATGGGTTTGTAGCTGAAGCAATTTGTTCCCGAATTTTAAAGAAATATTTAGGGAGTATACTCCAAATGTCCCTGTTTTGATATTTTTGAGCATACTCGAGATACCCACGAAGACACTTTTCAATTATAACTGGTATTTCAGATTCGAGTTTTGTATCAAGCATTGGGTCCGTATCCTTATCAGTAACCTGTTTTCCAAAATGAAACGTGACCATACGTCGCAGAATACTACCCGATTTATCTTTATACTGCGGAACTTCATTACCTCCGAGAATACCGGGTACTTTCCATATCAATGTTTTAGCTGTTTCACATTTTACAGCGAGTGAAACTTCTTCACCGGAAACTATAGATTGAAATTCAGCCTGTTCGAGTTGAAAATCACCTTTAATTTCTGGTGCAACAAACATTAACGCGTTATGAATAGACGATAATCCAAATTTTCTCTCTATATTATTCGCTATTGTTTTAACATCAGCCGTTTCATAAAATTTACAGAAAACTTTTGTGATCAATGTTGACTTACCTGAACGTGCAATCCCTTTTAAAAAGGGTATAATTTGCCATTTATCCAATTCGTTAAGTTCAAAACATAACCGACCTCCTAAAATGTACATCCATTTGATCACATCATCACTAAATTCTTGATACGTAAGAACACTTTCGAAATGAGGTGTCGGTATATCTGACCAGTCTTCTATCATGTTATGATCTTCAAAATCAACATCAAAATATTTACAACTTACGATTGTTGGATCAAGATTTTTATATTCTTTTGAATGATACGGGTAAAAGACCGTGTGATATAATCCTGTTTTGTCGGACCATTTTGAACCTATAAAAATACCGTTTTTAAACGACCAAACCCTTCTATTCTTTACAATTTCCGGAAATTGTATATCTGTACAATCTGTTAAATGCTTTATGACTTGGGAAAACATAGCTGTTCCATTTGATGATGTCAAATCCTTCCACAATTCATACCATGTTTCTTTATTAGCGATTCGGTGAACATAATCTTTTATGGGTTCATCCTGTTTCCAAGCACGCGTCTTATACCCTTCAGTAGTTATAATCTCTTTACACGTATACCCTCGGTAACGTTTTGTATCATTTTTATGAAGAGAATCAAAAATTGCCATTATACACTTTTGGAATACGTTAAGTTCTTCAAAGTCTGGCATGGAACATCTAAATAGCGATGGATTTGTTGTAACTTCTAATGGAACTTGTGTTGGGTTATTTTTACGGTCGTAAATACGATTAGTACTAAGAACAATATTCCACGAATCACAAAGCTGATCGGTGAGTCTTCTGATTCTAAACCCTATATCTAAATCATCATCGCTTCCCATATCACTTGAAAGTATATCGAGTATTTTTGCACGGTTAAAATATTTACTGTTTCGATCTAACAAATGTCTATATACTTTTTCCTTAACTCTCATATCTACATATTTAGGCCTATTCGTTATAATATCTAATTCTTCAGGTGAAAAGAATATTTTATACGAGAGTTCCACCGGATTCAAATTAACAAGCTCTGTATTATTTCTATCTGGTAGTAATCCAACATTCTTCTCTTCGTACTTTATTGCCCTTAGTAATTCTTCTGGATTAAGATCGTCAGTGCGATTTGCCATGTCATGATAAAAGGCGTCTTCGCGGTCTGCATCCGGAGTAATGAATAAGGTGTTTGGATCCATTTCTTGTATTATAATTAATACACGCTAATTTTTTATACTCTTTTTTGGAGTTGAGCTAACATTTTTATCATTATCTTGTTCTGAACTTCAAGTTGTCTCGATATGTTTACCAGGGCTGAGCATACAGTTTCACCTTCCTCGTTTGTTAGTACGGAACCTAAAAGAGCACCCATATTATCCAGACCAAAAGTTTCATCTTCCATATACTCGTCATCAAAATCATCATTTTCTAATTCATCGATATCTGGGAGTTCGCCTCCTACTGTAGTTAGTTCATCTTCTTCAATATTCGATCCAGTTTCCGATTCGGATCCAGATTCAATTTCGATATATTCTTCATCTACGGATTCAAGTTTTGGTACATCGTCGTCTGACATTTATATGTATCAGGAAAAATCAAACCGTGTTTTTTCGCGAAATCGTCCAAAATAAAAATCTCATGTTATAGTACAAAACAAACAAAATGGCCGGTGGTCTCATGCAATTAGTCGCCTACGGCGCCCAAGATGTCTACTTGACTGGTAACCCAAAAGTCACTTTCTTCCAGGCGGTTTACAAACGCCACACAAACTTTGCGATGGAAACTATCGAACAAACTGTCAACGGTACTGCCGCGAACTCGGGTCGCGTTTCCGTGACTGTCGCCAGAAACGGTGATTTGATCGGTGACATGTACATCGAATTATTGAACCAAGCTCAATTGCTTCAATCTGGTGCCGCGGATGGTGCCGCGACAACGTCCGCGTGGACTGGATGGGTCGCCGAGCGTGCGATTAAGTCCGCTGAATTGTCCATCGGTGGTCAAAGAATCGACAAACACTACCAAAGATGGTGGAGATTGTACTCCGAGTTGTACTTGGATGAAGCCAAGAGAACCAACTGGGGTAAGATGACATCTGCGACTGTCACTGCCGCGGGTGTCGTTTACTTGCCACTCATCTTCTTCTTCAACCGTAACCCAGGATTGGCATTGCCATTGATTGCCTTGCAATACCACGAAGTCAGAATTGACTTTGACTTGGCGTCCAACTTCGACAAGTACTTGAACCCTTCCACTTTCAAAGTGTGGGGTAACTACATCTACCTCGACACTGAAGAGCGTAGACGATTCGCGCAAAAGGGTCACGAATACTTGATCGAACAAGTCCAGCACACTGGTACCGACACGGTCACCAAGAACGCGACCAAGCAAGTCAGATTGTCCTACAACCACCCAGTCAAGGAATTGGTGTGGTGCGTTGCCGAAGGTGATTCCGAAGGTGCGCAAACTGCGTGGAACTTGGGTTCTGAAGACGCCAACGCGGATGTTGATATGACCGTTGTTCCAGTTATTGCCACTTCGAACACGTTTATCGCTGCGAACCAATTGGGCTGCCCAAGCTATGATGCCGCTGGTTCTAAGACTGCTGCCCCATTGGCCTTCACTGAAGAAGTCATGGGTAACTTGGACACGTTCAAATTGGTCCTTAACGGCCAAGACAGATTCAAGGAACAATCCGGTAAGTACTTTAACCAAGTTCAATCGTACCAACACCACTCTGGTACCCCATACGCGGGCGTTTACTCGTACTCGTTTGCGCTTAAGCCAGAAGAGCATCAACCAACTGGTACATGTAACTTCTCCAGAATTGACAACGCGCAAGTCGCCATCAAGTGCAGAAACGTCGGTGGTGCGACCTCCAAGAACCTCGACATGTTCGCGGTTAACTACAACGTTCTCCGTGTGCAATCCGGTATGGGCGGTCTCGCGTTCTCCAACTAAGCGTGTATTAAACGTTTACTAGCAAATAAATAAAATTTAAAAAATAAATAAAAAATAAAATTTAGATTTTAAAATTTAGACCAAATTTTAAAGTTTAACGCCCAAAACACGACGCAGTTTTTGCATGATTTTAGGGTCCGGAATTGATTTACCCAATTCATACGATGAAATTATGTCTGAAGATACGTTTATGAGATTAGCAAGATCTTTTTGCGTGTACTGTTTTGCGACACGTGCCCGTTGGATTGTTAAACCCGTTTCTTTACTGACTTTTTTGTGTGTCCCTAACTCAGTTTCGTCAAGTTTTTGTTCCGGCGATTTACCCGAATATTGACTCCGTTTAGGTAATTTGATTTCTTGACCCATGAACTTGACGTATTTTTCCTTTTCTTTTTCTTTAGTAACACTTTTACCGTGTATGGTAACTTCATCCCAATCTTGGTGGAACATGTTTTATAGTATAAATACTTAAAATTTTAAGTCTTTTTTTGTATAAATGGAAAGTGTTTATATATTCTTAATAATTTTTGGAACTGTGTTTGGTCCATGTGTACTGTTTAATCCATTGGTTAAATGCTATTATTACTGTTTCCCATATAAAAAGGAACACGTTGTTGAAATATAAAGATTTTATCGTATATACTAGTAAGTATGATAGACGTCTACACAGACGGAAGTTGTCTGGGAAACCCTGGTCCCGGTGGTTGGGCATATATTATAGACGACTTTATAGGTCGAGGTGGTGCTAAAGTAACCACAAACAATATAATGGAAATGACCGCGGTCGTAAAAGCACTCGATAAGTGTATAGAATTAGGACACGATACCGTAACTGTATATACAGATAGTAACTATGTAAAAATGGGGTTACTCGAGTGGTCGAAGAATTGGGAACGTAACGGTTGGAAAACGAGTAAAGGTGAACCCGTAAAGAATAAGGATTTATGGATACACATGTTATACCTATTGCGTAAAATTGAGTTTGTTGATATAAAGTGGGTCAAGGCACACAATGGAAACGAAAAGAACGAGATTGTTGATACACAGGCTCGCGAATATGCCTATTTATTTTCTAAGAAAGAGTAATGGGAGAAGACATACCAGAACAACATCATTGGTGTCCAAAACAAGAACAGCTCCTAATCCGATGGGCCGAAAGAGCTGCCGGGTACCGATGGTTACACAACCACGCGCGTATGTTTTATAAGAAACAGAACGATTGGTTATCATACCCGTGTATAATCATATCAAGTATTACGGGTGTTGGCGGGTTTGCGGTTTTAAGTCCTAATGATCAAAACATGTCGACCGAACAGAAACAAAAAATTGTTATTTTTCAATATTTTTTCGCGTTTATGAATGTTATTGCGGGTATACTTACATCTATATCAAAGTTTAACAATTCTTCGCGTATGATGGAAGCACACTCGGTCATGTCCGTCCAATACTCAAAATTTTATAGGAATATTGATATGGAATTATCAATCGAAACGAAATACCGCGAAGACGTTTTAGATTTTGTAAATAAAGTGCGTTTAGAATACGATCGATTACTTGATGAAGCACCTGATATACCCGGGCACACGATAGAGGCGTTTAACGAGACGTTTCCGGGTAAAGAAAACAAACCTGACGTGTGTAACGGGTTAAGTATAATTTCAAATAGTGAACTAATTAAACAAGACGATTCACGCGTATCAAAAGCTATAAAAAAATGGATGACGCGTCCAAAAACACCAGATAAAGAATTACCAACACCGAGACAATCACTAGATTTAGAGTCTCACCCTTCGTGTGGGGTATAAAGATTATGGTTTATATATGAATATGATCCTATAGCTCAGTTGGTTAGAGCGCGGTGCTTATACACTACTAGGTATACCTAAGTGACTTTAGTGTCACAAACGCAACGCCGAGGTCGCGGGTTCGACCCCCGCTGGGATCACACCTACTTTTTAACGTGTTAAAGATATACCCCGTTAAAAAGTAAATGATTAGAGTTTCTTCAATTCCCCCATCACCTGAAAACAAACGTAACCAAATTCGTAAGAACATTCTTGAAAATACATATAGTAAAAAAATAAATATTGCGTTTCAAACGTTTGAGAACCCACGTCTTCAGTTTAGGTTCGCGGAAGCACTCGATGAGGCGGATGAAAAGTGTTACGTTTCGGGAACATCAGAAGAGTGTTTTGCGGCATGGCAAGAAGTTGATGAATTGGAAGATTCAATGATGCGTCTCGGCGTAGAAGTATTTCAAAACTATAGTATGCGGTACGGATCTCTCCTTCGACGAACATTCAAACTTAGATGGAATGTTCGTAACGTCGAGGACCATCACGTCATACCAAAAGAGTTCAAGAGTCACCCAATTATTGAAAAGCTAAACTATGATATCCACGCGAGTCAGAATATAATCATGATGCCGCGTGAAATTGGTAATTTGCGTGAGAATAGACTTACACACAGAGGTAATCATAAAAGGTATAACGAATATGTCGGTAACGTTCTCAATTCGATGGAAAATACCGATATATCCGAACCGGAATTTAAAAAGTTTGTTGACTTTTTAAAAGATGGATGTCGGTTTCGTCCACAAGATATACCATGGTAGGTAGGTAAGATTAGCTTAAAGAATACATGCATCATATATACGGGGAGCTATTGTCATATAGTGGTTAGTATCTTGGACTTTGAATCCAATCACCTAGGTTCAAATCCTAGCAATAGCTTGTATACGATGCCGTGGCCGAGTGGTCTAAGGCGCCAGATTAAGGCTCTGGTTCGAAAGAGCGCAGGTTCAAATCCTGTCGGCATCACCGTGCGATAGCTCAGTTGGTAGAGCATTGGATTGTAAT